>VFQT010002726.1_pt1 | contig 17471 bp, 13 predicted proteins | sample 3512381 | NCBI WGS metagenome assembly VFQT01 (sample SAMN10412376, study PRJNA504923) | tailings metagenome | isolation source: Relicate 2 Philex TSF3 active mining site | place: Philippines: Tuba, Benguet | collected 2017-08-29
TCGTCGACCGTGTGGTCACCTTTCACGTAAGCGACGGCGTTGCCCTTGGCGTCACGACGACTGCGCACCGCGACTTCGGCCATGGCGCGCTCCGACACGACTCCGGCTTCGAGACAGGCCCGCGCCTGCAGAGCAGCCATGGCGTCGAAACCTGGCCAGAGCGGAGCGACGAAATACGGATCGGCTTGCAGAGTGAGGATCTGATCGATGGGCCCCGACGTGGTCTTGCCGTTGGAGAACACGACGGCGATGTCGCACTCCCCTGTCTGCAGCTTCACCCAGGCCTCGTAGAGCGCCAGTGCACCGTCGGCTTCGACGTGGCTCTCGACGATCGGCGGCCACGCACCGATCGCATCGACGGCCGCGACGAAACTGAACGGCTGACCGCTCATGTAATCGCAACTGCCGTGGCACCAGAAACCGACGTCCTTGCGTTCGATGCCCGCTTTCTGCACCGCTTCGCGTACGACGGGCAGGATCAGTTCGACCGACGTGAGTTGCGTGTGCATCTGCGACGGACGCTGCGCAGTGGCGACGATGGCGACATCACGCATCAGCTCTCACCCGCCTTGGCACCCATGGCGGCATCGGGCTCACCGGTCGGACGGAAATGGGCGATGCTCTCGAGCGTCGGCCCCCACTCCGAGCGATCCTTCCAGACCGGCTCGACACGCATTCCGATGCGGACATCGTGTGCTTCGCATTCCTGAATGAGGTGTTGCATCGAGATGTCGGCACCGTCGAACAGGATCTGCGCGGCCACGTAAGGGATCTTGACCTTCTGACCGAGGAAGGGAACGTTCACGATGCAGAACGTGGTGATCGTTCCCTTCGGCCCGACTTCCACGTCTTCGGCGAGGATCTCGGCGCACTTCGGACACACACCGTTGCGCGGCGGGAAGTAGACGAGTTTGCAACTGGGGCAACGCTTCCCGATCAGGCGGCCCTCGATGAGACCCGAGAGATGGCTCGTCGCGTTCGGACCGGCCGACCACGTGTATTGCACGGCGATCGGTTGGCGGAGTCGGACGATTCCGTCGGCTTCGCTCATGACCCTCCTCCGATCAGGTCGAAGCAGGCGATGTCGTTGATTTCCCCGCCACGCTCGGCGGCCCACCGGACCTTCACCCGCGCTCCGGTCGACATGGCGTCGATCGAGCCGGCGTCGACGGCGTGCAGCATCGGAACGTCGGCGCCGTCGAGAGCGATGAGAGCCCAGGCGAACGGACGATCGAGCGGCTGACCGACCGACGGCGTCGCCTGCCACGCCCACGTGACCACTCGCCCGGTCTCGGGCAGGGAGACCCATTCGGTGAGAGTTTCACCGGTGAGCGGGTCGTATTCGGCGGGTGGGAAATAGACCCGGCCGTCACTCCCCCGAGTTCCCTCGAGGCGACCGTCCTTCAACGAGGTGAAGAATCGCGACAGGGCGATTCCGACCGTGCGGCTGTAGGGGTAGGCCACTTCGAGAGGGGCGACGAACGAATCTCCTTGCAGGGATCCGATTGATGCTCCAGACACACCTCATTCGTATCAGAAGTCCTCTGACGGGGACACACCGACCATTGCTAGTGTCGTCACAACAGGCCGACGCGGGGGCGTCGGGCCGCCGAAGGGGGACATCGTGCAGACGTCAGGCTCGCCACGCCGTTCACTGCGCACCGTTGTGGTGCTCACCACTCTGCTCACCGTGACGGTTGCGTGCTCCAACCGCGAGGCGGAGGATTCCGCCTCCACTGCAGCACCAGCCACCGAAGCTCCGACCGCCTCCGAGGTGCCGTCTGGTACCGAGGCGCCGGCCACCACCGAGGCTCCGGCCGGTGTGAAGTTCGGAATCCTCGACAGTCCCTGTGGACCGGCCACCGACGCCGGAGTGCCCACCATCGCCGACGGCCAGAACGGCGGCGACACTCTCCGACTCGGAACACAGAACGATCACGGTTTCGAAGGAGCACCCGGTCTCACGATCGAGATGCTCGACGCCGCCCAAGCCTTCGCTTCGTGGTGCAACGAGCAGGGTGGCATTCGCGGTCTGCAAATCGAAGTCGTCGATCTCGACGGCAAGTTGTTCAACGTGCCGGCCGCCATGGAGCAGGCCTGTGCCGAAGTGTTCGCCATGGTCGGTGGTGGATGGGTGTTCGACGACCAGATGTTCCCCCGCTTCCACGAATGCGGAATGGTGAGCTTCCCCGGGTACACCGTCTCCACGCCAGCCGCCGAAGCCAACGGGAAGATCCAGCCGCTCCCCAACCCGGCGTACGTGAAGCCGACCGGTTGGCTCACGTGGGCGGCCGAGACCTACCCCGAGGCCGTCACCAACACAGCCATCGTGTACTCCGACGTGACGATCACCAAGATCAACGCCGACCAGATCGAAGGCGCGATGAACGCCGTCGGCGGATTCGACGTGACGCAGAAGATCGCCTACTCGCCCACCGGCGAAGCCAACTGGGTGCCCTTCGCTCAGAAACTGAAGGACGGCGACGTTTCCACGATGGTGTTCGTGGGTGAGCCCGGCAACCTGATCCTTCTCTACAAGGCGATGCGCGAAGTCGGTTACGTACCCGAGCTCGTGCTCACCGACGCCAACCATTACACCGAGCAGATGATTGCCGAAGGAAACGCAACGGCGACCGAGGGATTCCGCGCCCGCACGGCGTACGCGCCCTTCGAAGAGGCCGACCAGTTCCCCGGCATGCGCTCGTATCTCGACATGATGGCTGCTCACAATCCCGATGGGCGCATCGCCGGCCTCGGACTGCAGGCCACGTCGGCGTACTTGCTGTTCGCCGTGGCGGCCAACATGTGTCTCGATTCCAACGACAACGTTCTCGAGCGCGAGTGCGTCCTGGCCGCCGGCAAGACGATCACGTCGTGGAACGCCGGTGGACTCCACACGGAGTCGAATCCCGCCGAAGGGTTGCCGCCCGAGTGCGGAATCATCATGGGTATCGAGGGTGGGGTCTGGAAGCGAATCTTCCCCGAACTCGGCAGCGCCGACGACAATGGCGGAGGCTGGCACTGTGACGATCCGGGTTACGCCGAACTCACGGGTGACTTCGGTGACGCCTCTCTCGGTGTCGATCCGACTCGTGAGAACTGACCGGCCGAACGGATCACCTGCATGCAGGAATTGCTGACGTTCACCATCATCGGTCTGTCGACCGGTGCGATCTATGCGGTGGTCGCCAGCGGTCTCGTCGTCACCTACACGACGTCGGGAATCTTCAACCTCGCGCACGGCGCGACGGGCATGCTCTCGGCGTTCACGTACTGGCAGCTCAGGTTCGACTGGGATCTTCCGGCACCGATCGCTCTCTTCCTGACCTTGTTCGTTCTCGCACCGCTGTTCGGGATCCTCACCGAACGTGTGGTCATGCGCGGCCTGCAAGGCACGACCGAAGTGGTGCGGTTGTCGGTCACCGTCGCCCTGTTCGCGTTCATGATCGGACTGGCCAACTGGATCTGGCCGAGCGACTCCAGCCGCGAGGCCTTCCTCAAGTTCTACGAGGGCAACAGCGTGTCGATCGGCGGGATCAACGTCTCGTGGCACCGCATCATCACGTTCCTCTGCGCGGTACTCGTCGCGATCCTGCTGCGCATCGTGCTCTATCGGACCCGTATGGGTGTGGCGATGCGCGCCGTCGTCGACGACCGCAACCTCACCGAACTGAACGGAGCGCGTCCACACCGCGTGTCGATGTTCGCCTGGGCGATCAGCGCATCCCTCGCCGCGTTGGCCGGCATCCTCCTCGCCGGCGAACAGCAACTCAACATCGAGCCGTTGGTGCTGCTCGTCGTCAACGCGTACGCCGCGGCGATCATCGGACGCCTCAAGAATCTGCCACTCACCTTCCTCGGTGCCGCGGTCCTCGGTCTGCTCGACGCTTACTACCTCGCCTACTCCGACGAGTCCTGGTTCCCGCAGTCGGCCTTCGGCTTCTCGCTGTCGGGCATTCGCGCATCCATCCCGACGATCATCCTGTTCATCGCCCTCCTCGCCCGCCCACAGTCGCGGCTGCGCGCCGGTGTCGTGCGTTTTCGTGAGGAGTCGCGCGTTCCATCGTGGAGCACCTCGATTCTCGGTGCGGTGTCGCTCGTGGTGATCGTCGTCGGCATCTCGGGAATGCTCACCCGCGCCAACACTCTCCTCCTGCTCAACGGATTCACGTTCGCGATCGTGGCCTTGTCACTCGTCCCACTCACCGGATACGCCGGCCAGATGTCCCTCGCTCCGCTGACCTTCGCCGGACTCGGCGCCATCGCCATGGCCAAGTTGCCCGGCAACGGCAACTTGCTCACCTTCGTCGCTGCCATCCTGATCGTGGCCGTGGTCGGCGCGATCGTCGCTCTTCCGGCGCTGCGACTGAGCGGCATCTATCTCGCGCTCAGCACGGCGGCCTTCGCGGTGCTGGTGTCGAAATTGGTCTTCAATCAGCGCCAGACCTTCCAGACCGGCAACATCGCCGTGCCGGTGCTCGACGTTCCCTTCGTCGACATCGGATCTCCTCGTTCCCGTCTGATCCTTGCTGCCGTCGCCTTCTCCGTCCTCGGCCTCGGTGTGGTCGCCGTGCGCCGCAGTCGACTCGGCCGTCGATTCATCGCCCTCAAGGATTCGCCGGCCGCCGCTGCCACCCTCGGTATGAACCTCACGCGAACCAAGGTCATCGCCTTCGCGATGTCGGCCGGAATCGGTGCGTGTGCGGGTGCACTCGCGGGCGACAAGGTGAGCCCGCAGCACTACGACTTCACCCAGAGCCTGCCGGTGGTCCTGCTCGCCGTGGTCGGCGGAGTGGGAACGGTGGGTGGCGCCTTGTTCGGTGGCCTTCTGCTCGGCGGCAACTCGATCTTGGCGAGCGTGGTTCCGTCGCTGAAGAATCTCAGCAAGGTTCTGCCCGGAACCATCGGTATCACTCTCGGTCGCAATCCGAACGGCGCCGCTCTCCAGACCGCGGAGTCGTTCCGCTCACTGCAGAACCGGTGGTCGCTCATCGCGGTGTCGGCGATCGGCGCCGTCGCCATCTGGGCGTTGACCGCGGCCGACGTCTTGTCGCACTGGACATTCGTGGTCACCGGTGTGGTGTGGTTGCTCGCCGTCACACCGAACCTGCCGGCCATCGCCGATTCGACTCATTCCGGTCGCCGGGTCGGTGCCGTCGCCTATCTCGCCATCGGACTCGCCGTCGCCGGTGGCATCGACTGGAGCACCGCCCTCGACGTGACCGGCCAGCGGCTCGTCGCCATCATCGTGCTCGTGGCCGTGATCGGCCTCGGTGCCCAACGCATCTCCGAGAATGCTCCGCGCGTCACCAAGGATTCACCCGACGTGCTCGGTCTCGACCGAGCCTTCACCGGCGACGAGATCGAACGAGCCGAACGCGAACTGCGGGTGAGTCTCTGATGTCGCTGCTCTACATCGATCAGGTGATGGTGCGATTCGGCGGCGTGATGGCGGTGAGCGGTGCCACTTTCATGGCCCGCGAGGGCCAGGTCACCGGCCTCATCGGACCGAATGGTGCCGGCAAGACCACGTTGTTCAACGTGATCAGCGGCATTCAGGAACCCACTGCTGGCGCGGTGAGCATCGACGGCGAGAACGTCACGCACTTGGCGCCGCACAAGCGCGCTCAGCGCGGAGTCGCTCGTACCTTCCAGCGGCTCGAGCTCTTCTCGTCGCTCACCGTTCGCGACAACATCAAGGTGGCCGCCGAACTCGCCATGCTCACCAATGTCTCGGCAACCGTCGACGCACTGATCGAACGGGTCGGACTCGCCGACGTGGCCGACCGAGTCGCCGGTGATCTGCCGACCGGATCGGCTCGCCTGGTCGAAATCGCGCGCGCACTGGCCACCCGACCCAAACTGCTCCTTCTCGACGAGCCCGCATCCGGACTCTCAGACATCGAGAGCGAACATCTCGGTCGACTGTTGCGCTCGCTCGCTGCCGAAGGGCTCGGTGTTCTTCTCGTCGAGCACGACATGGATCTCGTGATGAAGGTCTGCGATCACATCTTCGTTCTCGACCTCGGTGTCATCATCGCCGATGGCTCACCCGATCAAGTTCGCAACGATCCGCGAGTTCTCGAGGCGTATCTGGGGGCGACATGACCGCCACGACTCCGATCCTCGAATTGCGCCACGTGCGCGCCGGGTACGGCGCGATCGAAGTTCTACACGACGTGTCGATCTCGGTCGACACCGGCCAGGTCGTCGCCTTGCTCGGTCCGAACGGTGCCGGCAAGAGCACCACCATCAAGGTGGTCAGCGGTCTGCTCCGACCATCGGCCGGACAACTCGTCGTCGCCGGTCGCGATGTCACCGGCGCGTCGGCCGATTCGCTGTGTCGAGCCGGTGTCTGCACGATTCCCGAGGGACGTGGCGTGTTCCCCAACCTGACCGTGCGGGAGAACCTCGTGATGGCCACGTACTCGGGGCGCTCCCTCGATGCCATCGAGCACGACGCCTACACCCGCTTCCCGCGTCTCGCCGAGCGTCGAACCCAGCTCGCCGGCACCATGTCGGGCGGTGAGCAGCAGATGCTTTCGCTCGCCCGCGCTCTGGCGGTCGATCCGGCCGTACTTCTCATCGACGAACTGTCGATGGGACTCGCCCCCAAGATCGTCGCCGAGCTCTACGAGCAGGTCGCCCGTATCGCGAGCGAGGGCGTGTCGATCCTCGTCGTCGAGCAGTTCGCCCGCACCGTTCTCGGCGTCGCCGACTGGGCCATCGTTCTCACCCACGGCGTGGTCCAGGTGTCCGGACCGGCCAGCGAGATCGGCGAAGATGTTCTGGCCGGCGCCTATCTCGGCCGACAGGGCGACGCATGAGTTCGTACCGCACACCGAATCAACATCCGATGCCTCACACAGGAGACAAATCATGAACGAGGACCGCATCCGAGCCTTCACCGACGAGATCGGCGAGATGAAGTTGCGCGGCTCGCGCGGCGACCGCGAACGCATCCTGCTGGTCGTCGGCGCGGTCGCGATCGTCGCCGGCGTCGTCCTGTCGGTGCTCGGAGGATTCCAAGCGAGCGGCACGACCGAACTCGGCGATCAGGTGGCCTTCCTCGCGACCGGAACCTTCATCGGTCTGGCACTCGTCATCGCCGGAACGGCTCTTTTCGTGCGCTACTCGGTCGGACGTTTCATGCGTTTCTGGTTGGTGCGCCTGGTGCACGAGCACCGCAGCGAGACCGATCGACTGATCGCCGCCATCGAGAAGAGCCGCGGCAACTAGCACCGAGTCGCTCAGCGAGCGCGGTACGTCCCACCCGACACCGCACTCGCGTCCTTGTTGAGACGCTTGGACAGGTGCAGACCCTCGAGCACGAACTCGACCGCTCCGGCGACGGCCGCCGCACTCGTGTCGCCGTCGGTGATTTCGGCGATGGCCGGCTGCAGAGCGGGAATCTGCTCGGCCAGCGCGGCTTGAGTCGCCGACGGAACGTCTTCCCCCGTGCTGACGATCGCGCCCTCTTCGAAGGCTCGCACGATGTCGATCGAGTACTGCGGACTCACGGTCTCGCGGAACACCGCGAGCACGGCGGCCTTGGCGAGGTCACGGAGCACCTGACCTTCACGTCCGTCCTCGAGAGCTTCGACTTCGATCTTGCCACCGGAGGCGGCGGCGAAGGCGTCGAGGTCGCACACGCGAGGAACCACGTAGCGCTCACCGAGTCGCAGTCCACGTCGCAGGGCATTGGCGGCCATGACCTCGTAGTTCGACACACTGAGGCGAACACTCACACCGCTGCGCTGGTTGACCTGGCTGCTGCTGCGAGCGAGCTGGCTGAAGTTGGCCACGACCTTCTCCATGTAGCGCGGAACGGCAACGGTGATGTCACCCACCGACGGCGGACGTACTTCCTGGCGGACGATCGCCACTTCGGTATCGGCATCGAGCGGATAGTGAGTACGGATCTGCGAACCGAAACGGTCCTTCAACGGCGTGATGATTCGACCGCGGTTGGTGTAGTCCTCCGGGTTCGCCGAGGCGACCAGGAGCACGTCGAGCGGGAGGCGGATCTTGTAGCCGCGGATCTGCACGTCGCGCTCCTCGAGCACGTTGAGCAGACCGACCTGGATGCGCTCCGACAGGTCGGGGAGCTCGTTGATCGCGAAGATGCCGCGGTTGGTGCGGGGAACGAGACCGTAGTGAAGGGTGAGTTCGTCGCTCAGATAGCGACCCTCGGCCACCTTGATCGGATCGACTTCGCCGATGAGGTCGGCGATCGACGTGTCGGGGGTGGCGAGCTTCTCGCCGAAACGATCGTCGCGGTGGACCCACGTGATCGGCGTGCTGTCGCCTTCGGTCGCCACGAGATCACGTGCATGTTTCGAGATCGGGTGATACGGATCGTCGTTGATCTCACTGCCGGCGACGATCGGCATCCATTCGTCGAGCAATCCGGTGAGGCTGCGAATCATTCGGGTCTTGGCCTGTCCGCGCTCGCCGAGGAAGATCACGTCGTGTCCGGCGAGGATCGCGTTCTCGAGGAGCGGCATCACGGTGTCCTCGTAGCCGAGCACTCCTTCGAACAACGGCTGACCGGCCGAAATACGTGCGACGGCATTGAGGCGAATTTCTTCCTTGACCGGTCGGGACACCCATCCCGACGCTCGAAGATCACGCAGTGTGGTGGGAAGAGAATCGGCGGCCATGCCCCGACAGTAACCCCCGACGAGCGACTTCCACTACCGTCGGACAGGTGAGTTCGACCGACCGCGCTGCACGAACGCACGATCGCTGGACGACCCTCGATTTCGCCGGTCAGTGGCAGGTCGTGACGGCCGACGACGACGTGATTCGCGACGGCATCGGACTCGATGCCGACACCGACGACTGGCCGACCATCGTCGTACCCGGCCACTGGCAGAACGATTCTCGTTTCGCCGCGAGCGACGGACCGCTGCTCTATCGCCGGGAGTTCGAAGCCCCCGAACCCGTCGACGGCCAACGGCGATTCGTCGTCCTCGACGGGCTCTTCTATCAGGGCGACGTCTGGCTCGACGGTGCGTATCTCGGTGACCCCGAGGGCTATTTCTTTCCGCACGCCTACGACGTCACCGCACTCTCGCGACTCGATTCGTCGCACGTCCTGGCGATCTCGGCCACCTGCGCTCCGCAACGCGACAAGAAGTCGAAGCGCAACATCACCGGAGTGTTCCAACACTGGGATTGCATCTCACCGTCGTTCAATCCTGGCGGCCTGTGGCGGACCGTCCGCCTCGAGACCACCGGCCCCGTGCGCATCGACGCGTGGCGAGTGACGTGCCGCGACGCGAGCGAGACCCGCGCCAACCTTCGATTGCATGCACGCCTCGACAGCGATCGCGAGCGGACCGTCAAATTGCGCACCTTGGTCGACGGTCGGGTCGTCGACGAGTTGGTGCGCACCACAGCCGTCGGTTCGAATCGCGTCGACTGGAACATCGACATCGACGATCCGAAACTCTGGTGGCCCTGGAGTCTCGGTGAACAACCACTCACCGACGTGACGCTCCAGGTGATCGTCGACGACGCCATCAGCCACGACTGCACACGTCGAACCGGCCTGCGCGAGGTGTCGGTCAACGACTGGATCGTGACCGTCAACGGCGAACGGCTCTTCGTGAAGGGGGCCAACCTGGCCCCGACTCGCGCCGATCTGGCCGCAGCGTCATCCGATGACCTGCGCCGCGACATCGCACTGGCCAAGGATGCCGGGCTCGATCTGGTCCGCGTCCACGGACATGTGTCGCGGCCCGAGTTGTACGACGCCGCCGACGAAGCCGGCATGCTCGTCTGGCAGGACTTCCCGCTCCAGTGGGGATACGCCCGACAGATACGACGACAAGCCGTGCGTCAGGCCGAGGAGGCCGTCAACGTCCTCGGACATCATCCGTCGATCGCCGTGTGGTGCGGACACAACGAGCCGTTCACCCTCAGCATCGGCGACGGCGAGGTGTTCGACGCCAAGAAACTCGCGCTGCCGTTCCTCGCCGGACATCAACTCCCCAGTTGGAACAAGAGCGTGCTCGACCGGTGGGTGAAGCGAGCGTTCGAGAAGGCCGACGAGACCCGCTCGACCATCGCCCACAGCGGGGTTCTCCCCCACTTCCCCCAACTCGACGGCACCGACAGTCACCTCTATTTCGGCTGGTATCACGGCAACGAACGCGACCTGCCCGACTTCGCATCGCGCCTACCGCGACTCGTGCGATTCGTCAGTGAATTCGGCGCCCAGGCGATCCCCGAGTCGAGCGAGTTCATCGACGCACGCAATTGGCCACATCTCGATTGGGAGCGCCTACGTCGCGAACACGGACTGCAGAAGGAGATCTTCGATCGCCACGTGCCGGCGGATCGATTCGACACCTTCGACGAGTGGCGTGTGGCGACCCAGGTGTATCAAGCCGACTTGCTGAAGCACCACATCGAGACCTTGCGACGGTTGAAGTACGGGCCGACCGGCGGCTTCTGCATGTTCTCGTTCAACGACGCGATGCCCATGGTGTCGTGGAGCGTTCTCGACCATCGACGAGCCCCCAAACTCGGTTACACCGCGGTGGCCGAGGCCTGCCGACCGGTCATCGTGGTGGCCGATCGACTTCCGAATTCGATGGATCCCGGGGATTCGGTGTCACTCGCCGTGCATGTCGTGAGCGATCTCCACCACGCGCTCGAGGACGTGGAGGTCACCGCCGTCGTGGATGCGGCCGGCGAACGTCGCGAGTGGAAATGGGAGGGCGACATCGGGGCCGACGAGTGCAGTTACGTGGGCACCATCGACGTACGGGCACCGTACGTCGTGGGAGACATCACGGTCGATCTCACACTGCAGTGCGGCGACGTCGTGGCCACCAACCGCTACACCACCACCATCAACACCCAGCCTTAGTGATTCTGGCGGCAGAATCGTCTCGGATTTCGCCGAAATCTGCCACCAGAACGACCAAACGGCGATCAGCTGCGGGAGAGTTCCTTGCGGTTCTTGAACTTGGCGGCCCGATAGTCCTTGTTCATGAGAGCGATCATGTCGATCGAGATCTCCTTCGGGCAGGCCGCTTCGCATTCACCGTGATTGGTGCACGATCCGAAATGCTCGCTCATCGTCTCGACCATCGCCTCGACTCGCTTGTAGCGCTCGGCCTGGCCCTGCGGGAGCAGATTGAGGTGCGAGATCTTGGCCGACGTGAAGAGGTTGGCCGCACCGTTGGGGCAGGCCGCCACGCACGCACCGCATCCGATGCACTCGGCGGCGTCCATCGCCGCATCGGCGACCGGCTTCGGGATCGGAATGAGGTTGGCGTCGGGCGCACCACCAGTCGGAGCGGTGATGTACCCACCCGATTCGATGATGCGATCGAAAGCCGAACGATCGACCATGAGGTCCTTCACGATCGGGAAAGCCGACGCACGCCAAGGTTCGATCACGATTTCGTCGCCACTCTTGAACTTGCGCATGTGCAACTGGCACGTCGCGGTGGCTCGCTCGGGGCCGTGGGCCTGGCCGTTGATCATGAGCGAACACGTTCCGCAGATTCCTTCGCGGCAGTCGTGGTCGAAGGTGACCGGCACCTTGTTGTCGCCGATCAGCTTCTCGTTGAGTACGTCGAGCATCTCGAGGAACGACGCCTCGTCGGAGATCGAGTCGATCTTGTAGTCCTCGAAGTGACCCCGATCGGTCGGGCCCGACTGACGCCAGATCTTGAGGGTGAGATTCGTCAGATGATTGCTCACTTGTAGCTCCGTGTCGCGAGGTGGACGGTCTTGAATTCGAGGTCTTCGGTGTGGCGGTTGGCCTTGGTGGGGTCACCCGTCCATTCCCACGCTGCGACGTGAGCGAACTTCTCGTCGTCACGCAACGCTTCACCGTCGTCGGTCTGGTATTCGGCGCGGAAGTGTCCACCGCAGCTCTCCTGACGCTCGAGAGCGTCGCGGCACATCAGCATGCCGAGCTGGAAGAAGTCGTCGACCCGACCGGCCTTCTCGAGCGTCTGGTTGAGGCTCGCGCCGTCACCGGTCACGCGCAGGTCCTTCTGGAACTCCTCGTACAACGCCGGCAATTCCGACAGCGCCTTCTCGAGACCCTGCTCGGTGCGCTCCATACCGCAGTAGTCCCAGATGATCTTGCCGAGTTCACGGTGGAACCAATCGGGCGAACGGGTTCCGCCGATGTTCAGGTAGCCCTGGAAACGATCGCGGGCGGTCTGCTCGGCGAGCTTGAACGCCTCGTGATCGGTACCGGGGATCGGCTTGTTGAGCATCGGGGCGAGGTAATTGCCGATGGTGTACGGAAGAACGAAATAACCGTCGGCCAGACCTTGCATGAGCGCCGAGGCTCCGAGGCGGTTGGCTCCGTGATCGGAGAAATTGGCCTCACCCGCGGCGTACAGACCGGGGATGGTGGTCATGAGTTCGTAGTCGACCCACAATCCGCCCATCGTGTAGTGCGACGCGGGGTAAATGCGCATCGGAACGTCGTAGGGGTTCTCGCCGGCGATTCGCTCGTACATCTCGAACAAGTTGCCGTACCGCTCCTGGACGACGCTCTTGCCGAGGCGATTGATCGCATCGCTGAAGTCGAGGTACACGCCGTTCTTGAGCGGACCGACGCCACGTCCGGAATCGACCGACCGCTTGGCCGCACGCGACGAGATGTCGCGCGGGGCGAGGTTGCCGTAGCTCGGGTAGAGCCGCTCGAGGATGTAGTCACGATCCTCTTCGGGAATCTGATCGGCGGATCGGTTGTCGTCGGGGTTCTTCGGAACCCACACACGTCCGTCGTTGCGCAACGACTCCGACATGAGCGTGAGCTTCGACTGCGTCTCGTCGCTCTGCGGGATGCACGTCGGGTGGATCTGCGTGTAACACGGGTTGGCGAAGTAGGCGCCCTTGCGATGGGCACGCCAGGCCGCGGTGACGTTGCAGGCCATGGCATTGGTCGAGAGGAAGAACACGTTGCCGTATCCGCCGGTCGCCATCACGACCGCGTGAGCGGCGTGCGACGACACTTCTCCGGTCATGAGGTCGCGCGTGACGATTCCGGCGCAACGGCCGTCGATCGTCACGACGTCGACCAGTTCGGTGCGGTTGAACAACCGAACGTTGCCGAGACCGATCTGCCGGGCGAGCTGCTGGTAGGCGCCGAGCAGCAACTGCTGACCGGTCTGACCGCGTGCGTAGAACGTACGGCTCACCTGCGCGCCGCCGAACGAACGGTTGTCGAGCAGACCGCCGTATTCGCGGGCGAAAGGAACGCCCTGGGCCACCATCTGGTCGATGATGTTCACCGACACTTCGGCCAGACGATGCACGTTTCCTTCACGGGCGCGGAAGTCGCCGCCCTTGACGGTGTCGTAGAACAAGCGGTGCACGCTGTCGCCGTCGCCCTGATAGTTCTTGGCGGCGTTGATGCCGCCCTGCGCGGCGATCGAGTGCGCGCGACGCGGCGAGTCGTGGAAGGTGAAGGCGTCGACCTGGTAGCCGAGTTCGGCCAAGGTGGCCGCGGCCGACGCACCGGCGAGACCGGTTCCGACGACGATCACCTTGAACTTGCGCTTGTTGTTCGGCGCGACGAGCTTCACGTCGGACTTGTAGGTGCTCCAGGCATCTTCGACCGGAACATCGGGGATCTTGGAGTCGAGCTTGACGTTCATCTGCATGTCTCCTTGGGTCAGCCGACGATGCCGGCCATGGCTGCGACGGGGAACGAAACGTTGCCGACCACGACGAGTGTCGCGAGTCCAACGGCGATCTGACGGCGCCACTTGTTGAAGCGCGGGTTGTTCCAGCCCATCGACTGGAAGAGGCTCCACACACCGTGGAAGAGGTGCACGCCGAGGGCGATGTTGGCCACGATGTAGAAGATCGCCACCGGAATGCGGTCGAAGGTGAACACGACGGCGCCGTAGACGTCCTTCAAGCCTTCGGCGTCCTTGGTGCCCGTGTAACTGTTGACCGTGCCGAAGGTGAGGTCGAGGAGGTGCCAGACGATGAAGAGGAACACGACCACACCGGTGATGCGCATCGAACGGCTGGCGAAACTCGCCACCTGGTAGTCGCGCGCGCTCTGGTACTTCACCGAGCGGGCCCGACGATTGAGAGTGGTGAGAGTGACTGCCGCATGAATGTGCAACACGGCCATGGCGATGAGTCCGCCGCGCAGGATCCAGAGCAGGACCTTCTCGGGCAGGATCGGGTACAGGAGTTTCTCGAGGAAGTGGGCGTAGTGATTGAGATCGCTCGCCCCCATGTACATCTTCAGGTTGCCGATCATGTGGAAGACGACGAAGCCGATCAGACCGATACCGGTGATCGCCATGGCGTACTTCTTGCCGACGGCAGTGCTGTAGAGATCGAGGAGGAAGGGCTTGCGCCGGCGAGTCGCCCGGGCGGTGCCGGTGACGGGGCCTCGGGCCTGTCTCGTCAGGGTCTGGGCCATGGATGTCCGAACCTTTCAGGGGAGGGGCACGGGGCCGCCTCGGCTCACCCCTCGGTGAACCGCTTCCGACGCTAGCCCTGGGCCCGAACCGACCCCGAAACGGACATTGTGAAAGGCGTTGCAGATCCCGAGGTCGTCGGGCGGGATCGACCCCGGACCCCGAGCGGTTCAAATGTGCCGGACGTCGCCCTTTTTCTCTACACTCTCCGAAGCCCCGAACGGGCGGCAACCGGCCGCCCCATCTGTCTCGAGGAGTTATCTGGTGACTTCACTCATTGCCGCAGAAGGCGGTTGGCAGGACTTCACGCTCAAGGGAGGTGAGTGGGCCGTCCTCTGGTTGTCAGCAGCGGCTGCTCTTCTCGCTCTCGGCGTCGGTTTCTTCCTCGTCAAGAAGGTTCTGGCCGAGGACGAAGGTTCGCCCAAGATGCGCGAAATCGCCAAGGCCATCCAGGAAGGCGCCCTCGCCTACCTGAAGCGCCAGTTCAAGACGATCGCCGTCATTCTCGTTCCCCTGGCGATCATCGTGTTCGTCACCTCGACCGCCATCGACAAGTCGTCGGGCGACGAGGCGCTGTCGTTCGCCCAGTCCGGGCTCTGGCGCACCCTGGCCTTCGTACTCGGTTGCGCAGCCTCGGGCTTCACCGGCTACATCGGCATGACGCTCGCCACTCGCGGCAACGTGCGTACCGCGGCGGCGGCCCTGTCGGGCTCGATGCCCCGCGCCCTCACCGTGGCCTTCCGCACCGGTGGTGTGGCCGGCATGTTCACGGTCGGCCTGGGCTTGCTCGGTGCCACCGCGATCATCATGCTGTTCCAGAACACCTCGTCGGTGATCCTGGTCGGCTTCGGATTCGGCGGATCGCTGCTCGCCCTCTTCCTGCGTGTCGGCGGTGGAATCTTCACCAAGGCCGCTGACGTGGGCGCCGACCTGGTCGGCAAGGTCGAAGCCGGCATCCCCGAAGACGACCCCCGCAACCCGGCCACCATTGCCGACAACGTGGGCGACAACGTGGGCGACTGCGCCGGAATGGCCGCCGACCTCTTCGAGTCGTACGAAGTCACTCTGGTGGCCTCGATCATCCTCGGTGTCGCAGCGTTCAACTCGATCGGTGCCAACCCGGCCCTCGGCCTCATCTTCCCGCTCGCCGCTCGTGCGATCGGTGTGGTCGCCTCGATCGCCGGTGTGTTCGCCGTGAAGGCCCGCGCCAACGAGACCGACCCGATCAAGCCGATCAACCGTGGCTTCCTCGTGGCCGGAATCCTGACGCTCATCGGGACGCTCATCGTCTCGCTCGGCTACGTGGGCAACGAGTACTCGAACGCTGGATGGAAGTGCTTCGGCGCCGTGGCCATCGGTCTGGTTCTCGCTCAGTTGGTCAGCCGCCTGACCGAGTACTACACGGGCACGCACTACGCGCCGGTGAAGGAAATCGCCGCCTCGGCCGAAACCGGCCCGGCCACCGTCGTTCTCTCGGGAACCTCGGCCGGACTCGAGAGCTCGGTGTACGCCGTGGTCGCCATCGCGATCGCCATCGGCGCCGCTCTCGCCCTGGGCGATGGCAACCTCACCTTCTCGCTTTACCTCGTCGCTCTGTGCGGCATGGGCATGCTCGCCACCACTGGTGTGATCGTGTCGGAAGACACCTTCGGACCGGTGAGTGACAACGCCGCTGGTATCGCCGAGATGTCGGGTGAATTCCACGGTGAGCCCGAGCGCATCATGGTGAGCCTCGACGCTGTCGGCAACACGACCAAGGCCGTGACCAAGGGCTTCGCCATCGGTTCGGCCGTGATCGCCGCCGTGGCGTTGTTCGCCTCGTTCATCGAGATCGCCGGCGCCGAACTCGGTGTCGTCGCCGACAACCTGAAAGACGGTGTGTTCAAGGAGCTCGACCTCCAGATCAACGTCGCCGACCCGAAGGTGTTCATCGGTCTTCTGATCGGTGGTGCGGTTCCGTTCCTCTTCTCGGCACTCGCCATCCGAGCAGTGGGTCGCACTGCTGGCGTGGTCGTGCAAGAAGTGCGCAACCAGTTCGCCGACGGCGGAATCATGGCCGGCACCAAGCAGCCCGACTACGGCCCCGTCATCGACATCTGCACCAAGGCGTCGCTGCGCGAACTCACCACCCCGGCTCTGCTCGCCGTACTCACGCCGGTGATCATCGGGTTCGGTATCGGTTGGCAGGCGCTCGGCGCCTTCTTGGCTGCCGTGATCCTCGTGGGTCAGTTGATGGCCAACTACTTGAGCAATGCTGGTGGCGCCTGGGACAACTCCAAGAAGTACATCGAGGACGGTCACCACGGCGGCAAGGGCAGTGAGGCCCACAAGGCCGCCGTGATCGGTGACACCGTCGGTGACCCATTCAAGGACACCGCTGGCCCGGCACTCAACCCGCTCATCAAGGTGATGAACCTCGTGTCGTTGCTGGTGCTTCCGGCGATCATCAACCTGAAGGACGACGACGGTCCGCGCCTGCTCATCGCAGCGGCTGGCCTCGTGATCCTCATCGGTTCGATCGCTTTCTCGAATCGCAAGACCGAGGGCATCGCACCGCGAGCTGCGACGACCGCCGCCTCGCGCTGAACCTCTTTGGCGCTTCTGGTGGCAGATTCGTCACGGGTTTCGTGCTGATCTGCCACCAGAAGGCTCATTTCTGAGCAGTTCTCGACTCACGTCGGTGGACTCTCGCTGTCATCAAGATCGTCCAGGTGCGCGGCTCATACACAAGGTCGACACATCACGGTCGTGACGTTGCGAAGCTGAGCCCGAATCCCTCCAGCTATTTTCTCGACATGTTTCGCTTGTGCCATTCGGTCGCCATTGCGCTGGCCACTGCCGTGTCGCTGTCGAGCCTTCCGGTCTCAGCCGTCGACTCGGTGACACCACGTTCGGTGACACCACGTTCGGGGTCGACGCCGTCGTGTGACGTTCTCGTCACCCGTGACGGAACCTGGGACGGGCTCTACAAGATCGCCACCAACGGTGAAACCTCCGAGTTGAAGCTCGCCGACCACCCGATCGACGTCGTCACCTCGAGTGATG
>VFQT010002727.1_pt1 | contig 17450 bp, 14 predicted proteins | sample 3512381 | NCBI WGS metagenome assembly VFQT01 (sample SAMN10412376, study PRJNA504923) | tailings metagenome | isolation source: Relicate 2 Philex TSF3 active mining site | place: Philippines: Tuba, Benguet | collected 2017-08-29
CGCCGCCGACTGCCCTATCTGCGCATCACCGGTGAGCCTGCGTATCTGCAGAGCAACTTCATCAACGGCATCAAGCGCATGCCGTGCCGCATCAAGTAGCGCGTCCGGCTCAGGCGGCGCGTCTCTCAGCGCAGTGAGTCAGCGCGTCCGCAGGCGTGGCAGCACGTGGCGGGCGACAAGGTCGCACTCTGCGAGGTGCGGGTAGCCCGAGAGGATGAACGTGTCGACGCCCGCGTCGCGGATCTCGCACAACTTGCCGGCCACTTGGTCGGGGTCGCCGACGATCGCGATGCCTGCCCCGCTGCGCGCGCGCCCGACGCCGGCCCACAGGTGACGCTCGATGTAGCCGTCGGCATCGGCTGACTCGCGCAGCTCGCTCTGTCGCGCGACGCCTGCCGACTTCGAATCGAGCGACTTCGCGCGAATGGCTGCGCCAGTGTCGGCGTCGAGCCGTGACAACAACTGCGCCGCCGCCGCGCGAGCCTCGTCTTCGCTCTCGCGAACGATGACGTGGCTGCGCCAGCCGTAGCGAAGCGTGCGCCCGAATCTGGCGGCGCGAGAGTCCATCTCGCGCATTACCTCCGTCATCTGCTGCGTGGTGTCGGGCCACATGAGATACACGTCGCACGACTCGGCGGCGCATTCACGCGCGGCTTCCGACAACCCGCCGAAATACACGACCGGGTCGTGCGGCGAATCGACGGCGATGCGCGGGGCGTCGACGTGCGCGGTGACGAACTTGCCGTCGAAGTCGGCGCGCTCGCCGCGCAGCAGCGTGCGCAGCACCGCGATGGACTCGGTGGTGCGCCGATAGCGGTCTTCGCTCGACATCGCCTCGCCAGGCAAGTCGGATGAAATCGCGTTGATCACGAGCCGGCCTCCGGCGATTTGCTGCAGCGTGGCGATCTGGCGTGCGAGTTGCGGCACGACGAGCTCACCGAGGCGCACGGCGAGCAGCAGCTTGATGCGGCTCGTATCGACGGCGATGGCGGACGCGAACGCGGTCGCGTCGATACCCAGCGCATAGCCCGACGGCAAGAGCACGTTGTCGAATCCGTTGCGCTCGGCGGCGAGCACGATGTCGCGGCAGTGCGACCACGACGAACGCAATGCGGGGTCGGGCACGCCGAGAAACTCGTAGTCGTCGTCGCAGAGCGCGGCGAACCACGCGTACTCGGTCACGGGAGCGGGCGACCCTCCGACGCCGCGATGATGCGATACAACTCCGTGCGTTCGAGCGACTGCACCGGCGACGACGCGGCTGCTGCGAGCCGCTCGGGCTTCTGCGTGCCGAGCAACACGACCGGGCGCGCCGGGTGCGACAGCACGAACGCGTAGGCGACCTGCTCGCGCGAGGTTCCGCGCGCTGCCGCGATCTCGTCGAGCACGGCGAGCAACTCGGGGCGCAGGTTCTCCCCCGTCACCACGCGCCCACCGGCAAGCGGGCTCCACGCAAGCGGCGTGACGCCGTCGCGCATGCACAAATCAAACGTGCCGTCGCGCAGCGGGCCGAGCGCGGCGACGGAATACTCGGGTTGAGTGGTCTCGATTGGCACGCGCAGGTGCGCGGCGAGTGCCTCGTGCTGGGCGGGCGTGAAGTTCGAGACGCCGATGCGGTCGATTTTTCCTTCGCGGCGCAGCGTCATCAGCGTGTCGGCGACCTCGTGCGGGTGCGCGAACAAATCGGGGCGGTGAATTTGATACAAGTCGATGCGCTCGAGTCGCAGTCGGCGCAACGAGTCTTCGCACTCGCGTCGCAGCGTGGCTGGGCTCTGGTCGTACGGGATTCCCGGTGTGATACCGCCCTTGGTGGCGACGCACACCTTGTCGCGAAGAGCCGGCGTGCGCGCGAGCACGGCGCCGAGCAACTCTTCGGCGGCACCGAAACCCTTGCCGCCCCAGTTGCGCCCGTAGACCGCGGCGTTGTCGAGCAGCGTGATGCCGACGTCGACTGCGGCGGCGATCAGCCGCGACGCATCATCGACAGACTCGCTCGTGAAGCGCCACAGTCCGAGTCCGTAGCGACCGAACGGCGACGCCGCCATGTGCGTCGTCTAGTTCAGGAGCAGCCGCTGGTCGAACCGCAGTCGCCGCACACGTAGCACGCACCGGCGCGCCGCATGTTGGACGATCCGCAGGCGGAGCAGATTGCACCCGTGCCGGCGGCCTTCGACTCGCCGTGGCCGAAACTGCCTGCCGCCATGCTCGCTTCGAGCTCGGCCGCCGACGGAATCGTCTTCGGGTCGGAGAACACGTCGGCGCCCTGCGCGGTTTCGACGACCGTCTCTTCCACACCGGGAAGGGTCGGCTGCATGCGCTCGGCGCGGGTGAAGATGCCCAGTTCGGCGCGCTCTGCCGAGGTCATGTACTCCACGGCGAGACGGCGGAACAGATAGTCGATGATCGACGACGCCATGCGAATGTCGGGGTCGTCGGTCATGCCGGCGGGCTCGAAGCGCGTGTTGATGAACGCCTCGACGAACGCGTGCAGCGGCACGCCGTATTGCAGGCCGTACGACACGCTCTTGGCGAACGAGTCCATGATGCCTGCGAGCGTGGAGCCCTGCTTCGACACGGTGAGGAAGATCTCGCCGGGACGGCCGTCTTCGTACTCGCCGACGTTGGCGAAGCCCTTGCAGTCCGCGACGCGGAACTCGAAGGTGCGACCGCGACGCGAACGCGGCAGCTTCTGGCGCACCGGTTGGTGCACGACGCGCTCGATCACGCGCTCGGCGACGGCAGTCGCAGAGTTGCTCGACGCATCGGCCTTGTCGTCGTCCTTCTTCATCGTCGAGAGCGGCTGGCCGACCTTGCAGTTGTCGCGGTAGATCGCGACGGCCTTCAGGCCGAGCTCCCACGAGAGCATGTGGATGTGCTCGATGTCCTCGACGCTGGCGGTCTCGGGCATGTTGACGGTCTTCGAGATCGCACCGGAGAGGAACGGCTGCACCGCACCCATCATGCGCACGTGGCCTTCGTAATGGATGACGTTGTCACCCATCGAGCAGGCGAACGCCGCGAGGTGCTCGGCACGCAAGTCGGGCGAACCGACGATCGTCTTGTTGGTGTCGATGTACTGCACGATGCGATCGGCGACCGGCTTTTCGTATCCGAGTTTCGCCAGCGCGCGCGGCACCGTCTGGTTGACGATGGTCATGTTGCCGCCGCCGACGAGTTTCTTGAACTTCACGAGACCGAGGTCGGGCTCGATGCCGGTGGTGTCGCAGTCCATCATGAGGCCGATGGTGCCGGTCGGTGCGAGCACCGACGCCTGGCTGTTGCGCACGCCGTACTCCTCGCCGTCGCGCACGGCAGCCGCCCACGAAGCAGTCGCTGCTTCGACGAGGTCGTGCTGCACGACGTCGGTGTTGTCGATTTCTTTGTCGGCGTCGCGGTGCATGCGCAGCACGTTGAGCATGTAGCGCTCGTTGGCGGTGAAACCGGCGAACGGTCCCATGCGGCTCGCGATGCGCGCGCTCGTGGCGTACGCGTGGCCGGTCATCATCGACGTGAGCACTGCGGCCCACGCGCGACCACCTTCGGAGTCGTACGGCATGCCGAGCGCCATCAAGAGCGCGCCGATGTTGGCGTAGCCGAGGCCGAGCTGGCGGAAGAGGCGGCTGTTCTCCGCGATCTTCTCCGTCGGGTAGTCGGCGTTGCCGACGAGGATTTCCTGCGCGGTGAACACGACCTCGATCGTGTGGCGGTAGGCCTCCACGTCGAACACGTCGTCGTCGCTCAGGTACTTGAGCAGGTTGATCGACGCCAAGTTGCACGCCGAGTTGTCGATGTGCATGTATTCGCTGCACGGGTTGGAGCCGTTGATGCGGCCAGCGGCGTGCGCGGTGTGCCACTTGTTGATCGTGGTGTCGAACTGCAGACCCGGGTCGGCGCACTCCCACGAGGCCGTGGCGATCTGGCGCCACAGGTCGCGGGCGCGAACCGTACGCACCGGCGCGCCGTCCTTCACTGCACGCAGCGTCCAGTCGCGATCTTCCTTGACCGCGTTCATGAACTCGTCGGTGACGCGCACCGAGTTGTTGGCGTTCTGGTACTGCACCGAGAACGAGTCGGCGCCGTCGAGATCCATGTCGAAGCCGGCGGCCGACAGCGCACGAGCCTTCTTCTCCTCGCGCGACTTGCACCAGATGAACTCTTCGACGTCGGGGTGGTCGACGTTGAGGATCACCATCTTGGCCGCGCGGCGGGTCTTGCCGCCCGACTTGATGGTGCCCGCCGAGGCGTCGGCGCCGCGCATGAACGACACCGGGCCCGAGGCCGTGCCGCCGCCCTTCAGCGTCTCGGCGCTGCTGCGGATGGCGGAGAGGTTGATGCCCGAACCCGAACCGCCCTTGAAGATGATTCCTTCTTCGCGGTACCAGTTGAGGATGCCGTCCATCGTGTCTTCGACCGAGAGGATGAAGCAGGCGCTCGCCTGTTGCGGCACGCCCTTCACGCCGATGTTGAACCAGACCGGGCTGTTGAACGCCGCGCGCTGGGTGACGAGGATGAACTTGAGCTCGTTGCGGAAGGCCTCGGCCTCTTCGTCGTCGACGAAGTAACCGCCCTGGATGCCCCAGTTCGTGATGGTGTCGGCCACGCGGTCGATCACTTGGCGCAGCGAGGTCTCGCGCTCAGGTGTACCAAGAGTGCCTCGGAAATATTTCTGCGCGACGATGTTGGTGGCGTTCAGCGACCACGACTCGGGGAACTCGACGCCGAGCTGCTCGAAGGCGACGCTGCCGGTCTTCCAGTTGGCGATGCGCGCATCGCGCTTCTCCCACGTGATGGTGTCGTACGGGTGAACGCCGGGTTGCGTGAAGTGACGTTGGATGCCGATCGAGAGACGCTCTGGGGCGATTGACATTGCATTGCCTTTCGTAGTTGGTGGAGTGCTTTTCTAGTTCATGGGTTGCGTCCGACGGTGGACGCTCCCACGGGGGAAGGTCAACCATAGTCGTTCCGCCCGAAACCACTAGGGATGGTAGAAAATCGCCCGTTTTGCGGGTTTTCTCCACTATCGGTAGTGCCAGCCTACAGGCCCGTAGTTCGTTTGGTGGGGCAATTTTTGAAGGCGCTCGAAAAAAGTTACGAGACCGCAACGCGCGAGTCGCGCGAGTTGGCGACATCAGGCTTGCGCGAGTCGCCGCGCTCGAGCTCGACAGGAATTCCATTCAGCACCGCGTTGCCCGACAGCGGGTCGATCGCCTCGTGGTCGGTGAGCACGTTGGAGTTCACGCCGGCATGCTCTTGCGCCACCGTCATGCGCGTGCCGCGCATCGAGTGACCCCAACCATGCGGCAAGCTCACGACGCGCGGACGGATTGCATCGGTGATTTCGGCCGGCGCGACCACGCTGCCGACGCGGCTCGTCACGCGCACGGGTGATCCGTCGACCACGCCGAGTCGCGCCGCGTCGTCGGGGTGGATGTGCAGCGTGCAACGCGGCTTGCCCTTCACCAGCACCTTGATGTTGTGCATCCAGGAGTTGTTCGAGCGCAGGTGGCGACGCCCGACGAGCAGCATCGCATCGGGGTCGGCGCGCAGCGAGTCGCGCAGGCGCGGCAGATCGGCCATGAGCGGCGCGGGCGCGAGCTCGATCTTGCCGCTCGGCGTGCGCAACGCCTCGGGCACGCGCGGCACCATCGCGCCGTAGTCGATGCCGTGCGGCTTGCGCTTGAGTGCCGCGACGCTCACCCCGTCGGGGTTGGCTCCGAAGCCGTCGCCGAAGGGTCCGATGCGCAGGAGCAGATCCAAGATGCGGTCGGGTCCGCGCAGCGAGCCGTTGGCCGGGCCGCTCAGTGCGTCGTAAATCTCTTCGGCGTCGCGTCCGGCGATCACGCACGTGTCGTCGCGCACCGTGGAATCGATCATCGAGCGGATGGTGACCTCGTCGACCGTGGCCGGGTCGGCGCTTGCGCCGAGACCCTGGGCGATAGCGGCGAGCTTGGCGAGGATCTCCCACTCGTCGGGCACGCCGGCGGGCAGTTCGAACACCGGCTCGCTGTAGTTCGCCACACTGCGCAACCCGAAGTTGAGCAACGCGAGGTCGTAGTGGCTGCGGTAGAGGTGCGACGGCGCAGGCAGAACGACGTCGGCGTGGCGCGAAGTTTCGTTGAGATAAATATCGACGCTCACCATGAAGTCGAGCGAGTCGAGCGCGCGCGCAAGTTGGTCGCTGTTGGGCGTCGACAACACCGGGTTGCCGCCGACCACGACCATCGCGCGAATCTGCCCCTCGCCGGGCGTCTCGATTTCTTCGGCCATGAGCGCGGCGGGATACTCCCCCAGCGATTCAGGGAATCCGCGCACACGAGTCTTGCCGCGACCGGTTTTGAAGCCCTTTCCGACGCCTTTCTTGCCGCGTGTCGTCGGGCTCGAGGCGACGGGCAGGGGGAACATCGCGCCGCCGACGATGTCGAGGTTGCCGGTGACGACATTGAGCACGTCGACCAGCCACGACGCCGTGGTGCCGAATGAGACGGTGGTGGTGCCGATGCGGCCGTACACCGCGGCGCGCGGCGCGTCGCACAACTCGATCGCCACGCGCCGGATGGTTGCGGCGTCGATGCCGACGATCTTCTCGACGCGCTCTGGGGTGAACTCGGCGAGTGCTGCGTGCACGTCTTCGAGCCCGTTGAGATGCCCGGCGAGATGTTCGCCCGGATCGGCACGCCCGGCTTCGAACACCGCAGTCACCATCGCGGCGAGCAGCAGCGCGTCGGTGCCGGGGCGCACGGCGAGCCACTCGTCGGCCGACTCGGCGGTGCGACTGCGGCGCGGGTCGACGACCACGATCTTGCCGCCGCGCGCGCGGATGGCTTCGAGTCGTCCCGGCCAGTCGGGCGCAGTGGCGAGGCTGCCGTTGCTCGCGTACGGGTTGGCGCCGAGCATCAGCAGATAGTCGGTGCGGTCGAGGTCGGGCACCGGCACCGACACGGGTGTACCAAACATGTACCCAGCCGATACTTGCTTTGGCACCTGGTCGACGCTCGACGCGCTGAATCGTTGGCGGCTGCCGATGGCGGTGAGCAGCACGCGGTTGAAGGTCATCGCTGCGAGATTGTGCGCGCCCGGGTTGCCGAGGTACGCGCCGATCGACTCGCGTCCGTGCTTGGCGATTACCGCGTTGAGCCCGCGATCGACTGCTTCCCACGCTTCGTCCCACGACACTTCGACGTGCTTGCCGTCGCGCTTCACGAGCGGTGCACGCAAACGGTCGGGGTCGTCGTGCAGTTGCTTGAGCGTCGAACCCTTCGGACAGATGTAGCCCTTCGAGAACACGTCGTTCATGTCGCCGCGGATGCGCACCACCGTCTCGTCGCGCACGGTGATCTCGAGGCCGCAGCCTGCCTCGCACAACGGGCAGGTGCGGATGGCGATGCGCTCGGCTGAGCGCGCGGTGGCTTCTGGTGCGGCCATCGCTACTTCTTCTTGCGCGGTTTGGCGGCGGTGCGCTTTTCGAGCATCGTGATTTCGCGGCGGAAGTCGGACGCGTCGTCGAACTCCTTGTACACGCTTGCGAACCGCAGGTAGGCGACTTCGTCGAGTTTGCGCAGTCGCGTGAGCACCGCCTGGCCGACTTGCGCGCTCGTCACGTCGCCGCCGGTGAGCCGCATCGCGTCTTCGACTTGCACGGCGAGTTCGGCGAGGGCTTCGGCAGTCACGGGCCGGCCCTTGGTGGCGGCCTCGAGGCCGGCCACGATCTTGGTGCGGTCAAACGGCTCTTTGTCGCCGCTTCGCTTCAGCACGTAGACGGGCAGTTCGTCGATGCGCTCGTAGGTGGTGAATCGGGTGTCGCACTTCAGGCATTCGCGGCGCCGGCGCACGGCAGATCCCTCTTCGGCCGAGCGCGAGTCAAGCACCCGCGAGTCGTCATGTCCGCAGTTTGGGCACCGCACGCTGCGCCCACGGTACTACCGGTAGTGGTTGGCGGACCTGGTCGCCGTGTTCCGCCCGGCGAGCGGGCCGGGTCGCCGTGTTGGCGTGCCGGGTCGCCGTGTCGGGCCAGCCGACCGCACCCGACCTACGGGATGCGGACCAACTGCCCCGTCTGGATGTTGGTGCCGTTCAGGCGCACGAGCTCGTCGACCACCTCGGTGATGGCCGAGTTGGGGGCGATGCGCTCGCCGATCGACCAGAGCGTGTCGCCGGGTTGGGCGACCAGGTACTTCGGCGCTTCGGAGCGGCCGTTGCTCACGTCGGCAGCAGCGCTCGCGCCGAACAGCGAGAACACGCTCAAAAACGCGACAACGGCAATCGTGGCGACCGCCAGCATCACGCCGAATTGACGACGTCGATAGACGCGTCGAATCTCGCGGGTGCGGGCCGCCTCACGAATCGCATCGCGTCGCGGGGTGCGAACGCGCGATGGCTGCAGGCTTCCGTTCAAGATGATCGTGGCCATGTGGTGCTTCCTTTCGGTTGGGGGGCGAACATGTGTTCTCCCCTCGACATCCACCATAGCGAACGGGTGTTCGCGGCACAACCTCCCCGCAAACCCAAGCCCAGCAAGGGTTTGCACCCCCATCAAGAAACTTACGAACATGTGTTTGACCTTGGGGGCGAACAGGCGTACGCTCATAAGCATGACTGCTGACAACACCAATCCCATCACCCGGCTGAGCGAACGCCAGCGCAAGATCCTCGTCTTCATCGAGAAGTGCATGCGCGAACGTGGATATCCGCCGTCGGTGCGCGAGATCGGTGAAGCAGTCGGACTCTCGTCGTCGGCCACCGTGCACAACCACCTCAACACGCTGCAAGAACTCGGCTTTCTGCGCCGCGACCCCACCAAGCCCCGTGCGCTCGAGGTGCGTTTCGACGCGGCGTCGGGCGTGGCGATGGAGCGCCGCCCCGCGCGTTACATCCCGCTCGTCGGAGAAGTCGCCGCCGGCGTCAACGTGCTCGCGCAGGAGAACGTGGAAGACCTCGTGCCGCTGCCGATGGATTTCACCGGCGAGGGCGAACTCTTCATGTTGAAGGTGCGCGGCGACTCGATGATCGAGGCCGGCATTCTCGACGGCGACTTCGTGGTGTGCCGCCAGCAGAACGTGGCGCGCAACGGCGACGTGGTGGTCGCGGGAATCCCCGGCGACGAGGCCACGGTGAAGACGTTCAAGCGCGACGGCAACAAGATCGTGCTCGTGCCGTCGAACGCCAAGATGAAGCCGCTCACCTTCGACTCGTCGGAAGTCAGCATCTTCGGCAAAGTGGTGACCGTCCTGCGACGGATGTAATCCGGAGCAGGACCAGCGACACGTCCTGCGACGGATGTAATCGCGCGCTAGTCGGCGCGCAAGGCGGATGTAGTCGCGCGCTACACGCCGAGTCGCGCGGCGAGCATCTCGATTTTCGCGTCGGGCTGCACCACGGCGACGCGCACGTTATTGGCGCCGCCCGCTCCGTAGAAATCTCCGGGCGACACGAGGGCTCCCCCGTCGCGCGCGAGACGCTCGGCGAATTCCCATCCGTCGCGCGCATCGAACCACAAATAGAAGCCGCCCGCGGGTTGCGGCACCGTGAGGCCCGACCACTTCGACAACACTTCCGCGGTGCGCGCGAGACGCCGCGCGTACACCTCGCGTTGGGCGGCCACGTGCGCGTCGTCGTTGAGCGCCACCACGCCCGCTGCTTGCGCGGGGCCGGGCACCATCATGCCGACGTGCTTGCGAACTTCCTTCAAGTAATTGACGATGTCGGCGTCGCCGGCGTAGAACGCCACGCGAACACCGGCGAGATTCGATCGCTTGGAGAGCGAGTGCAGCGCCACCACGCCGTCGAGACCGTGCTGCAAGATGCTCTCGCCCGCACGGCTCCACGTGAATTCCACATAGCACTCGTCGCTGAACACGGGCACGCCGTGCGCGCGACCCCAGGCAGCCGCAGCCGCAAGATCGTCGAGCGCGCCCGTCGGGTTGCTCGGCGAATTCACCCACAACATGAGTGCGCGCGCGGCATCAGACGCGCTGATGGCAGACAAGTCGAGCCCGCCGGCGGCGTTCATCGGCACGGCGACGCCGCGGCAACCCGCGAGCGTGGCGCCCATTTCGTAGGTCGGATACGACACGGCCGGATACAACACGGTGTCGCGGTCGGGTCGGCGCAGCTTCATGTATTGCGGTGCGGTGGCGACGAACTCTTTGCTGCCCACGCACGCCGCCACTTGCGCGAGCGGCACGTCGATTCCGAAGCGGCGCTGCATCCACGAGCGGGCGGCGGTGCGCAACGGTTCGGAGCCGATGCTCGGCGGGTATCCGCGTTCGGAGTTCGACGACGACAACGCGGCGACCACCGCGGCAGTCGGTGCGTCGCACGGAGTGCCGATCGACAGGTCGATGACGCCGCCGTCGTGCTTGGCGGCCAGCTTGGCGAGCGCGTCGAGCCGGTCGTAGGGGTATGGCGGTGGAACGAACGGTTGCGCGGTCATGCGGGTGCGACGACGAATTCTGTCAGACGCCCGCGCGATGCGTCGGCGAGCCTGGCGCGCACACGGATGCCGCCTTCTTCGTGCGTGGTCGACACCACTTCACCCTCGCGGTGCAACGATGCCATCACGTCGCCACGCTCGTAGGGCACGAGCAACTCGACTACCGCAGTGAGCGAGCGCACGCGGTCGGCGACGGTGCGCAACAGGTCGTCGATGCCCTCGCCGGTGGCGGCAGAAATCATGACCGAACCCGGATTGTCGTAGACGAGCCGCTTGGCGGCGTCGTGGTTGGCGTCGCACTTGTTGAACACCAGCAACTCAGGGACCTTGTCGGCCTCGATCTCGCCGAGCACCTCGCGCACCGCCGTGATCTGCGCGAGCGGGTCGACGGCACTCGAGTCGACCACGTGCAACAACAAATCGCTGCGCGTCGCGACCTCGAGCGTGCTCTTGAACGCTTCGATGAGCGTGTGCGGCAGGCGCTTGATGAACCCGACCGTGTCGGTGAGCAGCACCGGCTCGCCACCGGGCAAGGCGAGGCGGCGAGTTGTGGGGTCGAGCGTGGCAAAGAGACGATTCTCGACGAGCACACCGGCGTCGGTCAGGCGGTTGAGCAGCGTCGACTTTCCGGCGTTGGTGTATCCGACGATCGTGACGTTGGCCAGACCGCTGCGCGAGCGACCCTTGCGCTGTTCGTCGCGCGTGCGTTGCAGTTCGCGCAGTTCACGATCGAGTTTTGCGATGCGGTCGTTGATGCGACGGCGGTCGGTCTCCAACTTCGTCTCGCCAGGGCCGCGCGTGCCGATGCCGCCACCCTGCTGAGTGAGCCCGGCGCTCGCGCCGCGCCGGATGCGCGGCAGTCGGTAGCGCATCAACGCCAACTCGACTTGTGCCTTGCCTTCGAGCGTGTGGCTGTTCTGCGCGAAGATGTCGAGAATCACCGCGGTGCGGTCGATCGCGGTGCGACCCAACGTTTTCTCGAGGTTGTACTGCTGAGCCGGCGCGAGCTCGTTGTCGAACACGACGGTGTCGGCGTCGAGCGCCAAACATGTCGCTTTCAGTTCGTCGACCTTGCCCTTGCCGATGTAGGTCGCAGGGTCAGGAGCATGGCGGCGCTGCGTGAGACGGGCGACCACGTCGGCGCCCGCGGTGTCGACGAGGCGTTCGAGTTCGTCGAGGCTCTCTTGCGTCTGGTCGTCGTCGTGGCCGTCGAGCGTGACACCGACAATCACGATCTTCTCACGGATCGTGCGCTCGATGAGCGTGCGACCGAGGGCCTCCTGGTACGGCGTGCTCACGGTGCGACCTGCAACGACGACATCACCACGACACCTCGAACGAGCCGACGTACCGCGCCGGGCCGGTGAGCATCACGCGGCCGCGCGACGGCGCATTGAGCGTCACGATTGCATCGCCACCCGGCATGTGCACGATCACTTCACAGCGCTCGGCAGATTGCGGCACGAGCCCCCACCACACCGCCGCCCACGCGCTCGCGCAGGCGCCCGTGCCGCAGGCTTGCGTGATGCCCGCACCGCGCTCGTGCACGCGCATCGTGATGGCGTTCACCTCGGGGCCGGGTGCGACGACCTCCAGGTTCACTTGCGGAATCTTGCGACCGAGCGCGAGCACGTCGATGCCCTCCACGCTGTCGACGCCGACGACCGTGTGCGGATTGCCCACCGACACGTGCATCACAGGTCGATCGGGGTGCGCGCCGATCGACTCCCAGCCGGCAGGCGCGTCGATGCGCACGACCTCGCCCATGTCGACGCTCGCCAGCACCGTGTCGTCACGCTGCACGCCGACGGTCACCCTGCGCTCGCCCGCGTCGGTGTGCAACACGTACGACCGCTCGGCGCGCGCATCGTCGCTGCGAAACAGTGCGTGGGCAAAGCAGCGGGCGCCGTTGCCGCTCATCTCGGCGGTCGAGCCGTCGCTGTTGAAGAGGCGCATGCGCGCGTTCACGTCGTCGATGCGCTCGAGCAACAAGAGGCCGTCGGCGCCGACGCCGGTCGTGCGATGGCACCAGGCGCGGGCGGCGGCGGGCCAATCGGGCGCACTGCCGGCGCGCACGTCGGCACTGCCGGTAGGCACGTCAGCAACGTCGAGCACGAGAAAGTCGTTGCCCCAGGCGTCGAATTTGCTCACGCGCATCGCAGTTTCCTCGTATTCATGCTTATCGCAGTTCGGCGACGACGAGCGGCGCGACCTCGGCCACGGGGTCTTCTTTCACGGTGATCCACCTGATGCGCGGGTCGCGGCGAAACCACCGCTCTTGGCGCACCGCGAACTGGCGCGTGTGCAGCACGATCTGCGCGACCGCCTCGTCGAGGGTGAGGCGGCCTTCGAGGTGCTCGATGAGTTCTTTGTAGCCGAGCGCTTGGCGGGCCTCGCGCGACAAGTCGTGCGACGCCACCAGCGCGCGCACTTCGTCGAGCAGACCCGCCGACATCATGGCGTGCACACGCCGCTCGATGCGCAACGACAACGTGGCACGCGGCCACACGATGCCGATCTGGTGCACGTCGCTCGGTGGATACGCGCCGGTGCCGGGTCCGAACGACGAGAACGGTTTGCCGCTGCCGAGACACACTTCGAGTGCGCGCTCGACACGACGACGGTTGGATTTTTCGATTCGCGACGCGGCGAGCGGATCGAGCGCTTGCAACCGCGCGAACAGCACCTCCACGTCGGGTTCGTATTGCAGTTGCTCGCGTATCTCGGGCCATTCGCCGGGCAGTTGCAGGTCGTCGATCACCGCGGTGAGATACAACCCCGTGCCGGCCACGAACAACGCGTCTGCGCCGGCAGCGGCAATCGCGGTGCGCGCGGCCGCTGCGTGCGTCTTGAAATCCGCCACGGTGAATCGCGCGTCGGGTCCGACGAGATCGAGACAGTGGTGCGGCACGGCGGCGCGATCGGCGGCGGTGGGTTTGGCGGTGCCGATGTCCATGCCGCGATACACCTGCATGGCGTCGACCGCCACGATGTGGGCGCCGGTCTCGCGCGCCACTGCCATCGCGACGTCGCTCTTGCCGCTGGCGGTCGGCGCGACGATCGCGACTTGGCGCATGCTCACGCCGAGGCGACGGCGATGCGCGTGCGGTGCGTCGGCAATGCGGTGACTTCGACGAGCCGACCCGACAGGTGGAATCGCGCGGCATCGAGAATCTCCACGCGCGCGTAGGTGCCGAGGCGCAGCGGTTCGTCGGCGGTGAAGTGCACCAGTTTGTTCTGGCGCGTGCGACCGGTGATGTGGTCGGGGTTCTTGCGGCTCGTGCCTTCGACGACGACTTCTTCGGTGCGCCCGATGCGCGCACGATGCTTCATCACCGCGGTGCGGTCGAGCACCACCTTCAGTCGTTCGTATCGCTCGCCCACTACTGCAGGGTCGCAGAACTTCTCCGTCATGTCGGCGGCGGCGGTGCCGTCGCGCGGCGAGAAGATGAAGGCGTACGCCGAGTCGAATTCCGCGGCGGCTGCGACTTCCATCGTCTGGCGGAAGTCGGCCTCGGTCTCGCCGGGGAAGCCGACGATCACGTCGGTGGTCACCGCGAGGTCGTCGATGGTCGCGCGCGCCTGCGCGAGACGCTCGAGGTATCGCTGGGCGGTGTAGCCGCGGTGCATGGCGGCGAGCACGGCGTCGCTACCCGACTGCAGCGGATAATGCAGGTGCTCGCACACCGACTTCGTCTGCGCCATCGCGAGGAGCGTGTCTTCGCGCATGTCTTTGGGGTGCGGGCTCATGTATCGAACGCGCTTCACGCCCGGCACCTCGCCCACCGCGCGCAGCAACGCGGCGAACTGCGGAGCGACGCGCACGCTGTCGTCACCCGCGCGACGACTGGCGAGCGACAGGTCGCGGCCGTACGAGTTGACGTTCTGCCCAAGCAGAAAGATCTCCGACACGCCGCTCGCCGCGAGGGTGCGCACTTCGTCGACGATCTGGTCGAACGGCTTGCTGATTTCTTTGCCGCGCACGGCGGGCACGATGCAATACGCGCAGGTGTTGTCGCAGCCGATCTGGATGGTGACCCAGCTGCGGTACGACGTCTCGCGTTTCACGGGCAGGGCCGACGGGAAGAGCGCGTAGTCGTCGACCACGGCCTCGTCAAGAATCTCGGTGACGGGCCCGTGCGTGCGCGACGACTCGAGCAGTTCGGCCGTGCGGTGCACGTTGTGGGTGCCGAGCACCACGTCTACCCACGGTGCGCGCCCGCGCACGATGTCGCGGTCTTTTTGCGCGAGGCACCCGGCCACCACGATCTGTCGCGTCGGGTCGGCGTCTTTCCAGGCCTTCAGGGTGCCGAGCGTGCCGTAGAGCTTGTTGTCGGCGTTCTCGCGGATGCAGCAGGTGTTGAGCACCACCACATCGGCCGAAGCCTCGTCGGCGGCTTCTTCGAGTCCGTCGTGTTCGAGCAGCCCGCTGATGCGCTCGGAATCGTGCTCGTTCATCTGGCAGCCGAACGTGCGCACCACATATCGACGTGTCACAGCACGCTGAAGGCTACTGAGGCGGGTCGCCGGCTAGATCACCTGACCGCGCAGCAAGAACGACTCCACCACTCGACCGACGGAGACGATGAACGCGGCCTCGCGCAGTGAGCACGCGTAGCGACGCGAAGTCTCATGCACCGTGTTGTATGCGGTGGCCATGCGCGAATCAAGTTCGTCGCGGAAGCGGTCGAGCGACCAGCGGAACTCCTGGATGTTCTGCGTCCACTCGAAATAGCTGCCGAGCACGCCACCGGAATTGGCGAGAATGTCGGGCACCACGGTGACTCCGCGCGCGCGCAGCATCTCGTCGGCACCACCGATGATCGGCTGGTTCGCGCCTTCCACCACGAACGGGGCTTTGATGCGCGCGGCGTTTCCGTCGTGGATGACGCCGCCAAGTGCTGCAGGAATCAGGACGTCGCACTCGGTCTCCAACACCGTCGCCGGGTCGGTCTGCTCATAGCGACCGAACAACTCGCTCACGCTGGAGGCGAGCAGGTCTTCGGGCGTGAGACCGTTCGGCGCACTCACCGCGCCAGTCACGTCGCTGACTGCGACGACCTTCATGCCGCGTTCCAACGCAGCCGAAATCGCGAAGCGCCCGACGTTGCCAAAGCCTTGCACCGCGACGCGCACGCCTTCGGCCTGCCGGTGCTGGGCTGCCAGCGCGGCCACGGTGATCTGCATGACACCGCGACCGGTCGCCTCCTCGCGTCCGGGTGCGCCGAAGAGGGCAACTGGCTTGCCGGTCACGCACGCCGGCTGGAAACCCTCGAGGCGATGAAACTCGTCCATCAACCAGCCCATCGTGCGCGCGGTCGTGCCCATGTCTGGGGCAGGAATGTCTCTATGTGGTCCGAGCACGTGCACCATCGTGCGGGTCCAGCGTCGGATGAGTTCTTCATGTTCGCGCTCGGACAACGTGCGCGGGTCGACCGCCACACCGCCTTTCGCGCCGCCGAAAGGCACGTCGATGAGGGCCGTCTTCCACGTCATGAGACTGGCGAGCGCGCGCACGTCGTCGAGGTCGACCGACTCGTGGAATCGGATGCCGCCTTTGCGCGGTCCGCGTGCCTGCGAGTGCTGCACGCGGTAGCCGGTAAGCACGTCGATCCGTCCGTCGTCGCGTCGCAACGGAAGCGACACCACCACTTCGCGTTCGCATGCGACGATCGCCGACACGACGTCGTCGGCGATCTCGAGTGCCGAGGCTGCGCGGCGCACGAATCGGTTGACGTCTTCAAAGGCGGAATGCGAGGTGCTGGGTCGTTCGCCGGTGATCGGCGCGCTGGAGGTGGTGACGCTCATGGGCGCGACCGTACTTGGCGCCAATCGCCGCGTACAGGGCTTCACCACATGATTGGTCGACCGTTCACCTCCTGGTCGTTGCCCGTACAACTTGTGGTTGGCACCGCGTCGTCGTCCCATCGACAGCAGCGGTACTCTTCGGTGCATGCTCGTCGAAGATGCGGTGTACCGCGACGGTAGTCGCATCGGTGGTGCTCTCGAACTCACCAACGGGCACGGCGACGACATGCCCGGAGCGTTCGAGTGGGTCGGCTTCGTCGACCCAGCGGAGTCTGAATTGACCGGCTGTGCGCAACGGCTCGCGATCGACCCGCTGGCCATCGAGGATGCGCTGTCGAGAACCCAGCGCGCCAAGCTCGACCGCTACGACACCCACTCGAGTCTGCTGGTGAAAACCATCACCTATGACGACACCAATCGACGCATTCTCGTCGGCGACGTGACGCTGATCTTCTCGGAGCGATTCATTCTCACGGTGCGACACGGGGCGATCCTGCCGCTGCGCGAAGTTCGCAGTGACCTCGAGCGGTCACCGGATCGCATGTCGGTTGGCCCCGTGGTGGTGGTGCACGAATTCCTCGACCGGCTCGTCGACGAGTACATCCGCGCCACGGCCGCGCTGCATCGAGACCTCGTCGAACTCGAGGACTCCGCCTTCGGCGACTCCCACGACCTCCCCACCACGACGGCGTACTTGCTGAAGCGTGAAGTGCTGGAGTTCCGGCGCGCCGCCGTGCCGCTGATCGATGCGCTGCTCACGCTCATGGAGGGTGACGTGCCAGGTGTGCCGAAGTCGTTCGCGCCGAAACTGAAGGACGTCTACGACCATCTCCGACGAGTGGTCGACGACGTAGAGCGCATGAACGAACTCGTCGACGCCGCTCTCGCCACGTGCCTGAACATCGCGCAGTTGCGCCAGAACGCCGACATGCGCCGACTGTCAGCATGGATCGGCCTCGCTGCGGTGCCCACGATGGTGGCCGGCATCTACGGCATGAACTTCTCGTACATGCCTGAACTGCAGGTGCGCTGGGCCTACTTCGTCGTGATGGGCTTCACCGTGACGTTCAGCATCGGGCTACTCCTCTATTTTCGGCGCAACCGCTGGCTGTAGCCGCGTCAGCGAGCCGCGCGGTCGTGATTGCAACCGCGCGGCAAGCCGCGTGCGACTACTCGAGTTCGATCGGCTCGTCGTCGTCTTTGCTGAATCCGC
>VFQT010002729.1_pt1 | contig 17429 bp, 8 predicted proteins | sample 3512381 | NCBI WGS metagenome assembly VFQT01 (sample SAMN10412376, study PRJNA504923) | tailings metagenome | isolation source: Relicate 2 Philex TSF3 active mining site | place: Philippines: Tuba, Benguet | collected 2017-08-29
CAATGGTTGGCAGCACGCTTGCCTTCGCCGGAGACGGGAAAGATGGTGAGGATGTGTTGCGTAAGAGCGGTAGCCGGGCACCTGTGTCCTCCTACCCGCGTCCGTTCACTGAAACGGGTGCCAATTCGCGACTCTCCCCACAGATCTCCACGGGGTACTATTTTGTCGACTCGGACGACGAAGCACCAGATTTCTGGCGTCCCGATCCGACGCAGTTCGTCGACACACTTACCGAACCAGGTACGTGGCGTCGCATCGTTTCTGGTCCAAAGCAGTTCGCGGGAACCTATTGGACAGATCCAGCGCAAAACACCTATGGTGGCTGGGCGTTCTTCCGCAACCCAGGTAACGCGAACGACTCGACAGACAACGCCTTTGCGGGTCCGATCTCGATCGGCTTCCCGTTCTACTTCAACGGCGTACGTCAAGACTCATTCTACGTCTCGACAAACGGTCTGATCCTGTTGACAAACCGTCGCTACTTCTACGAGTACGACAACTTCGGCTTCCCAACAACCCGTACACGCCTTGAAGTAACACCAGGTGTGTTCTCGGCATATGATCCGGCATCGGACGACACACGTGGTCGCTCAGGTGATGGCACAACGGACGTAACACTTGACGATTGGGGCTATCAGCTCGCTACAGGTGGCACTCCTACAAACGCAACAGCTGGTATCCGTTCGGGTGCCAACATGCGTCTTGAGAGCATCTCGTCGCTGTTCGGTGGTCGTCTTCCACAGGTTATTGCTCCAGCATGGGACGACCTTCAGGTGTCCGTATACAACACAGAAAACAGCGCAGTTGATGATTTCTCGAAGGTGTACTACAAGCGTTCGCCATCGAACGATCGCCTTGTTATCTACTTCGTAAACCTCACACCGATTGGTGCTAAGACAGCTGTTGTTGGTGGCGTGACACACAATGTGAACTTCGCTGCAAACAACCGCCCTGGTATTGGCGAGCACTATCGCTTCTCGCTGCAAGTATCGCTCAACCGTAATGACAGCTCTGTTGTTGTTCAGTACGAGCGCTTCTTCGGTATCGCTCCACGTAACGCCCTGCAGCCGCACCCAGCAACGGTTTGGATGCGTTGTAACTCGACAGTCGGTGTGACGGGTCCAGCTCGTCGTCTGAACTGGAACGGTTTCCCAGTTGCAATGCCTGCAAGTACAATCCTGGACTTCAATGCATTGAAGTATCAGCAGTCAACAGAGTACTTGCACAACGTCAATACAGCAGCTGACGGTGGTATCCGTGCAGTGAGCGCACGTAACGACGACAACACAGTACCGAAGGACTTCCTTGCTATCAAGTTCAAGCAGTACAAGAACGTACTCCGCGTTATCAACGTGTCGTACCGTGTACGTGCGCTGAACCAGAATGCAAATCTTGCGTTCTCAGTTGTTGTTCCAACGGCACAAGCAAACAACTACGAGCTTCTTGCTGGTGATATCCGCCTCGGTGCGATCCAGCCAGTTGCTATTGTTCAGAACCTCACGAACGACGTTCAAGGCCCACAAGGCGTGAACTACACAGCACAGGGTATCAACTTCAAGGTGCGCTTCCGCATCGTGAACGAAGCCACTGGCAAGATCGTGTACAACACATCGAAGGCTGTTACAGACGCCGCACTCCGCGATACAACACTCTCGGGTATCTATCGCTGCGACATCAATGGAAACAACCTGGCATATCAGCCAGCTGGCACATTCGTACTTCCATACGAATTCATCAAGGTTGTGTTCCCTCCATTCGAGCCAAACGAATTCATCGACGACCAGATTGGTCGCTTGCTCACAACAGTTATTGCTGAGCCAAAGGATTCGCTCAATCAGCCGATTGGTGACCAGTGGCCGTTTGACGATACGACATCGATCCGCGTGTTCGTAATGCGTCGCCTCACAGATTTCAACGATGACGTCAATGAGTTCCACCTCGTCGGTGGTGCTGCGATGCCTTCGGTTCTGAAGTGGGTAAACATCGAAACTGACGTTGTCGATGGTGATGAAGTAACGAACAACCCACCGCCGCCGCGTGGTGAAGTTCCAGCGAAGAACTCGGACATCTTCCGTCTGAAGTCGCCGGTTATCCGCATGAACCGCGTGAACCTCTCGAACGGCGATATCCCTGCATTCGGTCAGTACGGTGGTGACGAACTTCGTTCGTTCCCAATCAACCTCTCACGCCGCAAGCGCGCTGTACTCTCGATTTCGTATCAGCGTACTGGTAAGCTCACAAACATTGGTCGTGGCTTCTCTGACAACCGTCTAATCGGTCCTGAGCATCGCGTAAACATGCTTGCTGTGAACGGCTTCACACCAGGTTACCGTAATCCAGACGAACTCTGGGTTGAGTTTGCACGTCCATCGAACGACCAGTTGAATGGCATTACAAACATCCAGCAGTGGGTTCTTGACCCGCAAAACCGTGGTACACGCTACCTCCAGCCGTTCCGTATGTGGGGTGGTGGCGGTATGGCACGTGGTTTTGATCTGAACGATTACAACCTCCAGATGGAGAACAACGCGACACCGCCACTTGGTGGTTTCCGTGAAGACCTCTTCGACGACGGTAAGGACTTTGAATACTACAAGGTCACGATCCCAATTCCTGACACAGTACTTCGCTGGGTCAACGAAGGTGCTCGTAACTTCCGTTTCCGTCTTCGTGCTCGCTGCTTGAACAACTCGACACCTCCAAACCCAGCTGACGACGAGGACAACTTCTTCATCGACAACGTGAAGATCCTCTACCCAGACGAAGTAACGGACGTTGAGTTCTCGAACATCCAGCTGATTTGGCCATACACAATGGCTCCTGCATCGCAGGCAACGCGTGTTCCGATTCGTGTGAAGCTTTCGAACAACACGAACATCGCAGCTCCTGCGTTCTCGGTTCGCCTCCAGATCAAGCCTGATGGTAATGAGTTCCAGCAGATCTATTGCCGTACAATCACGGTTCCAACACTTGCTGGTAACCGCGAAGTGCTGCTTCCATTCCCAGATGCGAACTTCCGTACAACAACACCTGGTCTCTACAAGATCACAGGTCGCATCTTCTTCCCAGGCAATGACCTTGATACGCTGAACGATTCAACGTTCACAACATTCCGTATGACATTCGGTCCGTCGTTCTCATACGAGAACAACCCAACGAATTCAACGAACGATGTGCCGAAGCTTCAGTTCTCGGGTATCTCAGGTAAGGGTCTTAACCACCGCGGTGCTTCTTCAGGCGCAGCAGGTTCAGGCTGGCAGTCACCACTCGTTGGTCCAACAGCTCAGTACACATCTGGTTCGACATGGGGCACGTTCCCAGCGGGCGTAGGTGCGAACGACATGTTTGGTGCTGACGCTGGTAACGCTTCGGGTCAGATTGCTATGCGCTTTACACTGTTCTCACAAGACACAGTGATCGGCTACCAAGCATACTGGGCTGAACTCAACCAAGACGTGTTGAACATCTCGTTCTCACTCTACCGTGACCAAGGTGGTCTTCCTGGCGACGACCGCATCGCGAACTCAACAATCCTCCGCCGTCGTGGTGAGGACGAGACAGGTGCGTTCACAGAGCCACAATTCGGTAAGTATGTAACATACCTGCTCGCTGCACCAGTGGTCATCCCACCGGGTGAGTACTGGGCATCTGTTGCTCAGATGGGTACAGAAGGTTACGAACTCGGTGCATCGGAATCACGCATGGGTATGGTGACAACACTTTACTCTGACGTTCCTGTGTTCGGCATCGGTAACCGTACGCTTCTCGTCGACAAGAACTTCCGCGTTCGTCAGCGTAGCGGTGCGCTCCTTAACGACAACCGCTTTGCATACGAACTCACACGCTTCAGCGGTGACTGGGTGCCATTCACACCGACAATCGGTAACCCTGGCTATCCACACCTCGACGCTATGGGTACAAGCCTTGGCTATGCTACGTTCACACGTGGTTCATGGATCCCGATGCTTCGTCCATACTTCGGAAACCGCTCGTTCGCAAGCCCTCCTGTATTCGTCGACTGTGGCGTTCCAGTGGAACTCACATACTTCGATGCAAAGGCTCGCGCAAAGGGTGTCGACATCTTCTGGGAAACAGCAACAGAAAAGAACAACGCTGGTTTCCATGTTGAGCGTCGCTCAGTGAAGGAAGTCACAAACCTTGCAACAGCTACATCGCTTTCATGTGTTGATCGCACAAGCTCGATCGAAAACCCATGGCAGTCGATTGGCTACGTGCCAGGCGTCGGCAATGCAACAACAGTATCGAACTACAAGTACTTCGATGCAAACGTTGCTCCTGCTACGAAGTATGAGTATCGCCTCCGTCAGGTCGACGTAGATGGTGCTCAGTCGTTCTCGAACGTTGTGAATGTTGAATTCGGTTCAGCAAACGCAGTTGCTCTCGACGACAACTTCCCGAACCCAACGAACGGCAAGACAACCTTCAGCTTCAACGTTCCGTTCAGCGCGAAGGTTAAGCTCGAAGTGTTCGACATGATGGGCAACCTCGTCCACACAGTGTATGACAACAACGTTGCTGGTGCTACTTCAACATATGCTGTTGAGTGGGACGGCCGTAACAGCCTCGGCATGGACGTAGCTTCTGGCTCGTACATGTACAAGCTCACTGTTGGCGAGACAACGCTCTCGAAGACACTCACGATCGTTCGCTAAGCGAATCGACCGACTCTATCCGAAAGCCCTCGACACGTTTTGTGTCGAGGGCTTTCGCTGTTTAATTGCGAGATTGCGGTATGGAACGTTCTCAACTTCTTGAGCAGGCTCGAATGGGCCTCCGATGGCAACGTACGTCTATTGAGCTGTTGGAAGAGCACCTTGATGATGCGTTTTGCGATGCTGCGCAGCTCATCGCTGGCGCTTCCAAGGTGGTCACCACCGGTCTGGGTAAGTCGGGCTTCATTGCTCGAAAGATGGCTGCTACGCTCACAAGCGTCCATATCCCGGGCGTATACCTTCACCCAGTTGATGCACTGCATGGTGATCTTGGAATGCTCGGCCCTTCTGATGTGTTGATTGCCTTCTCCAAGAGCGGAGAGACATCCGAGGTTGTGCACCTGGCAAGCCTCGTTCGCGAGTTGGGTATGCCTATCATCTCGATCTCATCGCGCAGCGAAACGTCAATGCAGGCTATCTCAACGATTGCTCTGGTTGCGCCAAGTGTTCATGAGTACGACGAGCATAACATTCTGCCGACGACAAGTACAACACAAGCGCTGATTCTCGCAGACCTTCTGAGTGTGGCTGCTGCGCACACAACGGGTGATCTGGTTGCCCGCCTCCAGCGATCACACCCACACGGCGGGATTGGCGCAGCGTTGCTCCGTACGGTCGAACAGGTTATGCATGCAGGAGATGCATTGCCACGCATCGATCCTGCGTCAACTGTGTCCGACGCCGTCGAAGTACTATCGCGTACGGCCTTGGGTATCGTCTGCGTGATGGGCGAGCAGAGTGATTTGCTTGGAATACTTACCGATGGGGATGTGCGTCGCCTCGTAGCATCATCGGAAACACCGATGACGATGGTGGTTCGTGATGTGATGACAACGCAACCATCAGTTGTCCAGGCGACGGATACATTGCATCAGGCGCTCCAGTGTATGGAACGTCGTGACCGACAGATAAGCGCGGTACCAGTCTTGAGTGATGGTCGATGCGTTGGTGTTGTGCGCGTCCACGATATCGTGCGCGCCCAGTGGTAACCGCCGCTGGTGCTTGGTCCGTTAGCGGCGGATCGGCTGCCGCGGTGCGGGTGTGATGATCGGCTGCTCTATCGCACGTCGACGTTGCGTTGTCGCAGGCTTACGCTGTGGTTGCGCCCGGCGTTGTGGCTTAGCCGCCTGACGACGACCACGCTGTGGCGCTGCCGCGCGTTGACGTGATGGGGCTTGCTGACGTGCGACAGCAGGCTTTGGCTTCGGCGGAGCTACTTGGGCTGGCTTTGGTGCCGGCTTCGGCGGAGGAGCTTGCTGGGTTGGCGGCTTATATGCCGTGTTTGACGCCGTAACGTCCTTCCGGGTGATCTTTACTTCGCGAACAGCTTCGCCAGCCTTGCCAAACACGGGCAGGGGAGATTCGTTGCGAAAGAACTGCACCGCACCGGCATTTTGAATCGAGACAACGAATTTCTCCATTGCGCTCCAGCGATACTCCGTCTCTGGAACGACCACTACCTGTTGGGAGCGCGTGCCGTCCATCGTGATACTCACCCACGCAGTATCCTGCGCTACAGCTGTGAGAATAATCGAATCTGTCGGTGCAATGGCATTCGGATCCTGAACTTGAATCACATCCTCAGTGGCTGTGTCGTTCGATGTCGAAGAGTCACATGCACGGATGCCTAGCCACAGAAGAATCACAAGGAGAACTGCCGCGCCGCCAATCAGTGCGCGACGTGGAATACGTGTCGATACGCTCTGTAGCTGCTGCATTGGTTGCTGCGTCGCGGCTCGAACTTTTTCGACTGATGCCACAACGGCATCGGATGTACGCTGTGCGGCCTGACTCAGCGAGATCGACGACTCGCGTGGCGGCGGTGTAGGCTGGTAGGCTGGAAGACGTTCACCAGCATCCTGCTGCTCGTCGAATGTAGCCGACATTAGCGATGCAAGTTCGGCTGCGGGAATTCCCAAGGCACTACCGAGTGTTCGTATGAACGACCGAACATAGACGGCAGGAAGCACGTCGTAGCGGCCTCGCTCAAGTGCTTCGATGTACGGCTCACGTATCTTCGTCGTAGCTGCGAGCTCGCGTATCGAAAGTCCACGACGCTGACGCTCGCTGAAAAACCGTTGTGACAGGGGATCCATGACTGCAAATATGCCGTCCGTTCGCGACATTCATTCACCTTTTCGCAGGTAGCGGTGTGGATTGGACGTTGTTTCTCCATGGTGCGTATGTGGCCTTCGCGTTCGCCGTGCTTCTCTTCGGCGCATTGGCCTATCGCCAGATCCTCGACAATCTCGATGTCCGCCGACTCCGGTTCGGTGAGGACCGAGCCTCCTACGTGAGCGCTCCCGGAATCCTCATTTCGGCTGGAGCCTCACTTTGCACCGTCCTGCTCATGGGTCTGCTCTATTCCACCCCGCATGAGTCGATCTTCCTCTACGCGCTCCCGCTCATCATGCTGGTCCAGAATGCACAGATGTTCCTACGCGTCGTATTTCAGCGCACACGCATCACAACCAACGGGATTATCGTGCGCCCCCTGCTCCGAACAGCGCTATCGGCTATGCACTATGATGGGATGATTACCGTTTCGTTTCGTTCGGAACGCCTCTGGACGGCTGTGACCGTGATTCACGCATCACACGGGCCTGTGACATTCCGTATTTTTGCGTTCTCTGTTCGCCCCCTTGAGCGAATCCTGCGCGCCAACACGCGCGCTGAGATTTTCTACGTTGGGTCGACTGCACGCGACACTTCTTCATCACACACATAAGCGACATGAAATCTTCCATCCGGATTGCGTCAGGTCAGGGTTTTTGGGGCGACCTTCAGAGTGCTCCACTGCAACAGGTATCACGCGGTCAGATAGACTATCTCGTGATGGACTACCTGGCTGAAGTCACGATGTCGATCCTTCAGAAGCAGCGGATGCGGAATCCCGATCTCGGCTATGCACGCGACCTGGTCGATGTATGCGAGGAGATCCTGCCGTACCTCGTTGAGCGCGGCATCACGCTGATTACGAACGGCGGCGGCGTGAATCCACTCGCAGCTCGCGATCGCATCTTCGAAGTGGCGCGCAAGCAGGGTGTGAAGGGACTGAAGATTGGCGTCGTAACTGGTGACGATATCCTGCCGCGGATCAGCGAGCTCGTCGACCAAGGACACGAGCTGCGCCATATGGAAACCAATGAGCCTATCGCAGCTGTAAAGGATCGTCTGCTCAGTGCAAACGTGTACACAGGTGCGTGGCCAGTTGTGGAAGCTCTTCGTCAGGGCGCACAGATCATTATTACGGGACGCACGACAGATACTGGTCTGACGCTTGCTCCAATGATTCACGAGTTTGGATGGGGCGAACAAGACTGGGATTTGCTTGCTGCTGGTACGGTTGCCGGACACATCAACGAATGTGGTGCGCAGGCGAGCGGTGGAAATTTCCTTGGTGATTGGCGCTCGCTAAAGAACATGCATGATGTGGGCTTCCCCATCATTGAGGCATATCCGGATGGTTCGTTCATCGTAACAAAGCACGAGGGTACAGGCGGTGCGGTGACGCGCGAGACGGTGAGTGAGCAGCTGATGTACGAGATCGGTGATCCAACGATGTACATCACGCCAGACTGTATTGCCGATTTCTCATCGATCCATCTTGAAGATCTTGGCAACGACCGCGTTCGTGTGTTCGGCATTACTGGAAAGCCATACACTCCGTCGTACAAGGTCAGTGCGAGCTATCTCGACGGATTTGTCGCGTTTGGATCGCTCACATATTCAGCCCCAGATGCCTACGAAAAGGCACAAGCTGCGGATGCGATCCTTCGCAAGCGACTCGAGGTGCTCGGGCTTTCGTTCGACGAGATCCGCACGGAGTACGTTGGCTTGAACGCATGTCATGGTCCGATCGCAAAGAACATCGAGCCGAACGAGGTGATGATGCGTATTGGTGTTCGTGGTCATGACAAGGCTGCAATCGAACGCTTCAGCAAGGAGCTTGCACCGTTGATTCTTACCGGACCGCCGAGCGTCACGGGCTTTTCGGGCGGTCGTCCAAAGCCAAGTGATGTGGTCGCGTATTTCCCTGCACTCCTTGACAAACGTGTAGTCGAGATGCACGTGCAGGTTGATGAGATCTAACTCCGGACTCATTGTCGGATTAATGCTGTGGGTCAGTATGCATGCGTACGGACACACCGATTCGCTGTTTCTGCGACCTGAAGAGTTTCGATACGCCGACAATCAGCGCTACACGATGTTTGGTGGCACGCCTCGGCGTGTCACGGAGGTTCAGCCCATTCCGACAATTGCATTAGGTGCTGGTTTCACCGGTCTCGCATTGGCGCTGCACTATCATCAGAAGAATGCATGGTGGCCAGGTGGTGATAGCGCAACCTTCAGGTTTAAGGAAGACCTTGAGTATGCTCGTGGGCTCGATAAAGCGGGGCATGTATACTCGAGCTACATCACGGCGACCTTCACGGGCGACGTGCTCATGGAATCGGGCTTCGATCGAAAGACCGCAACATGGATCGGTGGTGCCACCGGACTTGCATACACGCTCTACGTTGAAGTGATGGATGGCTATGCTCGTGACTGGGGCTTTTCACCATCGGATGCGATTGCCGACCTTGTGGGGTCGAGCTTCTACGTTGCCCAAGAGTATGTGCCGTACCTCCAGAACTTCACACCTCGTTGGAGCTATGTTCCTGCGGCATGGGTGGGGAATCCGACCAGCAACCATCGGCAGAAGACATTTATCGACGATTACAACAGCACCACCTTTTGGCTGGCGTGTAACGTCAACAATATGCTTCCGGCATCAGCTGCCGAGTATTGGCCTGATTGGATGATGATCTCCCTCGGCTATGGCATTCGCAACTACGATGTAGTCGATGCAACTGGCCGCGAAGTTGGCGCAACGCGGCGCTTCCTGATCGGACTTGATTACGATTGGGTAAAGATTATCCCGCCGTCATCTGTGGGCGTCCTCAATTATCTTCGTCAAGCCTTGAACTATATCCGACTTCCCGGTCCCACGCTCGAAGTAGGGGACGATGGCGTCAAGGTCGGTGTGCTGTATCCATTCGCAATCGTGGTGCCGTTCTGAGTCGTCCGACATCATCGCACGAGCCCCTTATCAGTGTCGTCGTGCCGACACTCCAGGAGGAGAAGCTGCTTGAACAGACGCTGTCTGTCTTCGATCAGGCGTGGCGTGCGCGAATACATGCCGAGCTCATCGTAAGTGATGGTGGTAGCACAGATGCAACACTGTCGATCGCAGAACGCTACGCTGATGTCATCACCGTTCACGATGGGAGTGAACGTCAGACAATTGCTGGCGGACGGAACGCAGGTGCACGACTAGCGCGCGGCAGTGTAATAGTGTTCATCAACGGCGATACCGTCCCCGCCGATATTGAGCGGTTTACAGCATGTGTGACAGCATTCGCGAATCGCCAGGGGCGCTATGCCCGAGCGTCGGCTCTTGCCTGCCCGGTTCGCTTTCGACACGGAGAAGAACGTCTCGCAGATGTGCTGTTTCACCTCTTCTACAACACTTACGTGCATTTCTTGAGCATCCTTCGCATCGGTGCTGGACGTGGAGAATGTCAAATCGTACGCCGTGAAGTGTTCGAGCGGGTAGGGGGCTATCGTTCCGAACTCGTTGCCGGGGAGGACTTCGACCTGTTTGCCCGCATCGGCGTTCGCGCACGCGTTCGCTTTGCGCGTGAACTCCTCGTGTATGAGTCGCCCAGACGGTTCCGCAAGTTTGGGTATTTTCGTGTGTTGTTCTCATGGACGATCAACGCGTTGAGCGTGCTGATCCGCGGACGGTCCTCGTCTGATGAATGGGAACCTGTTCGCTAACGACCTCTCATTGAGACCCACATGGATTACAAGAGCGCCGGTGTAGATATCGAGGCTGGAGAAGCACTCGTTGATTCAATCAAGCCCTACGTCAAAGCCACGCGCACCCCTGGTGTTCTGAGTGAGATTGGGTTGTTCGGCGGATTCTACGACGCACGATTCCCAGATCATGCGCACCCTGTCCTCGTTGCGAGCACCGACGGTGTTGGTACAAAGCTGAAGGTAGCTGTTGATGCAGGCGTGCACGATACTGTTGGACAGTGTCTTGTAAACCACTGTGTAAACGACATCCTTGCGTGTGGCGCGCGTCCGCTGTTCTTCCTCGACTACTTCGCGACTGGTCGCCTTGAACAAGGTGTCGCCCACGACGTGATCAAGGGCATTGCCATCGCTTGCCGTGAGAACGGTTGTGCGTTGCTTGGTGGTGAAACAGCTGAGATGCCTGCGCTCTATGCTGATGGCGATTATGATATGGCTGGCACGATCGTTGGCGTGGTAGACAAGGCGAAGATTCTCAATGGCAGTCGCGTTGCGATTGGTGACGTATTGATCGGTCTCCCGTCGAACGGTCTGCATACGAACGGCTATTCACTGGCTCGTGCAGCACTGTTCCCGAAGTACGGAGTGCATGATCACCTTCCTGAGTTGGGTTGTACGGTGGGCGAAGCGCTTCTGCGCGTGCATCGCTCATACCTGCACATCCTTGCACCACTGCTCGACAGCGACCTGATCAACGGCTTGTCGCATATCACCGGTGGTGGACTGGTCGGTAACACTTCGCGCATCCTCGCAGAAGGTCAGGCACTCCAAGTGAACTGGGGCTCTTGGTCGATGCCACCAATCTTCTCTGTGATTCAGCAAGCGGGAGATATTAGCGACGAAGAAATGCGCCACGTTTTCAACCTTGGTGTCGGTATGGTGATGATTGTATCGCCAGATCGTGTCGACCAAGTGATGCGCGCATGCGAGGCTGAACATCCGTTCGTGGTTGGAACTGTTGTTAGCGCACAGTAACGCACAGCAGCTCCGTACGCCGTCACACCTCGGCAATCCTGCACGTCAACCGTATCGTGCGCATGTGTAACTCCGACGTCACCCAATTCCGCCCATGAGTGCATCACTCGATCGTGCGCGTCAGTACCTTCGACAGTACTTTGGGTACGACGCATTTCGACCTGGGCAAGAGGACATCATCCGTGCCGTGCTCGGTGGTACCGATGTCGTTGGTGTTCTTCCAACGGGCGGAGGTAAGTCTGTCTGTTATCAGATTCCAGCACTCATCTTTCCGCATCTCACACTTGTTGTGTCGCCGCTGATCGCGCTCATGCGCGACCAGACTGAGCGTCTTCGACAGCACGGAATTGCAGCCGCTGCGATCCATGGTGGAATGTCGGCCGGAGACGTGAACAACGCCCTACACGAGGCACATGCTGGACGAATGCGGCTGCTGTACGTGGCTCCGGAGCGTCTTGAATCAACAACATTCCGCAGACAACTACGGACGATCCCACTAAGCCTGCTCGCAGTCGATGAAGCACACTGCATTAGCGAATGGGGGCACGACTTCCGTCCGTCATATCAAGCAATTGCATCTCTGTTCGACGACCGCGCACGCGTGCCAATCTTGGCACTTACGGCTACGGCCACCCCTGATGTGCGTGCCGATATCAAGACGTCGCTTCGCCTTAATCAACCAGTTGAAATCGTTCGTGGATTCGACCGACCGAATCTCACATTCCAGGTAGAGCGAACAGCCGCAAAAGCAGAAGCACTGACGCAGATGCTCAAGCCGCATCCCACTGCATCTGCTATCGTGTATTGCGGCTCCCGCCGGCGTGTCGAAACACTCGCTGATGATCTTCGCCGACGTGGTGTTGCCGCAGAAGCCTACCACGCAGGGTTGCAGAGTCGCATCCGCAGCGAAGTGCAGGACCGTTTTGTCAGTGGTGCAACACCGGTGCTTGTTGCGACGAATGCCTTTGGCATGGGCATCGATAAGGCTGATGTGCGCCGTGTGATTCATGCTGATCTCACATTGACGCTTGAAGCATACTACCAGGAGGCCGGCAGAGCCGGACGTGATGGAGCACCAGCGACATGTACGATGCTGTATCAAACAGAAGATCGCCGGTTGATGGAGTTTTACATCGCGTCCACCTATCCAGAGCGTTCACAGATTGCAGACGTTTATGCCTATGTGTGCGATCGTGCGGGAGTTCCTCTCGGTGGCATCGCCTCTGCTCCGGTTCTGGCCGATGCTGCGAGTATTGCCAGTACGATTCATCTTCCCGTCGCCACCGTTCAGGGCGTCCTTACTGTCCTTGAACGCGCTGGCGTAATGATGCGTGCCACAGCGCATGGCAACACGCGAATCCAGCTCCGGACACACGGCGACCGCATCACTGATCTTGCAGCACATGCTCCCGTTGAACGGCGCGCAGTCATGGATGCACTCGCCCGCGTATGCGCTGGACGTGACATTGGCGCTGAAATCGACATCTCGCCGTTTGAACTGATGAAGCGCACGGCTATCACGCCACGCGAGTTCTCGGAAACGATGCGTTCCCTGCACGTTGCACGATTGCTGCGCCATGTGCATCCACACCAGGACGGAGGCATTGTGCTTGCGTCTGAACGTGTTGATCCGGAGCATCTTCCCATTGAATGGGATGCGCTCCATACGCGTCGATCACATGCGATCCAGAAGCTCGAAGTGGTTGTTCGGTACGCGGAGACGCGGCAGTGCAAACGCAATTTCATTCTCTCATACTTCGGTGATGCAACATCGCAAGGTGTCTGCGGCAGATGCACGTCGTGCACAGGTACTGGTGCGCAGAGAAAGCTCACAGATCGTCAGACATCAGCACTGCACGCGCTGATCCGCACTGCGTGGCAAGTACAGGGTCGTTTCGGACGTCACGTCTTGGTCGATATCGCGCTTGGCTCGTTATCGGAACGGGTCACGCAGCATCGTCTCGATCGCTGTACGACATGGGGTGCACTTCGTGAGCGTACGCGACATGAATTGCTTGAAGCGCTTGATATCGCACTTGATATGGGGCTACTCGTCAAGACTGCTGATTTGTATCCAACGATTGGCGTTACGGAAGAGGGGATGCGCGTAGCAGCTCCACTACCCGCGCCACTTCGTCCCGCGGCAGCCTCTGCGCAAACATCTGCCCCTGCGCTCGATGCCTTGCTCGCGTGGCGCGAGCGAGTGGCGGCGCGAGATGATGTGCCAGAGACAACACTTGTTCACCGCGACGAACTCGAGCGTATCGCCACGGATAACCCGCAGCGTGTTGATGCTCTGCAACCTGGTCGACATGGCAGTGGTCTCTTCCTGGCACGCTATGGTTCGGAGCTTGTGCAATGTCTTGCCGACGCTCAACAAGTAGCATCGCGAGCGATCCCAAAGGTTCGATGTGATGATGAAGCCGTGCTTGTAGCAGGACTCGTACGTCCTGGATACTCGCTGCATGATGTGGCACGCAGTGCGCGGAAGACACCGCCAGCAGCAGCGCATGCACTCCAGCGAGCGATCGAGGGCGGACTCTCCGTCGAACGTATGGATCTTGTCGATGAGCGTCTCTATAGTGACGTTTATGAGTACCTCCGCCATCACAGGTTTGCAAAGCTTCGGCACGTGCGCGAGCATGTGGGTGAAGATGTCGATCTTGCCGTCCTCCGTTTAGCCATGGCATTTGCTCGTCGCGATTTGTTTTCCGCATCATCATGAAACCGCTCATCATCATACTCCTGGCGGTAAGCGCCGTTGTTCAGCTGAAGGCAGAACAGTATGTCGTTACGCTGCGCTCGACGAATGTCCCTGCTGCACTGATGATGTATCGTCCTGCACCACTCATCGATCGTGCAGGAGATGCTGTTAAGCGCAGTGAGCGCATCCAGACCCGCGAGCAGCGCGCAGCGCTCGACGCTCTGTCTCGGTATCACATTGTTGATCTCCCATCAACAACAAGTGCGGAACAACTCAGACTCATCGACGATGTAGTCGATATCCGTCCAGTAGCACGATACAAGCTTCACGCTGCACGACTCGAAACGCTTACGAATGATTCGTTGGTAGGAGAGCAGTATGCGCTAACGCTTGTCGGGGCAGCGACAGCTTGGACGAAAGCAACGGGGAAGGGTGTTGTTGTCGGCGTTCTTGATACAGGTATCGATTGGCTTCATGAAGACCTTGTGTCTGCTCTCGCCATCAGTCCGAAGGAAGATGTGAATGGCAACGGTCGATTTGATGACTGGCCATCGACGGTGGAGATTGATGGCCTATCTGGCGACCTCAACGACATTGATGACGATGGCAACGGCGTAGTTGACGATGTCATTGGTTACGACTTCGTCGATCAATCGGTGCGTAACCTTGGCGACGATCGCGACCGTGATCCAATTCCGTTCGATGAGCAAGGTCACGGCACCTCTGTCGGTGGCGTGATCGCAGCGACGACAAACAATCGTGTTGGTATTGCGGGCCTGGCATATGGCGCACGGTTGCGTGCACTGCGTGCATTTGATGCGACGGGAAATGCGGAGGAAGACGACATCGCAAGTGCATTGATTTATGCTGCACTTACGGGCGTTGATGTCGTTAACATGAGTTTCGGCGATGGCATTGATTCACCAATGTTTCGTGATGCTGTTGCATTCGCGGCCTCGATGAATGTCGTGATGGTTGCCTCGTCGGGTAATACAGGCACAATCTCACGACAGTACCCAGCTGGTTATGATGATGTGATCGCCGTTGGTTCGACGAATAGTGCCGATCGTCGCTCGCCATTTTCGAGTACCGGTTCGCTCGTTGCAGTAACAGCACCGGGGGAGGGGATCTTCACGACGGCTGTGAACTCGCGATATCGTCGTGTGAACGGAACATCGTTCGCGGCTCCGTATGTCGCTGCTGCGGCTGCAATGTTGATCGAGAAGAACCCAGCTATCACGGCTGATGAGATTCGTGGGCTCCTTCAAACATCGTCGCTTGATCTCGGCGCGCCGGGATGGGACGGCAACTTCGGTGCGGGTCGGCTGCGCGTCGACGCGGCACTAACGCAGATAGGGACGTCCGAACTTCGTATCACCGCGCCGTCGAATGAACAGCTCGTTGATCGTCGTGATGCATCCACACTACGTGTAAGGGGCTCTGCAAACCTCATCAATCAAGCCGTTTGTCGGGTAGAAATCGGTCGTGGACTCGACCCACAGACGTGGACGCTCGTCGCCCAGCTGCCAACGGCTGTGCGTAATGCAGCGCTCGGAGAAATTGCACTCGACAGTCTGGTTGACGGACTCTACACGATTCGTCTTCTTGCGGTTGCCGATGATGGACGCACGTTCGAAGACCGCAGAAGAATCACCATAGTGGGTGGACCATGTGAGATCACATCTGCAGAGGTGATTTCAGCGTGGAAGACCGACCGTCGTGTTCCCGTGGTAACGTTCCGCGCAACACAGCCATCGGCTGCAAGGGTGGTGATGACATCAGATGCTGGCGACAGTGTGACGTATAGCGACGTGCGCCGTCGCGTTCGCCTACACAGCGTCGCGCTACCAGAGCTTTCATTCCGTGATTCCGTTGGAACAGTAAGGGTTGTCTGTGCATCACGTGCCGATGAGGAGGTAGATACTACACTTACGTATCGCGTCGCAACAGCCTCGGCGCCACAGCTTGGGTGGATCACGTCGCAATGGGCGGATTGGTCAGGCTATGTGCTGAATGACGTCCGTGATCTCTATCGTGATGGTTCACGTACTGTGGTGATGACGGATCTCTCCGGAAACTCCTTCGGAACGATCAGAACCATGACGTTCGACGGGAAGAAGTGGCAGTTGCGCGATTCGTTGAATGCCACGTGGATCCCACGAGGCATTTCAGATGTCAACGGTAATGGACTCTACGAGGTGTTCTGTCATGTGATTGGTAAGGCTGTGCTGTTTGAGCAGGCAACACCAAACGGCTCGCCATTTGCACGCGTACTGTTCGCTGATACGCTCAATCAACGTCAAGCTGCTGGAGTTGCGGATATCAACGGTGATGGACGTGAAGAACTCCTGATGCTGTCGGATTCAGGCTGCACGGTGGTCACCTTCCGAAATGCGCAGTTTGAGGTACTTGGAAGTATCCCGAATCTCAGTGAGCCTCCACCGGGTGCGAGCTCGAATCGCGTTGATGAAGTCAGTGTTGCAACCGGAGACTTCACAGGGAGTGGTCGACAAGAGATCGCATTCTCTGATACCGATGGTGATCTCATCATCGGCGCTTGGGACGGAACAGCATTCGCACCTCCGACAATTATGCCGCAGGATGGGGCAGGGGGCTCGGGATACGTCGCATCGGGCGATGTTGATGGAGATGGTCGACCCGAGATCGTCTATGGTGTGCCGGATAGCACGCAAGCAAACAGTGACCGCGAGTACGGACGTCAGGTATGGACCTATCGCATGGTGCGCGGATCGATGGCGGGATCGCAACGCAACTACAACGTTGTATGGACCGATCACTTCGAAGGTGTGCGGTATGGCATTGGATTCCGTAACGGCATTGCAATCGGAAATCTCGACGCAACGGCAGGGAGCGAGATTGCAATCTGCGCATATCCACGACTGTATGTGTTCGGTGCGCGCGATGGCGTGATCACGCCGTTGTGGTATCAAGCTGATGTTGTCACTCCGCGCATGCTCATTCATGATTTTTCGGGGAATGGCATCAATGAGCTTGGCGTCGGGATCACGGTCCCGATGATCGGCGCGATGACAGGATTCCGGTTCTTCGAATACAATCCTGCGGCAGGGGGCGATGCACCATCGTCACTTCGCGCACGCAAACGCTCGCCAACAGCCATCGAGCTTGACTGGATG
>VFQT010002730.1_pt1 | contig 17419 bp, 13 predicted proteins | sample 3512381 | NCBI WGS metagenome assembly VFQT01 (sample SAMN10412376, study PRJNA504923) | tailings metagenome | isolation source: Relicate 2 Philex TSF3 active mining site | place: Philippines: Tuba, Benguet | collected 2017-08-29
GCATATTGAAGCTTTATCCAATAAAAAATATATTGCTCAGGGAGATACATTGCAGGTTTCATTGTCTGTAAATAATCGATTGGGTGTTAACAGCACAATAACTTCAGCAACAATCAATGGCTTAGCAACATCACCAAATGAAGTCTTAAAAAAGAATATAAACTGGTCGACAAGCTTTGTTGTTCCTGTTGCAAAGAGTGCTGCTCTGTCACAGCCATATTGGTTGGAGAATGAAATGTCGACTGGCCATTTTAATGTCAATAATCAGATGTTAATTGGTCTTCCTGAAAATAAACCTGCTTTTGAGGTGCAAGTCGACTTAACCATTGAAGGTGAAAAGATTCATGTTGCTCAACCTGTTCAATATCGATTTGTTGACCCTGCTGTTGGTGAATTTTTTCATCCAGTTGCTGTTGTGCCACATCAATCTACAGAAAATGTCGTCGTCAATAAAATTGATTACGAACACATTCCTTCTCTGATTCATTTTTCAAAACCAATAAACTTTTCAATACCCAAAGACATCAAGACGACTGGGAAGAAAATCGGGTATTTAGTTGGCGCAGGTGATAAGGTCCCTGAGGCATTGGAAAAAATGGGCTATGAGGTGGTTGAATTGGGCAAAAATGATGTGCATCCAGAAAAACTCAAAATGTTTGATGCAGTGGTTGTCGGGGTAAGAGCCTATAATGTTCATGAATGGCTAAATGAAAAACATGAGATACTGATGCAGTATGTGCAAGCTGGTGGCAACATGGTTGTGCAATACAATACAAACAGTTTTGCAGGTCCTTTAGGTAAAATGAAAATCGGACCCAAGCCATTTGTCATATCCAGAGGAAGGATTACAGAAGAAGATGCTGAGGTTAAATTTTTAGATCCTTCAAATCTACTGTTGAATTTCCCAAATAAAATCACATCTGCTGATTTTGAAGGTTGGATACAAGAGCGAGGAATATATTTTGCGGAAAATTTTTCATCAGATTACAAAGCGTTGTTGGCTATGCATGACCAAGGAGAACAAGATTTGTTGGGTAGCTTGATAGTAAGGAATGAAGGGAAGGGTCGCTTTATCTATACTGGGCTAGTCTTTTTTAGAGAATTGCCTGCAGGAGTGGGTGGTGCATACAGGTTGTTTGCTAATCTAGTTTCAAATCCAAATCGTAAAGTCAATGATTCAAAATAAACCAAGAAGGTCACCTGCCTTTGCTGCCATTGTTGGAATCGCTGTTGGATTACTAATAGCTTTAGTCAGGAAAAAATTGGCTTTGGGCTTGTTGATCGGAATCATTGTTGCTGCTATCATTTATAAAAGGGATAGAAGATGAGCGTGATTGATTGGTTGGTATTGGTTGTGACTTTGTTTCTTGTTGTTATCTATGGGGTATACAAGGGGAAGTCGACTAAAGATATTGATGGCTATTACCGCAGCAACAAACAATTGCCCTGGTTCATGGTTTTGTTGAGTGTGATGGGAACACAAGCCAGTGCCGTAACATTTTTATCTGGTCCCGGTCAAGCATACACAGATGGCATGCGGTTTCTGCAATACTATTTTGGCTTGCCATTGGCCATGATTGTACTCTGCATCACGTTTGTCCCGATATTTCACAAACTGAACATCTATACTGCTTATGAGTTTTTAGAAAAGCGATTTGATAGAAAGACAAGAACATTTATAGCATTTTTATTCTTGTTGTCGCGAGCTTTAGCAACGGGTATTAGTGTTTATGCACCTGCAATTATACTCTCTTCAGTTTTGGGTTGGAATATTTACGTGACCAATGTCATAATGGGAGGAATTGTAATTGTGTATAGTATTAGTGGTGGTGCGCGTGCAGTTGCTTATACACAACAGTTGCAGTTGGGAATTATTTTTGCTGGACTCATTCTTGCCGCAATTTTAGTGGTCAACATGATGCCTGAGGGCGTTGGCTTTTTCGAAGCGGTATCGTTGGGGAAAGAAATGGGGAAGATGAATGTGCTTACAACGGGTATTACCGAAAAAGGATTCGACTGGAATGATCGATTCAATATTTTCAGTGGAGTCATTGGCGGTTTTTTTCTTGCACTTTCTTATTTCGGGACAGACCAAAGTCAGGTTGGCAGATATTTAACTGCAAGTTCAATTAAGGAGAGTCGCATTGGCCTCATTATGAATGGTATTGTAAAAATACCCATGCAATATTTTATTTTATTGATTGGGGTTTTGGTTTTTGTTTACTACATGTTCAATACATCGCCAGTATTCTTCAATCAGTTGGCCGTCGATAAGTTAAAATCAACTGCTTATAAATCAGATGTTGAACTTATTGAGGCAGATCATGCAGCCTTAACTCAAAGAAAAAAAATAGTACTTGAGCAATGGCAAAAAGGAGATCAAAAAGTACTTGCGCTAGAATTAAAAAGAATCAGTGATCAGGAGCAACTCAACCGCAAGAAAATGGCTGCATTGCTGAAGTCGTCAGAAATTGCAATTGAACAGTCCGATACCAACTATATTTTTATTCGCTTTGTAACCGATCATTTGCCTAAAGGGTTAGTGGGTTTGTTGATTGCAGTGATCTTTTTGGCCGCATGGGGAAGTATTGCCGCTACTTTAAACTCCTTGTCGTCTTCTACGTTGATTGATTTTCACAAGATTCATATTAATAAAAATCCGACTGCAGCTGAAGAGTTTAGTCTATCCCGACTTTATACTTTGTTTTGGGGTATGTTCTGTATCATATTTGCACAGTTCGCCACCAACTTGGGTAGTTTAATTGAAGCAGTTAATATTTTGGGTTCCTGGTTTTATGGGGTGATGCTGGGCGTATTCTTAGTGGCTTTTTATTTCAAGAGGATAGGAGGTAACGCAGTGTTCTACGCCGCTATCGCTGGCGAAGTGGTTGTTTTGCTCATGTATGGTTTTACCAATATAGGTTGGTTGTGGCTCAATGCCATTGGAGCATTGGCAGTGCCTTTATTCGCTTTAATTTTACAGCCATTATTTAGAAAAGAGATAATAACAGTTTCTTGATCATGTTTACAGTCGGTTTAAATAATTTATCCAACAGGGAGAAATGGCTTGAGCAAACATTAAAGTCCCTCCATGCGGGTTTGACTATACTTGACGCCGGTGCAGGTGAATGTCCCTATAAAAAATGGTGTAATCATCTAAATTACATTTCTCAGGATTTTGGTCAGTACGAAGGCACTGGTGAAGATGGTTTGCAGACAGGGAGTTGGGACAATTCCAAGTTGGATATTGTTTCTGATATTATCTCCATTCCCATGGAAGATGCTTCAGTAGATGTAATCATGTGTACTGAAGTTTTTGAGCATATTCCTAATCCTTTGGATGCATTAAAGGAATTTAACCGACTCTTAAAGCCAGGAGGCAAGCTTATTTTAACTTCTCCGTTTGTGAGTTTTACCCATTTTGCGCCTTATCATTTCTCTTCCGGGTTTAGTCGCTTTTATTACCAGCACCATTTACCCCATTTTGGTTTTGAAATCAAGCAAATGGAATTAAGTGGAAACTTCTTTGATTATGTAGCTCAGGAAAACAGAAGAATCAAATGGGTCGCAGATAAATACCTCGGAAAAAAAATTAGTTTATTGGATAAGATTATCATTCACCTAAATCTCTGGGTTTTGCAGAAATATGCCAAACAAGATAAAAGTTCGCAGGATCTGGTTTGTTTTGGTATTCACGTGTTAGCTACTAAAATCAAATAGCATAGCTAAACACGTTAGGAAGCATTTATAGCTTAATTTTATAGGATGCTTTCAAACTCTTTCTCCATCGCAGATGCACTTTCTAACTTACAGATCAAGGCCTTAAATGAAATTCAACAAGCATCATTGGAAGCTAATGCATCCAGTGACTCGGTAGTTATATTGGCAGACACAGGATCAGGTAAAACGCTTGCTTTTTTATTACCCGTTGCCCAGATGTTGGATAAATCAAAGCAGGTTTGTCAAGCACTTATTGTAGTCTCTTCTCGTGAACTTGCATTACAGATAGAGCAAGTATTTAAGAAAATGGGGACAGGTTTTAAGATTACCTGTTGCTATGGTGGACATTTGAGAGAGACTGAGGAGAACAACTTAAAACAAGCGCCTTCCTTGATTGTTGGAACACCTGGTCGACTTGCTGATCACATACGAAGAGGAAATATTGATACCCGTTTTATTGAGACCTTAGTGCTGGATGAATTTGATAAATCGCTTGAACAAGGATTTGAAGCTGAAATGTCTTTTATCATTGAATCCTTAAAAGGACTAAAAAAGCGGATACTGACTTCTGCAACCGAAGCTGTAGCAATTCCGGATTTTGTCGGCTTGAAAAATCCAATTAAAATCAATTTCCTGACAGGAGAGAAGTCGGATGCCTTAGCCCTTCAAATGGTTAGAAGTGCAGATGCTGATAAATTACAAACCTTATTTCAACTTATTTGCACATTGGGTAATCGGTCTATAATTGTTTTTTGTAACCAACGGGAAATTGTAGAACAAGTGAGTAAATATCTCAAAGATAAAGGCATTGTGACGGTATTTTACCATGGAGCCATGGAACAACAGGAGCGCGATATTGCCTTGTGTAAATTCAGAAATGGCAGCTCCAATCTATTAGTAACAACTGACCTTGCTGCTCGAGGATTAGATATTCCAAATATCCGTTACATCATTCATTATCATCTTCCCATCAACCAGGAAGCATACATCCACCGCAATGGCCGTACAGCGCGTATGGATGCAAGCGGGACAGCTATTTTATTGCTTGCTCCACATGAAACCATCCCGACATATATCGACCCTCAACCAACTGAACTGGAATTATCTACTACTGGAACAATACCTGCTAAGCCAGATTGGACAACCTTCTATGTAAGCGCAGGTAAAAAGGATAAGGTTAATAAAATTGATATTGTAGGTTTCCTAACAAATAAAGGCCGCTTGAAAAAAGAAGACATTGGGTTAATTGAAGTCAAAGACTTTTTTTCTTTTGTCGCTATACGTAAATCAAAAGCCAGTGCAACCTTACAGCTCGTTAAAGAGGAGCGCATCAAGAACAAGAAAGTGAAGATTGATATAGCTAAATAAAAAGTCCTACACAATGTGTAGGACTTTCATACTCGTGCCCTTTGCTGAACTGAGTTCGAAGGAATTATGGTATGATGTTCAATTGGCTTTGAATTGGTTGCATTTTAACCTCCAAAGGAGTAAATTGAGGTATGGATAGTTTCAAATTGGACCGAACTGCCTTTAAAGGGCAGACTCAAAAGGAGGCCTCCAAACTTAATGTGATTTCAGGTACCATCATCATCAATAACACATCCGGATCTACCAAAACGTATTATTATCGAACAGATTTTATTGATATTTATGATGGTGGTAGTTCAAGTGTAACTTTCTTCAATTTTGGAAAAAGTACCTGGTCGGAAAACAGCATTGTCGCCTATCCAATGAATTAATTTCACAAAGCCCTTTTACGAATCCAAAAAGTCAGGCTTATCCAAGGCCCCGAATCGCTGTGCCGCAGAAACCACTCTGAACTTTGAATGCTGAACTAAAAACTAACCCCGAATCAGGTCAGCGAAGCTGAACGATTAGGGGTTTCGTGCCCAGGACTGGATTAGCTCCGCTCATCCAATACGTCCTACGAGGGGGCTACGAGTTGAAGCCCCTGATTGGGCAAATATCCAACCAGTTTTGGGACGATTTAAGGAAAATATCGGTTTTTAAGGGCATTTTGGGGAAGAGTATAGACATATAGCCAAAACTGGTACTAATAAGTCTCTTACCGAATCCAAACAGCCCTTAAACCGTTAATAAGGGTTTAAAATAGATAATTAAGCTGTTTTTACCTGTTTCAGCCCCTTTTTTTGGCCAATTTAGAACTGACAAAGAACAATGCAAACCCACTCAGCACCGTTACCAATCCAAAAATGGAAAAGGCCCGAAGTAGCCAATTTCCAATATGGTCCCTGCTTTCATAATCCATCGTGTGCATCATCCAGAGGAAATCAAATACTCTCCATTTGTTATTACGGAATTTCTCTACAGTTCCTAATTCGCTGGCAACGTAAACGGTGGTTTTTGACGGATGCTCAAATGTGATAGCATAAGCAGGCAGAGGATTTTCCCGGTACTCATGGTGACTATTTGTACCTGTCAGGTATTCAACTAATTTTACTTTTGGCTCACCATTAAATCTCATTTTGGCTACTTCAACTGCTTCTTCTTTTGTAAGTGGGCCACGAAGCTGACCTGTTTCTGCATTGGCAAGATGGTTCATTTCCTGCATATCATGTTCATGATTTGCATGGTTGTGAATAGCACTGATACAACGAACCTGGTAAAAAGGTTTACCCAATATTTCAATCAATTGAATTGATACAACTGAATCTATCCGGTGAACTTTCTTAATTGTATCCAAAACCATTGTTGGGGAAATCAATGATATATTAGATGATAGCAGTGGTGCATTTCTTTTTTGAAAATCTCCGTGTACTTCATCCATATTGCTCCAACTGAAATACAGACCGCCAATTGTCCATAATAAAAACTGGATGCCTAAAATAACACCGAGCCAGCGGTGTGTTTTTCGGATATAGTAGTGTTTGCTTTTTGCCATAAACAGTAATATTAGTTACAAGTATAATTAATAAAAATACAATCAATATAGTCTGCAGCCATGTGCATTAATAATCCGATTGATATGATACGGAACTTCGGAAACAAAAACAGCAAAGTATATAATACTATAGCGATATAACTGTGCAGGGGATGAAAGCCTATGCTGCAACGGCAGGGATTGTAAACAGGAACTGCTAATAAATGGTCGAAATCTATCACCATTGTTACCAATAATATCAGGTACGTTCGTTCCCATCTTTCTCTGTAAAAGACAAAAGCTATTCCCAGAGGAAAAATAAAATGCAGAAAATAATGAATAACCTTCTGAATAACTTCCATTCTCTTTTATCAGCTAACGCTATTTTACTTTCAACAGACTTGCATTAATAGCCACCACAACAGTACTTACACTCATCAACACCGCACCGGCAGCAGGGCTTAATAAGATTCCCATTTTGTACAATACACCTGCCGCCAATGGTAAAGCCACCACATTGTAACCTGTTGCCCAAATTAAATTCTGAATCATCTTTCTGTAAGTGGCTTTGCCAAACTGAATCAATGAAACAACATCTTTTGGATTGCTGTTTACCAAAACAATCCCTGCTGTTTCTGCGGCAATATCAGAACCTGAACCCACTGCAATTCCCACATCAGCTTGCGCCAATGCAGGAGCATCGTTTACACCATCACCTGTCATTGCAACGTATTCGCATTTATCCTGCAACTCTTTTATTTTCTCCAATTTTTGATGTGGCAATACTTCTGCAAAGAAACTCGTCATACCTAATTTTTTGGCAACTGTTTCTGCAACTTGTTTGTTATCACCTGTCAGTAAAACAGATTTGATATTATTGCTATGCAATATTTTAATAGCTTCTGCCGACTCAGGACGAATACTATCTGACAATGAAATATAACCAGCCAGTTTATCATTTACCAAAACAAACACTACTGTTTCAGTTGCATCAGTATTGTAATTTGCCGGGAGTGAAATACTTTTTTCTTTCAGATAACCCGGACTTACTACTTTAATGTCGTTGTTGTCAACAGTTGCTTCAACACCTTTTCCTGTAATAGCATTAAAATTACCGGCTGATGGAATTGGAACAGATAAATCTTTTGCTTTTTGAATAATACCTGTTGCAATAGGATGTTCAGAATTTTGTTCCAATGCAGCAGCGTATTTCAACAATTCATTTTCAGAAAGACCTTCAGTTAATGAAATAATTTTTGATACTTCAAATTTTCCTACGGTAAGTGTACCGGTTTTATCAAATACAAGTGTGGTAATTTTTCTTGAGTTTTCAAATGCTGTTCTGTTTTTAATCAATAGCCCATGCTTTGCTGAAAGTGCAGTTGATTTTGCAACAACCAGCGGTACTGCCAATCCCAAAGCATGAGGACAACAAATAACAATTACCGTTACCATTCTCTCAATGGAAAACGCCAAATCTTTTCCTGATAAATACCATACAAGAAATGTGGCAATGCCTGCTACAATCGCAATCAGCGTAAGCCATCTTGCTGCGGTATCAGCAATCAATTGTGTTTTTGATTTAGATTTCTGTGCATCCTGTACCAGTTTTATCACTTGTGATAAATAGGAATCCTTTGCTCCATGTGCAACAGTTACTTTAATTGCACCATTGCCATTGATGGAACCGGCAATTACTTTATCACCCTTGCTTTTCCTCACAGGTTTTGATTCACCAGTTAGCATACTTTCATTCAGATAACTTTCTCCTTCAGCAATTATACCGTCTGCTGCAATTTTCTCTCCGGGTTTTATCAGAATCACATCACCTTCTTTAAGAGTTTCTGTTTTTACATCTATTACTTTATCTCCATCTACCAAATGTGCATCGTCAGGCATAAGCTGCACCAATAACTCCAACTCTCTCGATGCGCCGGCAACGGATTTCATTTCAATCCAATGACCTAACAACATAATAAGGATTAAAGTAGCCAGTTCCCAAAAGAAATCCATCCCCTTTAATCCAAACACAGTTGCCACACTGTAGATATATGCTACAGATATGGCAAATGCAACAAGTGTCATCATGCCGGGATTTTTAGCTCTCATTTCCCCAACCAATCCTTTTAGAAATGGCCAGCCGCCATAAAAGAAAACAATTGATGACAGAATAAGCAGCACATATCCGGAGCCGGGAAAGCTGAAATGAATATTGAGTCAGTGCTGAATCATTTTTGATAACAGCATAATGGGAATCGTAAGAATCAGCACAACATAAAATCGTTTTTTGAAATCTGCTATACCCGCTGAATGTGTTTCATGTCCGCCATGAGTACCCGGTTTTGTAAGTGGTACGAGTGTCATCCCACACAAAGGGCAATTGCCTGGACTGTCCTGAATAATTTGCGGATGCATTGGACAGGTGTATTTCTGAAACGATTGTAATGATTGCTTTTCCTCCGTTGTTGCAGTATGATGCTCATTAACCGGATACCTTGCCACTTTTTTTTCTTCATCAAGATTATGTGAATGTTTCTCATCTTTACCGTTATCAAGCACAAGATTCATTCCGCATTTAGGACAATTGCCTGGCTTATCCTGTATTACTTCAGGATGCATCGGGCAGGTGTATAGTTCACGGCTATGGTGATTATGTTCCATTGTTTAGTTTTTAAGTACAAATAGAAACTCTACTCTTATTTTCTCCCATGCTACCGCTATCTTTCCGCCATTGCCTTTTCCTGTTTCAATAAAATATTGCAACCGCTCTGTATGATTAACCGTTTTCGGTTTCACTTTAATCCTGACAACATCCTCCTTTTCATCATACTCTGTTGCAAGATGCTGTTTCCAGTTTCTATTTATAATCAATATCCATTCCGTTTCGCCGGGGATGGAGAAGAAGGCATATTTACCTGCAGGTATTTCTTTACCATTTACAACAAATGCTTTTGGCATTTCCAAAGTAGTGGCATCATGTGCCCCCGTTACCCATACTTCATCATAAGGAACAAGACCACCCCATATAATTCTTTTGCGTACACCAGGTGAATGATAATTGATTTTAATGCTATCACTATTCACAATGGCATAAGCCATTGACTTGATACTTTTTTTGGTGGTGTCTTTTATAAGATTTGGGTTATAGCATACTTCTTCTGTTTTCTGAGCTGAGGCATATTGAAACATCAGGAAGAAGATGAATGACAGAATTGCTGTTACATAAGATTTCTTCATATTGCGTTATTGTTTTATTGCTTTATAAATTTGAACTTCTCCAAATATTGTTCTGAACTTTTTCTTAATAGCAGGATTGCTAAATCCTGCGTCTGCGATTAATTGTGGCATCAATCCCTTTGCATTGGCGCCTGTAGGTTTAAAACCATCTAATCCCCGAATCGTATTAAATAGCAGCCGTTGAAGCCATGAATCAGAACGGCCAAAATCGGCGATAATCAACTGACCGTCTTTTTTGGTTACTCTGCATAATTCAGCAAGAACCTTTAGCTTAACGGGTGTTTCCAGATGATGAAAAACCAGGCAGGATATAACACGGTCAAAATCGGAATCTTCAAACGGAAGCTGTTCACCATTATAAGCGGTGAGTATTATATCAAGTTTTTGGGAATTAATTTTTTCATTCGCTTTAGCAAGTATTGATTTATCAATATCAATACCGGTAATCTTTATTAATGGCCTGTATTCTTTTGCCATAATGGTGAGTGTAGCAGTGCCACAACCAAAGTCTAAAACATTTGCATAATCTGTGAGATAGGCGTTATCAATCAATGACTGTTTTATACTTTTCTCCGGCATAGTTATGCGTATAAAGAAATCATATAGCGGGGTAAGCCATTTGAAACGTAATGCCGATATAAATTTTGTTTCAGCCATTCTGAAGCATTTTAGTGGTTGTGACCCGACATTGGGTCTGCACCTTTTTTAAATACGAATTCGCTATGTAATAAGTATGCACCGGTTAATACCACTACATCACCTTCCTTCAATCCTGATTTTATTTCTATACGGTCGCCACTCTCAATGCCAGCCTGCACCATCACACTCTTAAATGTATTCTTGCCGGTTTGTATCCAAACTGTAGCACCTTTGCCGTCTCTTATCACTGCATCAATTGGTAATGTGAGGGATTGCCGCTGCGGACTCTTCAGTAACACATAAGCAGGCATACCCGGTTTTAATTGATTGCCTGTGTTCGGAATAGATACACGGATAAGGTTGATTCTTGTATCAGGATTGATTTCGGGGTTTACAAATTCGATTCGCCCCATTATTTCTTTGTTATCAAAATCAGGAAGCTGAACGGTAGCAATACTATTACTGTTAACTTCAGCCAATTGTGAAGTATAAACCTGTGCTTCTGCCCACAAAGCAGAAAGGTCGGCCAGCTTGACAATAGTTCCGCCTTCCATAGTATAATCGCCTTCCCGAATATCAAGCTGTGTAATATAGCCGCCGGCCGTACTGTAAAATATTGTTGTAGGTGTCGCTTTTCGGGTATTAGCCAGCTCATTTATCTGTGTTTCACTCAAACCCCATAACAGTAATTTGTTTTTGGCACTTTGAATCAACTGTTCAAAGTCAATTACACTTTCTGTATTGAAGGCTTTTTTCTTATCCAGCGCCAATATGTATTCTTGCTTTGCATTGTTTAAATCCTCACTGTATATTTCATAAAGTGGTGAACCCTTCTTTACATAATCGCCAATGTTTTTGTAGTATAATCGTTCCACCCTTCCCATTACTCTTGAACTTACAGAAGAAGCTTTCATCTGGTCAAAATTCAATGTAGCTGTTAATACAATCTGATCGCCGATTGTCCCGTTACGAATTGTATCGGTTTGAATATTTCCTAATTGTATTTGCTGTTCGCTTAACTGTAATTCATCTTTGCTTTCACCGTTCTTTTTCTTTACAGGGGTTAAATCCATTTTACAGATAGGACATTTGCCAGGCTTATACTCCACGACCTGCGGGTCCATAGAACAGGTGTAATAAGTATCAGGGTCTTTAGGTGTTTCCTTTTTGTTTTTGCAGGATACTAAAACCAATAAAGCTATTGTTGAAATTATGATATACCGCATAATTAGTTTTTTACTTTGATGAAACTTTCACTGTCCATTAAATACTGAGCATTTGCCGCTACTGAATCTGTTACCGTCAATCCGCTTAGTACCTGTATATGTTTTCCGTGGATGATACCTGCATTTATCTTAATTGCTTTAAATCCTCCATCTGTTTTGCTGAACACAACTTTATCCATTCCTAATGAGAGAACTGCTTCTTTTGGCAACCAATACGCTTCTTTTGTATTTCCGAAAATGGTTGCCTTTACCTGGCTGCCGATAGGTATTTTTAATGCGCTGTTGTTGAAATATACCCTTGCAGTAAGCGTTTTGCTTTCTTTTCTGTAAAATGGTTCAACAAAATCAATAATTGCTCTGAAATCTTTCTCCGGTGCTGTTTCGGGTATCACTCTTACTGTGTTTCCTTTTTTTACCAGCGATTGGTTTTCTCCGTAAATATTCAGGATGGCCCATGCTCTCCCCGGATTAAAGACTGTGAAAACGGATTGTCCCTTCTGCAAATACATTCCCTCTTTTAAGGAAAGCTCTTCAGTAATTAAAGAAATATCTCTCATGTTACCGGATCCGGTATTCATACCGCCGCCATTTGTGGCTTCATGAATATGGCCGCTATAATTACTATACACGGCAATTGTTAATGAGGGTTTACCTGAATGTATAACCTGCTTTAACTGGTCAATGCTCATTCCTAATAACAAGAGTTTTTCTTTTGCGGCTTCTATAAATGTTGTGTTAGCAGCATCATTTTTTATAAGAAATAACAGGTTCTGCTGTGCCGTGAGCAGTTCAGGGCTGTAAATATCCAGTATTCTTTGCCCTTTGCTTATTTTCTGATAGCGATAGCGTACATATAACTTTTCAATTCTGCCTGAAACCCTTGCTGAAATGCTTCCCACCTGCCTGGTATCATAAGCAATATTTCCTAATGCCTCAATCTCTATTTGTTCTCCTCTCTGCTCAATTGTAGTAACGGGAATAGTTGACACAACAAATTCATTTGTTGGTTTTATTAACGCTTCCAGTTCTGCATCAGCGGATTTTGGAGCACCTGTTTCTTTCTTGACTAATTCCATTCCGCACTTGGGGCAGGTGCCCGGCTTGTCGCTGAATACAGAATCTTCCGGCATTGGGCAGGTGTATTCAGCTTTTTCATGCTGGTGATTACCCGGTTCTGCTTTTACCAAATCCATTCCGCACTTGGGGCAGGTGCCTGGCTTATCACTAAATACAGAATCTTCCGGCATGGGGCAAGTGTATATATCCTTAGCTACTTCTGTTTGATGCCCGGCATGAGAGCTTTTCTTATTCTTGCATCCAACTGCAATAATCATCAACATCAAACCGCTTATATAAAATAGTTTCTTCATTGTATGCTTTGATTAACTCAGTTGATACTGTAACATCATGCCATCATCTTCATGTTCCAGGTTGTGGCAATGAAAAACAAATTTGCCGGTATTGTTTTCAAACGGAACAATCACTCTTACTTTTTCACCGGGCATTACCAGTACTGTATCTTTCCATCCGTTTTCAGCAGCAATAAGGTTTCCACGGCCACCCGTTCTGTCCAATACCTGGAAGAATACACCATGCAGATGCATTGGGTGAGGCTCATCACCGTTGCTGTTATCAAATAACCATATTTCGTTTGTATTGGCAGAAACATTTTCATCAATACGGCTGCTGTCAAATAATTTTCCATTGATGCGGTGTCGCATCTGCATTCCATCATTCATAGGATAACCATGATGCTCCATTGCATTGGAGATTTCAAATGTTCTTGTTTTTACAGCAGATGATGCAGCAATTGTATTGATGACAGAAAGATTTGCGGGAACAGTAAATGTATCAGTAACAGCAGTTGTTACTTTAAATTTCATAATTCTGAATGCCTGTTTGCCCTGTGCATTGCCACCATTACCAAATTCCTTGCTTGTTAAAAATATTTCTGAACCGAGTGAAGCAGCACTGAAGTTTACCAACACATCCAGTCTTTCGCCGGGTGCAATCAATATATCTTTTACTGTAACAGGGTTTTTTAACAGTCCTCCGTCGTTGCCAATTACTATCATATCAGCATTATTGCTGAAAGCAAGATTGTAAACCCTTGCATTGGAGCCATTCAATATACGAAGCCGGTAATAACGGGTTGCTACATCTGTATAAGGAGAATAAACACCATTCACTACAATGGATTCTCCCATATATCCTGCCATCACTTCTTCCATTGAAGGATTGTAAGTGATGCCTGTACCGGTGATGCGTTTATCCTGTAACACCAATGGTATTTCATATTGACCTGATGGCAGATTCAGGGCTGCTTCTTCTGCATCATTGATGATAAACAAACCCGCCAATCCCTGGAAAACCTGCTTACCGGTCTTCTCATGCGGATGGGGATGATACCAGCTTAAACCTGCTCTTTGATTTACCGTGAACTGATACCGGAAAGTACCTCCTGCATTCGCTAACTGGTCAGGATGCCCGTCCATCAGTGCAGGGATTTTTAAACCATGCCAGTGAATATTGGTATGCTCAGATAAATTATTCTGTAACAAAATATTTACTGCATCGCCTTTATTTATTCTGAATGATGGGCCCAGCATACGATTAGGCTGATAACCCAATACAGAAATGGCTGTTCCATTGAGGTTGGCTGTGGTTACCTGTGCGGTAATGGTATGATTTGGTCCTGCTGTTGAAGGAAAGGAAAGGAGTTTTGAAAAATCACCTTCTGTTATCATTACCGGCTCTGTCATCAAACCTCTGTGATGTTCTTTTTTACACCCGCTGCAACTGACTAAGAAACTAGCAAGCGAACCACCGCTTACAACTGCACCTGCACCCAGGCCTGACATTTTTAAAAAGTTTCTTCTTTGCATATAGATAGTTTTATTTTTTTTCAATGATTCTTTCAATCGTTACCTGAAGTTTCAATGCCTGGTTGAGCAACTCTACATATTCCAGTTGCTTCATATTTAAAGTTTCCCAGGCATCATAAAGCATAAATAGTTCCTCTGTGTTTTGCTCATAACCCAACTGCATGGTTTTATAATTATTCCGCAATGCAGGAATAATACTTTCCCCATAAAGCTTTAGTTGTTTCTTCTTTAGCTCCAATTCATTCCGCATTCCATAAGCCATGCCGCTGAATTCATTCACCAACATTTCTTTTTGTGATTGTATAGCATAAGTTTTCCATTTCAGGCTTTCAATATTTGCTTTGTTCATTTTAGATGACCATTTAGCCATAGGAATACGCACCATGCCCATGATGGTGTATTGCAAAGGCTGCCCTCCAAAACCAATCATATTGTCATAACGAATACCGAATTGTGGTTTTAATGCCGCTCTTTCTGTTTCCTGTTTCATCAGGGTAAGATTGATTTCCTTGTCTAATGATTTAAGGTCACTCCGGTTAGTGTAAAATAATGTGCTGTCAAAAACAAGTCCTGAGTAATCGTTTAAAGTATAAGTTGTATCAATATCAAAATGAATCATGGCATTTCTGCCCATGAGTGAATTAATACGGATACGTTTTTCCTTTATATCATTTTCAAACATCAGTTGCATATTTTTTACATCACCCAAAGCAGCTTTGGCTTTATAATAGGCACTGATTTTTTCCAAGCCATTCTTATATCTTATCTCCGCATTTTTTATCATGAAGTCAAGAATCTTTTCATTCTCACCAATTATCACCAGCTTCTTTTCCAGGATTATCCATTCGTAATAAAATTGTTTGGCATCATTGATTAATTCATTCAGCGTTGCATTCTTTTTTTCTTTTTCCACCGATGACATGGCTTTCATATATCGTTCATCTGCATCCAGTTTTTTTCTGTTTGGAAACATTTGTTCACCAGATACCATCACAGAACCCATCCCCGGTATATCGCCTTCCCTGTGCCAGAGCCTCACATCATAAGGCGTCATAAACTGGCCAATACCTACCTGTGGCGGCATCCAGCTTCTTGCACCTTTGGCTGCTTCATCCATTGAGCGGATTTCATTGTCATACATCTTCACCACAGGGTGTGATAATTTGATGCTGTCAATAACAGCATCCAGCTTTAGTGTTTGCGAATGGCTGTTGAACGCAACCACAGATGCAAACAGTGCCATGAGTAGTTTATTCTTTAACATCTATTAATTCAATTTTGCCTTTACGTTTTAATTCTCGTTCCTTTATCATTTCAAATATTACAGGTGTAATCAGTAATACATAAATAGTGGATGAAATAGTGCCCCCAATCAATGGAATGGTTATTGGCCGCATAATATCGCTACCTACACCGGTTGCCCAAAGAATGGGTATCAACCCAAACAGCCCAACAGAAACAGTCATCAGTTTTGGTCTCAATCTTTTGGCTGAACCTTCAATGACGAACTCACGGATGATAGCCGGTGTTAATGTTGCTTTTGAATTGCCATGTTTTTCCACCATGTTATTCATAGCTTCATTCAGGTAAATCGTCATGAGCATCGCCGTTTCTATTGCCATTCCGAACAAGGCTATAAAACCGACTGCAACTGCCACTGATAAATTGATGCCATAGAAATAGACCATGAATACGCCGCCAATTAATGCAAACGGAACAGTTATCATTGTAGTGATTGCTTCTTTGAAGGAATGGTAAGTGAAATACAATACCATAAAAATGATAATGAGTACAATCGGTAAAATCATTTTCAATGTGCGGTTAGCTCTTATCTGATTTTCCCACTGGCCACTCCATTCCAGGAAATAACCTTTGGGAAGTTTTGTTATCATCTGGTTTAACCGCTCCTGGGCCTCTTTTACTGTACTTCCTAAATCTCTTTCTCTCACATTAAATAACACTGTGCCTCTCAGCATGGCATTTTCTGAATTTATCATCGGCGGGCCATCACTGAGTTTAATATCTGCCACTGCTTCTAATGGAATGGGGCCGAAGTTCATCGTTTGTACCTGTAACCGTTTTAATGCTCCCAAATTGTTGCGAAAATCCTGACCATACCTTGCATTGACCGAAAAACGCTGACGACCTTCTATAGTTGTGGTTAATTTCATGCCACCCAATGCACTTTCAATAACTGTATTCACATCATCCACACTTAAACCATATCTGCCAATTTCTTCCCGTTTCACTGCAATGTCAACATACTTACCTCCAGTAATAGGTTCTACATATAAATCTTTTACACCATCAATTCCTTCTAATTGTTTTTTGATGGTTTGAGCAAAGGCATAAATGCTGTCAAGGTTTTGTCCATATACTTTTAATCCCACATCGGTACGGATGCCCGTTGAAAGCATATTGATACGATTGATGATGGGTTGTGTCCAGCCATTGGTAACTCCCGGTATTTGCATTTTTGAATTAAGCTCGTTAATGATGCCATCTTTTGTCATTCCTTTTCGCCATTCACTTTTTGGTTTCAGCAAAATGATGGTTTCAATCATACTGATGGGTGAATTATCTGTTGCAGTATTCGCTCTGCCTGCTTTGCCTAACACATGCGATACTTCGGGAACAGTGCGGATGATTTTATCCTGTACCTGCAATAACCGCTTTGCTTCAGAGTTTGAAACATCAGGTAATGTTACCGGCATGAATAGCAGGGAGCCTTCATCCAAGGGCGGCATAAACTCCGAACCAAGGCGTGTCATCATGATGATACCTGTAGCCAATGCAACGATATTGATTCCAATCGTGGTTTTTCGCCATTT
>VFQT010002731.1_pt1 | contig 17418 bp, 17 predicted proteins | sample 3512381 | NCBI WGS metagenome assembly VFQT01 (sample SAMN10412376, study PRJNA504923) | tailings metagenome | isolation source: Relicate 2 Philex TSF3 active mining site | place: Philippines: Tuba, Benguet | collected 2017-08-29
CATGATGGAGAAAGGCATCAAACCTGGCTGGCAGATCATTGAAAAAGGATTCATCGAAGCCAATAAAGAGGTGGCAGCGAATCTCAAACTTCCGCACAAGACCCGCGTGTATCGCATCCGTCGTTTGCGTTTGGCAGCAGAAGAAGCCATCGGGCAGCACACGGCTTATTTGCCAGAAGCAGTTTCAGGTCAAATAAACGAAGCGGGGCTTTTGGAAGGCGGATCGCTCAACTACATCAGCCACATCCCGCAGATGGCAACATCCCACGCGACTCGATCCATTGAAGCCGTCGCCGCATCAGACCTCGACGTGAAGCTGCTTCATATGTCTTTGGGCTCGCCTGTGTTGATGATCCAACGCGTGGTGTTGAGCGCTGCTGGCGAACCGCTTGAGTTCTTGCAAGCCCGTTATCGTGGTGACAGATTCAAATATCAAATTGGAGATTAATATGACGAAGACCTACGGCGACCCGAAATCAACAATGCCATATCAATGCTTCATGGGGCGATGGGAAGGCTTATGCAAAACCTTCAGCCCTAAAGGTGACTTCATCGAATCTGCTGCCGTTCACATGGACGTGTATTGGAACGAGGTCGGCAAGAGTTGGCATTTGATGGAAGATTTTGAAAATCTGTATGAAGTGGGTAAGACTGTTTTTCATTCTGATATTTCCACCGACGGTAAATTTTGCTGGGCAACCAGCGAACAGTTGAGTCTGCATGGCTCTGAACTTACGCCGTACAACTACGTGTTTACGATCGATAGCAAAATCTCCAAGACTCTCGTTCATAACAAACACTATTTTATTGACCCCAACAACCGCCGCATCATCACCCATAAATTACGCGAAGGCAAGACACATATTTTTCAGATCCAGGATTTTGTGAGAATTCAACAGCCTTAGCCCCCTCCGCCCTGCGGGCACCTCCCCCAAATGCGACAGAAGTACCGTCGCATTTGGGGGAGGCAGGGTGGGGGTCGGTTTTTGACTTCTGCTTTTCGGAGAACCTATGATCATCCAAACAGCTCTCGAAGGCAAACCCAACTTTGCTATCGAACAACCTGACCACACGCGCACCTGCGGTCAACTGGCGCGTGCGTTTGGCAATGCGGACTTTGCTCAACCCGCGCCGCGCGATCTCGTCGTCTACATCGTCGAACATCACGATGAAGGTTGGGCACCCATCGATGCGCTGCGCGAACAATCGCCGACCACAGGCTTGCCACATCACCTCACGCAGACTCCCATTCAGTACCTCATTCAAACTAGCAAAGGCTCGCCCGAGTTCAACGAAAAGCATCACGCCTATTGCGGCTTGCTCTCGTCCATGCACACCTATGGCTTGTTCAACGGGCGCTACGGTCTTTCGGATTTTATTTTCATCGACAAGATTTCACCTGAGCACAAAGCCTCAGCGGATGCGATGCTCGCCTACGAGTTAGCCCGCCAAGCCCGCCTCAAAGCGGACCTCGGAACTGATTCAACATCCCAAACTTGGATCGAAGAGAAAGCCTTGTTCAATAACTACAAACTCTTGCAGTTCTTCGACACCTTGGCGCTGTACTTCCACACTACCCATGCCGAAGGACGCAAGGAAGGAAAATTCCTCAACGTGCCCGATGGCAAAGGAACAGATCACACCATCAGCATCACCCCGCGAGAAGACGGTTCGTATGCGCTCTCTCCGTGGGTCTTCGAAGGCGACTCGCTCGAAGTCTCTGTTGAAGGACGTTACATCACCGCCCAACCGCAGGGAACAGACTTCAAAGCTATTTTCGATAACACGCCCAAAGAGAAGCAAGTCTACAAATTGGTACGTGGGTAATCACCAATTGCCAATCACTAATTACTAATTACCATGAATCAACCCATCCAATTCAAGCAAGGACTTGGTCGCTGGGCAGGCAATGCCGAAGTGTTCGACAGCAAAGGCTGTTTCCTCGGCAACGGCTCAGACTATCGCAATGTGCAATCGCTCCCTGAAGGGCGTGTGCGCATTGACGTATCGTTCGTTGGTCCTTTCAAGCATAGTGGACATTACTTCATTCAACAGCAGGATGATCATCGTCTGTACGAAGGTCCCGCCAATATCGGGTATGCCGAAACACTGAGCGAAAACCTTGTGGACGCCAATGCGTATTGGTCAGCGCTTGGGTTGAGTCAACGCTTCTTCTTGATGATCGTGGACGGAAACTTACAACTCTCACTTGCGCAAATGTCCCGCGGCGAGCACATGATGTATGTCGTCGTCGGTCAAAATGATAAAGTGCCTGAAGATACCCCCGTGCCTCAGCCGACTGTGGTGAGTGGCACACACTATGACCTGCATGACGATCCCACCTCAGGACGCGGCGAGATTTTGCTTCATCGTCCTGGTCGCTGGAGCGGTGAACTCTCTGCGTTGGATGGCGAGAGAAAACCACTTGGCAAGAAACTCTACGAAGAAACCATCACGCCCATCAAAGAAGGCATGCTTGGTTTGCGCATCGAAGGTGGTGCGTTTGGACCTGAAATCCGCAAGATGTCGCTGATTACGAATCAGTGGCAGGCATGGGCAACGGACGACTCGGAAATCGTCGGCAGTTATTCCCTCAGTGGCGGACGCGCCCTCAGCGGACAGTTCTATCATCGTGAAGCGCATCTGCGCTGTTGGCGGCGCGAAGTGGTTACGCTCGATGGTACACGCAAAGCCGTTGTCCAACATTGGTATCGCGGCGGGCAGCGAGTCGGCTCGCAGTTTGGTGTGATGGAGTTCGAGAGAGCGTGACGCAACCCTCCTTCCTCGGCGACTGGCTCGTCAGCGAATACGTCTACACTCCTGCGGGCGAATATGCGGGTGTGATCCATCAACGTCGCAAGCTCCAGCCGCAGGGAGATGTGATCCGCGTGATTCAGATCTGTGAGCCTGTCAAAGTTGCTGAGGGTATATCCGCAAAAGCGAAGGAAGTTGTGGATGTCATGAACAAACGGGTGGGTGAGTTTGTTTTTGATCTGAAGATCGTTGGCAAGGCTCGGCATTATCTTGGTGAAGATGTGGTCGGCGGCGGGTTCTCTTGGAAAGATGGCGTGCTGACCGCGCGCGGCATGTGGACTCACTTTGGCTACAACTTCACGTCCTTTTCAATATTACTCAACCCTGGGAGGCAGGTGACGGGTGGCAAGTTCTTTGTCGCAAACGAAGAAATTGCCACCATCGTTGGGGCGGCTGTGCCAGAGGAAGAAGGCTTTCCCACGTTGAAGCCGACCACTCCAAGCGGAGATTATCAAGGTGAACGCTATTTGATCTCACCCGAAGGTGAGCTGCTCGAAACGATTGCGATCACCGCCAACGATGTCACCTTCAACGACACCGAAGGCATGCGCGGACGTCAAAAGCAGTATGGCGCATTGCGCGAGATCGAAGCCGTGACCGCTCCTGGTGAAACAGTTTCATGGATGGAAGTGAACGACGAAACAACAGGCATGGTCGCTGGTCTGTGCAAATGGAACCGTGACGAAAAACTACATCATGTGCATGTATATCTTTTGAGGAAATAAATGTCTGCATCCACTGTTAAAACGCTGTTCGAATTGCTCGATGAAAACCCCACCCAAGACCGCTCACAAATTTTTGAGCAGTTGTGGGGCATCATGGGCGAACTTCGCGCCAAGGTAGATGCTCGCTTCAACCTTAATCCCGACCCATCGGTTGCGGATCTGCAACCGTACCAATCGGCAGATGGCAAGGCGAAAGGATTGCTCAGCGCTTTTGCAGGGAAAGAGATCGACTGGATGGTTCATTCCTACATCGGGATACCGACCCAGTCCTTCACGAACATGCATCTCACCATCTGGCTTGGACCTCACATCCGTGCGCCTCATTTCGGAATGGCGATGGGTACCATGCCCGATATCTTTTTCTACATTGATTACATCCCGCGTGTGGACATTATGTCTGACCTCGAATATCTCGACCGCTACTATGAGCCTGCCAACGAGAGTTATCTCAAACTGCGTAATGACTCGCGCTTTTCCCCATTTGTCAGCAAGACTCTCTATATGCGCCAGTCTGTCTCGCAGACGGGGCATGTCTACCTCACCAAGCCGACGCAGGAGATGGTCGATATCTTGCACGACCTCTCGCATGCGATGCTTGACCGTTGGCTGAAGTATGTGGACGATGCGGAACCTGTCCCTGCAGAAGAACGAGCTGCACTCGCTGCCCGTGACTTACACATCCGCCGCGCGATCGCAGAACGTGACCCGGCGAATCCTATTGGCGCGAAGTTGTTTGGCGAACAGATGGCAGACCGTTTGGTACGCGGCTTATGGGGTGGGGATCGCCAACTTCCACGCGCAGGAGATAACGCGTGATTCGAGCCCTCTTTCACGCTACGACTCTTCCAAATGCCAGTGCGCCGTATAACGTACTGCATTTGAAAGTTTATTATCCTGCCGCGCCAACTAATAGCGACGCGGAACGGATTAGCGGCGTGATTCCTGCGGATAAAACATCTGCGCCGATGCCAGTGGTGATTTTTTTCAACGGTATCAACGTTGGCATCGAGAGTTATCACTGGCTGGCGGTCAAACTGGCGGAAGCGAACATCATCACAGTGATGTACACGCATGTAGCAGAGACTTTGCCCGGCGTAATTGGGTTGACACCTGCTATCGATCTATCGAAAGTAAAACCTGAAACATATGGAAGCGGCGCAACTTGCCCTGCCATTCAACCGATTCTCGATTCGTTGGCGCAGTTGAATAGCGATGAGAAAAGTCCGCTGTGTGGGGCGATGGATTTGAACCACATCATTCTTGGCGGACATTCCGCGGGTGGCACGGTCGCTTTGCAGAACGCACAATTCTTTGCGCAGGTGAAGTCAGTCTTTGCATATGCTGGTCATACGATGGCATCCACGATGTTGGGATTTGAATCAGGTACAGTGTTGAAGGTAGGGGGAAAGTCGGTGATGCTGATGCATGGTGATAAGGATGGCGTGATTGCGGCGAGCCGTGTCCGCTATGGGACGGAGGGGCAGAGTCAAGACCCAGTGGAGAAAACGTTCGACGAAGCGTGTCAACCGTCGGCGGGGGAAGAGGCGTGGGACGTCCTCTTGCAAGGCGCGAATCATTTTGCCATCGCGCATCCGCTGGACGAGACGACCGGTCGCTTCTTCCTGGATATGGAAATGACAAGACCTGCGGAGCAAGTGCGTGAGCAGATCGCTGGGCTTGTGTTGGCGTTCATCAAGAAATCGGAAATACGGGTAGAACAAACTGTCATTCGCAAAAAATAAAGGAGAGAAACATGCTAAAGAACTTTTGGTGGCCGTTGGAATTTTCGCACGTTGTACAAAACAAACCGATCCGCGTGACGGCGTTGGAGCAGGAGTTCGTTTTGTATCGCACGCCTGATGGTGTGGCGCATGTGTTGAGCGATCTGTGTGTGCATCGTGGTGGGGCGCTTTCAGATGGCTGGATGCAGGGCGATTGCATTGTGTGCCCGTACCATGGTTGGGAATATAAAGCCGATGGTTCGTGTGTGAAGATCCCTGCACATCCTGACTTGCCCGTGCCGAAGAAGGCACGCGTAGATTCATACCCGACCGTGGAGAAGTACGGCTACATCTGGGCTTTCCTTGGTGATATTCCTGAATCAGAGCGCCCGCCATTGCCTGACCTTCCGTACTTCGATGACCCGAATTTCAAAGTGGTACGCGGCACATTTGAGTGGCCTGTCTATTATGAACGCGCGCTTGAAAACAGCATGGATGCGGCACATGCACCCTTCGTGCATGGTGGTGCGTTCGGCAATCGTGATGAACCCGATGTGCCTGACTATGACATCGAAGAGCATCCGCCCATTGGCGCGACGATGACGGTAACGCTCAAGCCGCCCAAGAAAAATATAAAAGGCATTTGGGGTCGTTTATATAAAGAAGACCGCCCTGGTGTGAAGACCCGTGCAGGTTTTTGGATGCCCTGCATGACCCTGCTCGAAGTGAACCTGCCGATGGGTCAGATGATCCTCTTCAACTTTCATGTGCCAGTGAATGAGTACAAGACCATCACCAAATGGACTCAGCTACGCACGTTCTTCAAAGGCAATTGGGCAGATGGCGATGCACTCAAACGTGTGTTGAAGATCTTCAATCAAGATTATCCGATTGTGCTTTCGCAACGACCTGAGCTTTTGCCGTACGACATCGGCGCGGAGCTTTCAGTGAAGAGCGATGGCATTCAGATCGCTTATCGCAAGATGCGTAAAAAGTATATTGACATGGGTTGGCAGATCGACATCCATCGCATCAAGAAGGAATACGGTCGTCAGCATGCCGTGGTCATCCCGTCGCCTGCGCGCAAGGAAGTTCCTGAACTTGCCAAGGCATGGGTGTTGAATGAAGTGCCGACGGTGGAAGCGAAGAAGAGTGATGAGTAACCAGTTATCAGTGACCAGTATTCAGTGGAGATGAGATGTCTTTACCCCAACAACTTTCGCTTGGTACTTTAGAGAAGATAAAAACCCGCTTCGGACTCACCGAGGTCGGGTCGCCATATATGAGCCTTTCCTCACCGATGAGCCCTGCTCCCGTTGGCTCAATCCGTTTGTTCAGCGGAGACAAGGTGCATAAGATGGTCTACATCGGCTTGGTCGTTCCGCCCATCGGGCTGGACTCACACATGATCTTTGCCTTCACCAAGCCTGAGAGCCACATCCCGCACTTCACACTGGACTCAGTCATGGCAGGTCCGCACTTCGCTTTCCATCTCGATCTGATTCCGCGCGCGGACCTTGGCGCGAATCTCAAATACATGAATGCTGTCTTTGACAACTTGACTCCCATCTTTGATGAAGCCAAGAAGATCGAGGGTCTCACCGCCGCACAGTTGGGTCCCAAGCAATACGCCCTCATGTCGCCGTGGATGCTGGCATACCGCGCAAGCGAATCCGCGTTCGAGCAGATTCAGACTCCCGTGAATGGCTATCTCGAACATTGGTTCAATCTGGTCGAGAACGGTATCCCTGCGGATGCTGTGCCTGCAAGTGATTTCGCTGTCCGCGACCAACTCAACCGCAATGCCATCTTCGACCCCGAAGTGGACAAGGTCTGGGCGCAGGTGGAGCGTCTGGTCGGAGCGGAGACGGGCGCGAAGTTGCGGGAGATCTTGAGAAATCAGGAAGTGGAAACCATCTAACCGCAAAGAGCGCGAAGTCCGCTAAGAAGAAAAAAGAATATCTTTGCGTTCTTGGCGTGCTTAGCGGTGCAAAAAGGAATATTTATGACTCAACCCTCAAACTGGCAGAAGAACATTGAAGGCGAATGGCACGGATTGCCGTCCATCTTTGATGTGAATGGCAATCACAGCGGCTACAACAAAGTCTATCGCTCGTCCACGTTTGTGGATGGGAAGACAACCTATATGATGAACACCAAGATCCAGCATGGGCAGGGTCCGCTGCTGCCACGGCTGGAAGTATCGGATATTTTTCTATTTGGCGTGATCGACAGTGACCAGGATCGCATTTATCTTGGTCCCGATTTCATTGGTGCGGGTCACCCGTATGGAACGCTTGTGGATGCCCACTACTACTCCCCTGGCTGGACAGCGGACTTGAAGACGATGGTTCACATCCTGCCTGATGGCGAGACTCAGGTGTATTCATCCCTTTTGTATGATGGTCCCACCATTTACTCGGTCTTCAATGGTATTTACAAGGTGGCGTTTGACTATCACTCCAACCTTGAAACCAAAGCCCGCATTGATGCGTTCTGCGAAACCGAACGGGTGAATGGGCTTAAGCCGCACATTCTGCCGTCGAAGAAGTCGGGTGCATGGGATGGCGAAATGATCGTCTGCGGCGCTGACCAAAAGCAGATCGGTGTGAACAAAGTCCACATCGATTACAAGCCAATTGACCTGCTCCGTGCCGAGATGACCGTGGAGATCTCGGGCGTATTCAACAAGAAGTACACCTTCAAGCGTTATCGCAATCATGCCAGGCATTATTTTGAAGGTCCTGATATGTTTGGCAACAGCATGGGATATGGACGTGCATTGTATACAAGCCAGCATTTTTATGGCGAAGCGCTCAAGGTTAAGGGGCGTGAGTTCATCATTGATGATAACTTCAACATGAGCGTGGTCTGGCAGTTCTATAAGTCCGACAAGATGCAGTACACGACTTTTGGTGTGCTGAATTGGAGTGAGAAATAGGTGTCAGGTATCAGGTGTCAGGTTCCAAGTAAAACCTGATACCTGACACTTGAAACTTGGAACTGACTTATGACCAAAACCATAGTTATCACAGGCTCTACCAAAGGTATTGGCTACGGACTCGCAGAGGAATTCCTCAAGCGCGAACACAATGTTGTCGTCAGCGGGCGGAATCAGGAACGGCTTGATAAAGCTGTTTCGGCGCTTGCCGCAAACTACAAGAATGTCTCTGGTTGTTTGTGTGATGTTACAAAATACGACGATAACGAAAAGCTCTTTGCCTTTGCCAAAGAGAAATTCGGTTGTGTGGATATTTGGATCAACAACGCAGGTGTTGCTCACCCAATGACCAACGTTTGGGAACTGCCGCTGGATGTGATCCAGGATTCGGTCAATGCCAATGTGTATGGTTCGATCTATGGTTCACGCGTTGCCATCAAAGGGATGTTGGAACAGGGTGGCGGGTGGATCTATAACCTTGAAGGCTTCGGTTCAAGCGGACGTACCATGGCTGGGCTGTCCGTCTATGGCATGACCAAAGCCGCGGCTGCATTTTTCGGCAAGTCGTTGGCGAAGGAAGTCGCAAACACATCGGTCAAAGTTGCAACGATCCAGCCGGGTATGGTCATCACAGACATGGTCACAGGGCAGTACAAAACGCCTGAAGAGTTGGAGAAGGTCAAGCCGATCTTCAATATCATCGCCAACCGTCTCACTGATGTTGTGCCATGGATTGCTGACCAAATGCTGAAAAATGAAAAGAACGGTGCTCTACTTCAATATCAGCCGCGTTGGAAACTGATGCTGCGGTTCTTAACTGCGCCTTTTGTAAAAAGAAACGTCTTTGATTAGGAATTATTCATGACCTTTGATCCAAACGATTTCAAACGCGCCATGGGACAGTTCGCTTCGGGTGTGACGGTGGTCACGTCCAAGCATGGCGATTCGCCCATCGGCATAACGGCGAGTTCATTCACGAGTCTTAGTCTCGACCCGCCACTGGCGTTGGTCTCGCTCAACAAAAAGCTGTTCACGCATAACGTTATCGCTGAGAGCGGATTCTTCGCTGTCAATGTGTTGTCCGCGCGGCAGCTTGAGATCGGGATGCGTTTTGCGGGCATGAAGCCTGAGATCAAAGATCGTTTTGCAGGGCTGAAGACTCACACGGCGGTAACGGGAAGTCCACTGTTGCCTGATTCGCTGGCATGGGTTGATTGCAGCGTTTGGGCGATGTATGACGGCGGCGACCATACCATTTTTGTGGGCGAGGTCAAGGACTTGTCTGTGTCAGAGTTGGACATGCCCCTTCTTTACCACAACAGGCTCTGGCGTCGAAGTGAAGCGATTGAAATCCCCACGGTGCCGATCGAAGCCACTTTGGTGGAAGTCGGCTTGAGAGATGGAATCCAGCGTGAGGAGAAATTTATCCCCACTGATATGAAAGTTGAATACGCCTCTCTCCTAGCCGACGCTGGACTCAAAAATATCCAGGTCTCTTCCTTCGTCAATCCGAAGATCGTGCCGCAGATGGCGGATGCTGCCGAAGTGTTTGCGCGTTTGCCCAAACGGGATGACGTGACCTTTAGTGCGTTGGTGCTGAACATGAAAGGCGTGGAACGTGCGATCGCTGCGGGCGTGAAGCAGTTGGAAATGGGCGTGCCTGCCAGTGAAACGCTTGCGAAGAAAAATGCCAACACGACCGTTGAAGATGGAATTGCGGAAACTGCCGAGATGGTGAAGATGGCGCGTGAGCATGGCGTGAAAGTACGCGTCGGTGTGCAGGTGGCGTTCGGCTGTGCGTATGAAGGCAAGATCGAACAGGCGAAAGTGGTTTCGATGGCACGTCGATTTTTAGCCATGGGCATTGATGAACTCTCGCTAGCAGACTCGGCTGGCTTGGGTAACCCGCAATTGATTCGACGCATTGTGCAAGAGGTTCTGCCGTTGGCGGGTAACGTTCCTGTGGTTCTGCATTTGCACGATACGCGCGGACAAGGCTTAGCGAATTTGTTGTCTGCGTTGAAATCAGGTGTGACGATGTTCGATACATCGTTCGGCGGACTCGGCGGTTGTCCGTTCATTCAGACGGCGAAGGGCAACGTCGCTACTGAAGATACCGCGAACATGCTGCACGAAATGGGTATTCAAACGGGCGTGGACATCAAGAAGGTTGCTGAACTCTCGCGCCGCATGGAAGAATTTTTGGGCAAGGAATTGCCCGCGAAGATGCATAAGTTGACCTGACGACAGACAATGGACGACGGACGATAGAGACCATGGTCTATGGTCAATCGTCCATCGTCGAAAAATACTATGAAACAAACGATTAGCGAAAAAATCCTCTCCCAACACGCTGGCAAGCCTGTGAAAGCAGGCGATATTGCCATTGTCCGCGTGGATGGCGTGATGGCGACCGATGCGACGTCACCGTTTGCAATCAAGGCGTTCCGTCAGATGGGCGGGACGAAACTTTGGGACAGCGACCGTGTGTCGTTGATCATTGACCACGCTTCGCCTGCACCGAATGAAACGGTTGCCAACCTGCACAAACTAATGCGTGATTTTTCGGCAGAAATGGGTTGCAGACTGTACGACATCGGCGAAGGGATCTGTCACCAGTTGATGGTGGAGAATGCGCACGTCAAACCAGGTGACCTCTTCCTCGGCGCGGACTCGCACACCCCAACCTACGGCGCGTTGAACGCTTTTGGGATTGGCGTCGGTTCGACGGATTTAGCCGCAACGATGCTGACGGGCAAGACTTGGTTGAAGGTGCCGAAGACCATCAAGATCACATTGAACGGTGAATTGAAAAAAGGCGTGACCTCCAAAGACTTGATCCTTTTCCTCGTCAAAGAACTTGGTGTGGAAGGTGCGAATTATCAAGCCGTGGAATTCACTGGCGAAACGATTAAGTCCATGACGCTTGCCAGCCGTATGGCAATTGCCAACATGAGTTCTGAAATGGGAGCGAAGACGGGCTTGGTTGACCCGACGGGACTCGACCTTTGGTATCCCTTTGAACCAACCTTTGCCGACAACGATGCAGAATACGTTCGCGAATTGATCTTCGACGTTTCGGCGCTTCGCCCACAGATCGCCAAGCCGCACTCACCTGAAAACGTTGTTGCCATTGACGAAGTGCTGGGCACGAAAGTCCATTATGCATTCATCGGTTCTTGCACCAACACGCGGCTTGAAGATCTCCATGCCGCGGCACAAGTGTTGAAAGGCAAGAAACTTACCAGCACACGCCTCATCATTGCACCTGCCTCCAAGAAAGTCTTCAACGATGCGCTCAAAGATGGCACGATCCAAATCCTCTCCGATGCAGGCGCGACTTTTATCACCTCAGGCTGTGGTCCGTGCGTGGGTTCCCATCTCGGCGTGCCAGGGGATGGGGAAGTGGTGATCTCATCCACGAACCGTAATTTTCAAGGACGCATGGGTAACCCAAAGGCGCTGGTCTATCTTGGTTCGCCTGCTGTGGTGGCGGCGTCTGCGCTGGCAGGGGAGATTGTGGAGCCTGAATAATCAAGAAAGAGGAAAGAAGAAAGATGGGAAGCATTTCTTTCCTCTTTCTTCTTTCCTAACTTGGAAAACAAAATCAATATGCAAACTACTGCTCACGTTTACCCAATAGACAACATTGACACTGACCGAATCATCCCAGGCAAATACACCAAGACCCTGGATATGTCCGCGTTGGCTTCGCATGTGTTGGAAGACCTTGACCCTGAATTTTCAAAGAAGGTTCAGCAGGGCGATATCCTCGTGGCTGGAAATAATTTCGGCTGTGGCTCGTCGCGTGAGCAAGCGCCGATCGCCATCAAAGCCGCGGGCGTATCGGTAGTGGTTGCAAAAACTTTTGCGAGAATTTTTTATCGCAATGCCATCAACATCGGTCTGCCCGTCATCGAAGTGGAGCACCACAATATTCGGTCAGGCGATTCCATTTCGGTTGACCTTGAGAATGGCGTTGTCACAAATCACACAAAGAACGAAACCTATCAAGCCACCAAAATGCCGCAGCAGATGATCGACATTCTCAACGCGGGCGGGTTGGTGAATTATTTGGTGAAGCATGGTGATTATGTATAACAGACGACGGACGATAGACGATAGACCATGGTCGTCAATTGTCCATTGTCAATCGTCCATGGTCGAGACCCGCCTATGACCCTTCAAACTCTCTCCTCCCTCCGCGTTCTCGAATTCAGCCATGCTGTGCTCGGTCCTGCCTGCGGACTTGTCCTCGCCGACCTTGGCGCGGAAGTCATTCGCATCGAGCCGCTCGACGGCGACCCGACTCGCAAACTTAAAGGCTTTGGCACGGGCTATTATCCGTTCTTCAATCGCAACAAAAAAAGTGTCGCCATCGATATCAAATCTGAAGCGGGTCGCGAAGTCATTTTTAAATTATTGGAGTCGACGGATGTCCTGATCGAAAACTTTGCGCCGGGCACCATGGATCGACTCGGCTTTGGATTTGAAGCCCTCGCTTCACGCTACCCGACGCTTGTGTACTGCTCCCTGAAAGGATTCCTCCCTGGACCCTATTCCTCCCGTCTCGCGCTCGACGAAGTGGTGCAGTTCATGAGCGGTATCGCCTACATGACGGGACCTATCGGTCAGCCCTTGCGTGCAGGCGCATCTGTCATTGACATCATGGGCGGGACGTATGGCGCGATCGCCATCCTCGCCGCGTTGCGCGAACGCGATGTGACAGGCAATGGTCAACTCGTGAAGAGCGCCTTGTTCGAGACTGCCGCCTTCTTAATGGGACATCATATGGCATACGCGGCTGTGACGAAGGAACCCGTCCCGCCGATGCCAGCGCGAGTCAGTGCTTGGGCGATCTACCGAACTTTCAACACCTGCGACAATGAACTGGTCTTCATCGGTGTCACCAGCGACAAGCAATGGGTGCGCTTCTGTGAGTCGTTCGAGTTGCACGACCTGCTTGCAGATGAACGCCTCGCCACGAATAATGGTCGTATTGACCAGCGCGAGTGGTTGATTCCGCAATTGGCAGAACGGGTCGCCAGGTTTTCCAAAGACGAAGTGTTGCAGCGCTGTGAAAAAGCGGATGTCCCATTTTCACCGATCGCGAAACCCGAAGACCTCTTCACTGATGAACAGTTGATCCAGGGACATAGTCTGTTGGAAACCATTTTGCCCAACGGTGACACGACTCAACTTCCACGTTTACCGTTGTTGTTGGGTGACGAAGGCTCGCAGTTAGAGATCAATCCACCCAAGATCGGCGAACATTCAAGGTCTATTCTGTCAGGCATCGGCTTGGAGAATGAGGCAATTGAGAAGTTGATTCAGGATGGCGTTGTGACAGGATAGACCACTGACCATTGACGGCAAACCATGGTCAATGGTCCATCGTCAATGGTCAATTCAAAGGAGAGAGAGCATGTACGACTTACTCATCAAGAACACAAAACTTGTTCGCCCGAACCAAACGAGCGTGGAGATGGCAGATATCGCCATCAGCGGAGGGAAGGTTCAGAGGGTGGCACCAAGCATCCCTGCGGAAGAGGCGAAAGAAGTCCATGATGCGAAGGGACTGTTGGCATTCCCAGGTTTGGTCGATGGGCATATGCATGTCGGTATCTATTCTCCACTGGCAGAAGATGCGATCACTGAATCCAAAGCCGCAGCGATGGGCGGGGTGACGAGTGCCATCACGTATTTTCGCACGGGTGAATATTATTTGAACAAGGGCGGCGCGTATAAGGATTTTTATCCTGAGGTGTTGGATATTTCGAAGGGCAGGTATTGGGTGGACTATGCCTATCATCTTGCGCCGATCAACCGCGGACACATCGATGAGATGTCGATGTTGATGAATGACTTCGGCGTGTCGTCGTTCAAGATCTTTATGTTTTATGGCGGGCATGGGCTGCACGGCAAGTCTGACCAACAGCATAATTTTTTGAAGCTCGAAGGCGATGAAAAATACGACTTTGCTCATTTTGAGTTCATCATGCGCAAGTTGAGCGAGATGATCGAAGCAAACCCGAAGCAAGCGCCATACATCAGTTTGAGTCTGCATTGCGAAGTGGCGGATATTTTGAATGCGTACACATCGATGGTGCAGCGCGATGGCAAGTTGAAGGGACTACATGCGTATAACGCGGCTCGTCCGCCGCACAGTGAAGGCCTGGCGGTGTTCATCGCTTCGTATCTCGCGCATGAAACCCGTTGCGCGAATATCAATCTGCTGCACCTCACATCACGCAAGGCGCTTGAAGCCGCGTTGATGATGCGCGACTTGTTCCCGCATATCAACTTCAGGCGCGAAGTGACGATCGGACATTTACTGCTCGACACCGACGAGCCCAACGGTGTGCTCGCGAAGGTCAACCCGCCGATTCGTCCGCGTGCGGATGTGGAATTTTTGTGGGAGAAGGTGTTGAGCGGCGATGTGGATTGGGTGGTCAGTGACCATGCCTGCTGTTCGACCGAGATGAAATACAACGCCGACCATCCCGATGATATTTGGATGGCGAAGTCTGGTTTTGGCGGTACCGAATACATGTTGAGCGGATTGCACAGCGAAGGCTCCAAACGCGGACTGTCCTTGAATCGCATGGCGGAACTCGTCTGTTGGAATCCCGCCCAACGGTATGGACTTTTATCAAAGGGTGACATTGCCGAAGGCTACGACGCAGATATTGTTCTGTTCGACCCGAACGAGTCGTTCGTTGTCCGCGCGGCTGAGTCTGAGTCAGGGCAGGGGTATACGCCGTTCGAAGGGCACGAACTCACAGGCAAAGTTAAAGCGACGTTTGTGCGCGGGAATAAAGTTTTTGAGAATGGCAAGGTCATCGGTGATGCAAAGGGTCAATACATCAAGAGACCCGCGTTATGAAATTCGGAATCCATTCTCCCTCCTTCATTTATAACGATGCCAACATCTTTGATGGCATTAAGAAAAAAGTCCTATGGATCGAACAACATGGCTTTGACTGGTTCTCGGTGATGGATCACATGATCCAGATTCCCGTGCATGGACTTCCCGAAGAGCCATTCATGGAAGGCTGGACGCTTCTTTCCGCGCTCGCGGCGGTGACTGACCGAATCAGATTATCCACGCTGGTCACTTCGACGTCCTATCGCAACCCCGCACTGCTCGCAAAGATGGTTGCCAATGTAGACCTCATCAGCCACGGACGAGTCACACTTGGAATCGGCGCAGGTTGGTATGAAGCGGAATACAAGCAGTACGGCTTTGAATATCAAGAGAAACCCGCCGAGCGGATCTATCGACTCGAAGAAGCCATCAAGTTGATCAAAACCATGTGGACGGAGGAACGCGCCACATTTCACGGCAAATACTTCCACGTGGAGAATGCCATCCTTGAACCGAAGCCAAGCCAGAAACCACATCCGCCAATTCTGATCGGCGGGGTGGGTGAGCAACTCACCTTGCGCACGGTGGCACGGGTTGGGAATATGTGCAACTTCATCGGTTCGCCTGAGGATGTAAAACACAAGTTCGAAGTGCTGAATCAGCATTGTGTTAAAGAAGGACGCGCTTACAACGATATCGAGCGCACCGTGCTTTGCAATGTCCTCATTGCCAAAGACGAGTCAACCATCCAATCCAAATTGGAAAAAGCGACATTGTTCAAGGGGCGCGGTTTGACGGTAGATGGCGCAAAGAAATTATTTAACGAATATCAAGCGGCGAGCGTGCAGATGTTGATCTGTAGTATTTATCAGAACGATGTGGAAACGTTGGAATTGTTGAGCGAGTTGAAAGACCAATTTAAATAAACAACTCCGTCATTGCGAGGGCGGTGAACTTCCGCCCGAAGCAATCTTGTTTGCAGTATACGAGATTGCTTCGTCGGGCTATCGCCCTCCTCGCAATGACGGAAAATGAGAAAAGGAAAATATATGACCAAACTTACCGCCGAATTTTTATTTGACGACCTGACGCCCGCCGAGCGTGCCCGCGCCGAGCGCGTGGAGTCTGTGCTGGCTGAATTGCGCGCACATGCCGAAGAAGCCGATGCGAGTGGACGATTTTACGAGCCGCATCGTGAGACGTTGGCGAAGGCTGGCTTGCTGGGGTTGGTCATTCCAGTGGAGTATGGTGGATTGGGCGGCAATTTACGCGACCTTGCCGCCGCGACTTTTGCGATGGGCACGGCATGTCCGTCTACGGCGTTGGCGTATTTCTTTCATTGCTCCACTTCCTCGCGTGGATTGCTTGCTCTCGATGCGATTGATGAAGACAAGTTCAGCGAAGAGGAGATCCCTGTAGTGCGAGCCTTTGCGGAAAATGTTCTACACCGCATGGGAACAAAGAATCAACTGCTTGGGAATTTCGCCAGCGAAACCGCCAAGTCATCACAGAGTGCTGTCTTCATTTCCACCGAAGCAGAAAAAGTGGACGGTGGCTGGAAGCTCAACGGTGTGAAATCATTCGGCTGTAACACTGGCGTTGCCGATGCGTATTTGGTGGCGGCAAAGCTCAAAGGGTATGACACGGCGGAAGGCTTGGTTATGTTCTTCGTCCCGCGTGAGGCGGAGGGCGTGAAGGAACGTCCACAGTGGGATGCGCTTGGCATGCGCGCCACGGCGTCACATGGCATCATCCTTGAAAATGTCTTTGTGCCTGATAATGAATCGCTTGCCATGCCGGGTGCATTTGTCAAGTTGATGCAGTCTAGCCGCGGCTCGTTGATGGGCAACCAGCCTGCCATTTCTGCGATCTATCTCGGCGCGGCAAAGCAAGCCTATGATTACGCTCTCGAAAAAACGATGAGCATGAAATTTGAAGATACAGGTAATCCGATCGCGACCAGTGCCTTCCATCAGGAATTGATCGGCAAGATGACGGTGGAACTCGAAACTGCGCGTCTTTGGCTTCGCCGACAAATTGATTTGGAAACCTGCGAACCGCCCATTGCCTCAAAGACCGAAGTGGTGCAGCACTGGCGCATGGCAAAGGGTACCGCCTCTGAAGCCTGCTTTGAAGTGGCGCAGCTCGCCATGAAGATGACCGGCACCAGTGGTACAGCAAATCGAGGTGTCATTGCTCGTATGATGCGCGATATTGCGATGAGCCTCGTGATGGCATTCCCCGCCGAACGCGGACGACTCGAAGCGGCGAAGAGCATTACCGATGGCGCGGAAACGAAGTCGTTTACGGTTTCAGAAAAATGACGATAGACCATAGACAATGGACGAT
>VFQT010002732.1_pt1 | contig 17416 bp, 37 predicted proteins | sample 3512381 | NCBI WGS metagenome assembly VFQT01 (sample SAMN10412376, study PRJNA504923) | tailings metagenome | isolation source: Relicate 2 Philex TSF3 active mining site | place: Philippines: Tuba, Benguet | collected 2017-08-29
TGCGCTACGACGTCACCATCTATGCCCTGTACGCGATTGGCGTGTTCATGCTGATCTGGGCATTGGCAGAGGCGTTCAAGTGAGGAAACGCAGCAGGTACCGGCCACGGCCAGTGCTGCAGAACCCACTAGATTTTGTGTTGTCGGGCATGAAGCCGTTGTCGCAGCTCAAGGATCAGTTCCTGATGATGCAGATCAAGCATCGTGAGGCGCTGGAGCAGGTGCGCACTGGCAACGCCACAAAGGACGACATCGACAGGTTGATCGCCATGGCCAACATGTCTGAGTCCCTGGCCATCCATGGCAAGGGCCGCGACTGGCTCAAGGAGATCAACGAGTCCCAGCATCACCTGCATGCGCTGGCCGAGCGCGGGGCTCAACGAGGCATGAAGTTCGTGATGAAGGCGGCGGAGTGGGAAGCTCTGAAGCTGATCACGGACCTGCACGAGGTGCAGTTGGAAAACAGCACCGTCTACGACATCGAGCAGGCCTACGACTACGTGGAGAAAACCATCCGCGCAGGCAAGGCCCGCAAGATCAAAACCCAACCGGAGAAACCATGAAAGCCAAGAAGACCAAAGCGGATCGCATCCGCGAATACCTGCAGAAGTACCCGGCCGCCGATGTGGCCAAGGTGGCTGCCAAGTTCGATACCGCCAAGCCCGTGGTCTACAAGCTGCGCAAGGAGCTGCTCGACGCCAATGTCGCCAAGATGGAAGACGCGCCGCTCAAGATCGAGATGCTGGACGGCCCGCAGGACGCCGGTGCCACGTGGACCGCAACGACCACCGACTCAGGTGACATCGTGGCCACGCTCACCGAGCGGGGCAATCGCTACGGCAAGTTCTCTGGCCATGCCCAGGTGACGCAGGAGATCAAGCGGGCGATGTCGCGCCACGCGGCCGCGCTCAACAAGACCTTCACCGACAGCCAGTGGGAAGCCCTGGAGATGATCGCGCACAAGATCGGCCGCATCGTCAACGGTGACCCGGACTACGCCGATTCGTGGGTGGACATCGCGGGCTACGCCAAGCTGGTGGCCGATGAGCTGGAAGGGATCGAGCGATGATCTACGAGCACACCCAACGCGACTACTGCCCCGAGCAGCGACAGTATCAGCAGCTCCACGGCCAACCCGAGGCCGAGCAAAAGCGCCAAGAGTACCTGCGTGCAGAGCAGGATGCCTTGAAGAAGCAGGCCTACATGCGCGAGATGGCGGCCAACCAGATTCGCGGCAACGCCATCCCAGGAGCCATCGGCCGTGAAACCTTGGTCTCACGCGGCGCGGGCCTGGAGTACCAAATGGAGCGCCTGGCCAAGACCATCGCGTCCAACGAGGAACTGTTCAACCAACTGGCCCTGCGCATGACGCCGTTTGTCAGGTCGCTGCCGATTCAGGAGCAGGAGAAGCGCACGCACACGAGCGACGACTCCCAGTCCCCGCTGGCGGATCAAGTCTCACGGCTCGCGGATCAGCTCGACCGGATCAACCGTGGCATGACCTACCTGATCGACGGGGTGGACCTATGAGTAATTTGCATAACCATGCCCTGGCCGAGTTTCGCGCAGCCGGTTGGACAGACGCCGAAGGCAAGTTCAAGGAAGAGATGCAGGAGGCCATCTGCAAGCATGTGCTGGAGCTTCTGACGGTGTTCGCCGATGAGGGACACAGCGGAAGCACCGCGCCCTATGCGGTGAACATGTTCAAAAAGCTGGCCATGTTCGAGCCCCTGGTCCCGCTGACAGGCGAGGACTGGGAGTGGGCCGAGGTGAGCGAGGGCGTCTTCCAGAACAAACGCTGCAGCCGCGTGTTCAAGCAGGCCGACCGCTTCAACGGCCAGGCCTACGATTTGGAGGGCCGAGTCTTCTACGAGTGGAACGAGCGCGACCTGGAGCCCGACGAGAAAGGCTACCCGGGCAAAAGTCGCTTTCAGTCCTACTACACCAACCGCGAGAGCATGGTGCCGATCACCTTTCCCTACACCCCCACGACTGAGTACGTGGAACGAACCTGGGAGGATTCATGAGCGACCTCATGCCATTCATCGTCGCAGGCTGGGTCATTCTGGCCTGGTTCACGCACGTCATCACCTGCCTCAAGACCGCGTCATGGGGCTTCCTGATTGCCGGTGCAATCTTCTTCCCCGTGGGCTGTGTGCACGGCACGGGGATTTGGTTTGGGGTGTTCTGATGACCATCAAAGCCCTTGTGTTCGGTGGTGTGCAGATCACCGGCATCACCCCGCCAACCTGCCGCAGCCAGTACGACGGCGTGTGGATCGAGATGGTCGGCTCGACCTTCAAGGACGGCCACTGGCAACGCGCTGGCATGACCATCGAGATGAGCCAGAAGGACGCGCTGGACATGGCCCTGGCCCTGTTCGACGCGGCTGCCAAGCACGCCGATGAGAACGCCCGTGCCCTGCCGAAGTTCGCCAGAGCCATCCAACGCAGAACGGAGAAGCACCGTGTTCAAAGTACCTGAGAAATTCCGCGTCAAGCTCTCCGGCTACGCCGAAGGCGACGCTACCAACGGGGCCTTCGTGATCAAGCTCAAGCACTCGCAGGTGGTCTTCGTCCTGGCCAGCGATGGCGCGGGCTGGGAGCACGTGAGCGTCTCGCGCAAGGACCGCTGCCCGACCTGGGAAGAGATGTGCCAGGTCAAAGACCTCTTCTGGGACGACGAGGACGTGGTCATGCAGTTTCACGTGCCCTCCGAGGACCACGTTAACAACCATCCGTACTGCCTGCACCTGTGGCGACCCAAGGGCGTCAACGTGCTGCGGCCGGATCGCATCATGGTGGGATACAAATGACAGTCATCATCTGGGATCACCGCGCCGGTTTGCTCGGCGCTGACAAGCAGGCCACACAGAGCGACCTGGTTCGCCGCGTCACCAAGATTCGCCGCATCCGCGATCACCTGTGCGCGGCTGCCGGAGATTGGGACCAGGCTCAAGAGATGTTCAAGTGGTTCGAAGACGGGGCCAACCCGGCTGAAGCGCCACCGTGCATCCGACACAAAGACGACTGGGTGGCCTTCGTCGCAATCACCCCGGACAAGCGCGTGCTGAAGTACGAGCGCAGTCCGCTGCCCATGGACTTCACTGAAGCCGCTGTGAGTGACGGCTGGTATGTCTTCGGGTCCGGCCGCGACTTCGCCATCGGTGCGCTGGCTGCCGGTGCGGACATCTACACGGCCCTGGACATTGCAGGGCGCTTTTGTGCAGGCTGCGGCAATGGACACGATGTCTTTTCAATCCATGCGTGACCATGAAGTACAAGAACCTGCGCACCATCTTCGGCGAAGGCCCGAGAGCGCACTACCTGCAAAAGGTGCTGGAGGACGCGCTCAAGGCTGACCCGAAAGCCGTGAAGAAGGACCACGGCACGCACCTCCTTGCGGCCATTAGCAGGGACCCCAACGACGATGAGGCTGTCGTCACCATCAAGGTGGACAACCCCATCCGATACAACCAGGACGGCAGCTCGCGGCTGATGGTGATGTTCGTGGGCTCCAAGTTCCCCGAGGGCGAGAAGACCACGATCCAGACAGACCACCTATCACTGCGCGTGGACATCCCGCTGCACTTCGCCTACGACCGGGAGCTGCTCAACAGCTACCTGATCTACCACATCCGCTTCAAAGTCGATTCCAACGACCCACGGTTCACCGAGGAGTCTGTCAAACCCCTGCAGCACGGCTACATCGGCATCACCAAGCGCGACATCATGACCCGGCTGCGCGAGCACGGCTACAAGGCCGAGACCAACACCGGCTCGCTGCTGCACAGCGTGTGGCACCAACTGGTGGCGCAGGGCATTCTCATGCACCCCGTCATCCAGCTCAGTGGCACGGCAGATTCCCTTAGGAAAATCTACGACCTGGAGGAGGAAGCCGTGGCCAAGTACACACTGGCACCGATGGGCTTGAACGCGATCCCTGGCGGCATGGCAGGCATCCGCATGATGCACCAGCTCCGACTGCTCAACGGTACCAAGGTGGGCGTGGCTGAACGCGATGCGGCCATCGAGCGCCTGCAGCGCGGAGGATTCGAGCACGGCTCCCCATGTGCGCACTACCGCAAGGGCCACTACCGAAAACTGCCAAGCGAGCGCCTGACCTGGGTGAGCCCCTGCTGGGTCAATCTCAAAGAAATTTCAACGGAGTCTGAAAAGCCTGAAGAAAGTACTTGACAGGTACTTCAAGATACCTGCTAAAATCAACTTACCAACTTAGAAAGGAGAAAGGTATGAACTTCAACCTGAACATTCATCGGGTGACGTCAGTCACCATTGGCCCAGTCAAAGAGAGCGTCCGCCCTGGCGACACCTACGCCACGCGCACGATTGAAATCAAGACGCCCGAGGGCGACTTCGAGATCAGTCTGTTCTCTGAGCACGTGGACGAGGACCACGAGGGCGAGCTGCTGGAGGTCAAGGTATGAGCATGAACACCCCCTTCCACATTCGGCAGCGGGACTTCAATGCCTTCAACGCCGCCAACCCCGAGGTCTGGAACTACTTCGAGCGCTTCACCATGGAAGCGATCCGAGCTGGACACCGCAAGATCAGCCACTGGCTCATCATCAACCGCATCCGCTGGGAAGTGGCCATCCAGACCACAGGCAAGGACTTCAAGATCAGCAATGACCACATTGCGTTCTACGCCCGCCTGTTCGTCAAGGTCCACCCACAGTACCGGTTCATCTTCAACCTCAAGCGCATGGTTGATGAGCCGTGGCACGGGGACATGCCGCTATGACCAACGACGACGTGCCAATCTTCAGCGTGCATGGACCACGGATCAAGGTCCGCAAGCCCCGCGTGCTGGTCGCGGCCATGACGGTCTCGCAAGAGGCCTTCATCGAGATCGACAGCAGCACCATGAGCCAGGAGTTTTTGCTCAAGCTCATGTTCCACGTCGGCCAAGGCAACATCCGTGTGCGCATTGCGGAGGTGTCCAATGACCGAATTTGAAACCCGCGTGTGCGGCATCCCCTGCATCGTTCGCGTGCTGTCCTGGGAGTCCTACATACCTGCCAAGGTCAGTGGCCCGCCCGAGTACTGCTACCCGGCCGAGGGTGGCTATGGCGAGTGGGAAATCCTCGACGCCAGGGGCAGGCCCGCACCGTGGCTTGAGAAAAAGATGACCGATGCTGACAGGCGCAAGGTCGATGCCTTCCTTTTCGAACAGATGGAGAACTGCAAAGATGACTACTACGACTGACAAGCGCAAGTACAAGCGCCGGTCCTACCAGGAGGTGGAGGCCGAGGGCTACACCAAAGGGTGGCTGGATGGCCGCGAGCTCGCACGCAAGGAGTTTGAAGAGGCCTGGAAGCTCATGTCAAAGCACGACAGCGCCCTGCTGCTGCAAGTGCACAGCCTGCGCGAGCAACTGGCCAACGTGTCACTGCGCAAGCTGGCCTGGTCACGGATCAAGGGCCTCTTTGCGGGCTACGGCCGCAGCGAGAGCAACAACGAACTGTTTGATGATTGGGACAAAAATGACTGATGCAGAAACACTTGCGCACCGCGCACAGGTCGAGGCCATGTTCCAAGAGCTCAAGCCCATCATCGAGAAGTACGACGCCCCCATCGTCATGCACACGCTGATGATTGTGCTGGCCATGATCGGCACCCAATGGGAGCACGGCCCGGAGACCTTCAAAGCCTTCGTGGTCACCGAGCTCGACCGACTGATGTTGATTGAAGGAGAGACGCATGGAACAGCCTGAGCACAAGCTCGCCGACACCTCGGTGAACACGATCCGCCTTTACAACAGCCATGCGGCCGACAACATCGAAATACTGCGCCTGTCCAAGGACGGCATCTGGGCCAACCCGGACATTCCTGTAGACGACGCTGCCAAGCTGGTATTGGCTGCCGTCGACAGCAACATCCAGGTGCTGGTGCAGCAGGCCGTCGCGGCCAAACTAGACGCCGTGGCTGCCAAGGTGAAGACCGACTTCAGCGCGGCCTTCGGAGCCGACACCTGCGAGAGCTGGGCCGTGTGGATCAGGAGCCAGAAATGAGCACGCCCGACTGCAAACACGACTGGCATTTCGTGCAAGGCCTGACCGAGCGCCTGCGCTGCACCCGCTGCGGCCTGATGACCTGGCCGAAGGATGCAGACGAGAAGGTCAAGGAGATGCTGGCCGATGCCCTGACCGTCGGCACAGGGGTGCTGCGCGTGAGCAGCGAAGGCGTGGAGCGCATCGACCCACGGGAGATGTACATGCGACCGATTGAAGAGCTGATCGCCGATGCTGAAAAGGTGATGCGCCAGTGTCAACGCGGCACCCGCAACTACAACGAAGCCAACGACCTGCACGCGCAGTGCTACGGCACCATCGGGAGCCTGGTCCGTGAGCTACGGGCCGCGCAACAGCACCTGCGCGAGCGGGCAAAGCAGGGTGATCTGTTTGGGGATGACCATGGGTGACCACCGCGCCGACATCAAGATCAAGTTCAGCATGTACGGAGAGACCGAGACGGCCGACATGTGGATCAACTGGTCCGTGGGCAGCGGGGAGTGCTACGAGGTCGATCAACGTGTGATCGACTTCTTCCGCGACGCCTACCTGAAGATGCGGGTCAAGTACGACGACGAAATGTTCAAGCTACAGGAGCAGAATGTGAAAACCCTCGAAGACCACAACAGGGATGCCTACGCACGGATGCAGGGGCAGGAAGCGCGGCCCAAGGCCCACGTTGCATGCCCCAAGTGCCACAGCGAGATGGAATACGAAGACCCGCACATGGTCCTGGCCAGCTATCCACCCAAGCGGGTGGTGACCTGCCCGGGCTGCGGGCACAGGGACTACAAGGTGGAAGCATGACCGACCCCACCATCGCCGCCTGGCATCGCCAGGACGAGCTGCGCAAGGAGCTGCAAGAGATGCGCTCCGACCCCGCCATCCACTACTGCCACCGCTTCGCCATCCTCATGGAGTGCGTCATGCTCGGCGGTGTGGACAAGTACTGGGACGAAATGGGCACCTTGCTCGATGAGTACCACAAGGCTAGAGATGCGTGGATGACGGCCCACGGGCAACCGTATGTGTCAGGGTTTGGGAAGGATTGAGAGATGACTGACAGAGAACTGATGCAAGAGGCATGGGAAACCTTGAACCTGGTGCTGGCCCCGTTCCCCGTGGACGACCAGCGGTGTATGCGTGTAGCCAAGAAGCTACAAGAGCGCCTGGCGCAGCCGGACCAGTTACCCGAAGGCATGCAGGTAGGCAACTTCACCCTCTCCCGCTACGATGAGGGTAGTTACTGGCTGGCCCACAAGGATGGCGAAGGCATGCAGGTGCGCCAAGAGCGCCTGCAAACCCTTGTGGACGAGCTGTGGAAAGAGTTCTGACAAGCGACTGACAAGGAGAATTCAATGCGACCCGCAACCCATTCAACCGACGAGCCCCCAGTGCGCATCGAGAACGTGCAACTGCAGGCCTACGTCAACGACCTGCGCCGCAGGATTGAAGTGCAAAACGACCTCATGGCCGCCCTGGCCAAGGATGTCCAAAAGCTCCAGACCGAAGTCGAAAAACTCTCGCTGGACCTCGGAATCCGGGAAGGCCAGGCCGGGCCCGCATGGGCAAAGGTGCAACCGTGACCCCCGACAGCGCTCTTGAGGCCGCAGGCGAAGAGCCAGGACTGCTGTGGATGGGGCTCGGTCCACGGCCCATGGTTCAAGTCGTCTGCCTCACCATCGACGGACACAAGGTGATCTGCCTGGGGCCCGTGCTCCACGTGCCACCAGCAGGGATACAGGTGGGCGACATCCAGGAAATCGAGTTCGGGGAATTGATCCCCGCAGACCTGGCCGCCAAGCTCCTGGACGGGCGATTGTCAAAGGCTATGGGGATGCAATGAGCTCCGGGCGCGACTCCACAAGTTTGGCCAACTGGTCCGTCCGGTAGCGCTTGCCCAAGAAGTGGATGTAGCACTGGTTGCCCACCAGGCAACCAGCCGGACGTCCGACAGAAGTCGGGCCTCCGACGTACTTGCGCCAGGTAAACTGACGGGCCTGTGGCCAGTACTGCAGCGCCGCCAGCAGGCGCAGGACGTCAGGGGTGGGCTCGATCTTGCTCATCGGCCAGGCCCATCAATCCGAGAGGTCTCCTCCAGGTTGGAAAACCGGATGTCCGACCGATCCTGATTGACATGCCGTAGGCGGTAAATGGGCCACTGGCCGCTTTCCAAGAACCAGACGATCTTGGCCGCCGAGTACGAGACCCCGTCCAAACGGACACGCAACTCCTGCGTGCGCCCATTGGGCGAGCCCGCCAACTCCCCGCGAAACCGACCATGCCGCCAGATCAACGCGCCAAGGCCCGCGTCAGAGTAGGCCAGCATGTGGCGAATGTGCTCCAAGGTGTGTGCGGTAGGGATGTTCATGCCTGTAATTCTAGCGCATAGCGTAAGAGGGGGCAAGGATCAGGGGCCACGGACCACGGGACATTGCACTGAACGCCCCTGTATAGGTGTATCTAGAATGCTTGTACTATAAGCAAGCAATTAGATATGGATGAGATGTAAGAGTGTAATAAGTGTTATGGATCAATAGGATAAGAGAGATTACAGTGTTTTATAGAAGTGTAAGAGTGTAATTCACATAAAAGTCGCGCGGGGTCAGATTGATGTCTCAAAGTACATGTATTCTCATGAAAACCATATAGTGTGGGCTGGACATGTAAGCCCCGGCCCCTGTACACTTCCGGTATGTTGACAATTGACACCCACGTACCGATGCCCAAGGCACGGTCCCGAGAGGCCTATCCGTTCTATGACATGCGGATCGGGGATAGCTTCCTGATCAAGGACGAGACCAAGGTCAAGAACGCCCGCAGCGCCGCCTGGATGTTTTCGCAGCGCCACCATGGGGTGAAGTTCTCCTGCCGACGCGTGCCTGAGGGCTGGCGCATGTGGAGGATTGCCTGATGGGCACGAAGAAGGACGAGAAGTTTTTGGCCGGTAAAAAACTGGGAGGCCGCCCGGCCGTGGTGGAGTCCCGCATCACTGCCCCCGTCAAGCCCCATAAGCCCAAAGTCCTGACACCGCAGGAATGGAAGTTCGTGGAGGAGTTTTGCGCAGGCGACGGGCACGTGACCCTGAAGGAGGCCGCGATCCGGGCCGGGTACAGCGACAACTGGGCAAAGACCCGGGCGCGTGAGCTGACCGACCCGGACATGAACCCGCACATCGTGGCCGCGATCCAAGAGCGCCGCCGCGAGCTGGGCGAAAAGTATGGCACCACGTTCGAGCGGCACATGCGCGACCTGCAACTGATCCGCGACCAGGCCCTGCAGGCTGGCGCGTACGGTGCGGCCGTGCAGGCCGAATACCGCCGGGGCCAGGCCCTGGGCACTATCTACATCGACCGCAAGGAAATCAGGCACGGCACCATCGACAGCATGAGCAAGGAAGAGGTCATGCGCAAGCTGCAGGAAATCAAGCGCCTGTACGGTGGCGGGGGCCCTGTGGTGGACATCACGCCCAAGCAATTGGACGAAGACCCCGAAGTCCTGGAGCTGGCCGACACCAGCGAGCCCGCCGACGAAGAACCTGGAGAACCCGATGCCGATCAAGCCGGAGAGCCGCCTGTACAGCCGAGTGCGGGAAAACCTCGAAAACTGCCATATATCCCGGATTGAAAACCGGGTGAACCTGGGCATTCCTGACTGCCTGGTGGCACTGACGCCTGAAGGCATTTTCGTGCCCGTGGAGCTCAAAGTAGTGCGACGCGGCCGCAAGGTAGAGCTGCGCCCGCACCAGGTGGCTTTCCACGTCAAGCATGCGGCCCTGAACTGCCCGACGTTTATTCTGGTGGAGTACCACCCGCCGGGCACGGTATCCGCACGCAAGGCCGAGCTGCTGCTGTACCGTGGCGAGCAGGCCCTGGAACTGGTGAACCTGGGAATTGACGCCGAGCCGCTAGACCGCTGGAATTATGCGGCCCCTATGTGGCACCGCCTGCGCCAGCACCTGGCCGAGAGTTGACAGTTAACCCGCGCATGCGGTAGCATGGCCAGGCCCGCGCATGGTGCCCGGGCAACAGAAAGCGAGAAAAGCATGGAAAACGAATACCGCGACCTGGTGCAGGCCTGCGCCGAGCAAGGCCAGGCCCTGGCCCGCAAAATGGCCGCCGACGGAATAATGGAACCCTTATACCTGTACCACCGGCCGAGCGAACCCGGAAAACCTGGCCGCCTTTTTTTGGCCAGGGATTCCGCCCCCGTGCCGCCCGGCGTGGTGTTGACCACCGGCGAAGGCCTGCGGGGTAATGTGCCCTATGCGGATTTTTTCTGCTGGGTGGCCGAGCGGGCCCGTCGTGCCCCGGTGCTGTCAATCCCGGCCGAGCATGCGCCGGGCTGACCGCCTAAAAGTTACCCGCCAGCGAAAGCCCCCTCCTGATCCGGCCGCCGATGATGCGGCCGGGCGCAAGCATGGCCGCCTGCTGCTGCGCCTGCTGGGGTTTTGGCTGCTGCATGCCCTGATCGGCCGCGAATAAAAAATTTTGCGCCCCGGTAAACTTTTTTGCGGGCGGGTGTTGACAGTTGATTTTTTGATGGCTTAAAATTCCGCCAGGTGTCGCGCTGGGCGACGCCACCAGAAAGCGAGAAAGCGAGACCACCATGCTAAAAACCGTCAAAGTTTCAGGCAACAAAAAAACCGGCCCCATCGCGGTGACGTACCGCGCCGGGGGGCATAACGTGTATGGGACCTGCCCGAAATCCTGCGCCCTGAATCCGCAGGGCGACCACGCGGCCGAGCTGATCGACGCGGATTATTTGCAGGCCCTGCGCAAGGCCGTGCCCCGTAATGGCCAGGCCTGGACCTATTCCCATTTTCCGGCCGAGCTGCTGCCCGTGCCCGCCCCCGGCGAGACCGTGATTAACGCGAGCTGCGACACCATGGCCGACGCCCTGGCCGCCGTGCGAGCTGGCCGCCCCGCCGTGGTGGCCGCCCCGGCCGGTACAGTGTGGCCGTGCACCCGCGACGGGGTCCGGTTCGTGCAGTGCCCCGCCGAGCTTTCCGAGAGCTTCGATTGTGCGCAGTGTGGCGGGGGCCGCCCATTGTGCGCCCGTGGGGGTCGGGATTTTGTCGTGGTGTTCGTGGCCCATGGGAGCGGGGCCGCCCTGGTGGGGTCCGACACCCCCGGGGGCTGCTACGGTAACGGGGGCCCGGTGCGCCTGCAGTGGAATGCCACGAAAAAGGCCGGGGCCGCCGATGATGCGGCCGCCGTGGTCCGGTTCGCCCGCGAGCTGCCCCCGGGGTCCCTGCTGCGCCATCACGTGGTGGGCGACCTGGGCCAGGGTTAAAAATTTTTTCGGCCGGGGGCTTGCGCCCCTGGATTTTTTTAGACTAAAATTCAGGCGTCGGGCAATTTTGCCCGGCGTCAACTTCAGAAAGCGAGAAAGCAAAATGGCTCACATGATCGACACCACCACCGGCCGCGCCGCCATGGCTTACACCGGACAAACCCCCTGGCATGGCCTGGGCCAGGCCCTGACCCCCGGGGCCGATATTGACACCTGGACCCGCCAGGCCGGGCTTGGGTATATCGTGCTGGAGTCCCCGGTACAGTACACCACCCCCGCCACCACCGAGCTGCAGAGCTGGCCCGCCCGCAAGGTGCTGCACCGGTCCGACACCGGGGCCCCGCTGGCCGTGGTTTCCGACAGTTACCACGTGGTGCAGCCCGCCGAAGTAATGGATTTTTTCCGCAAGCTGGTGGACCTGGGGGGCTTTCAACTTGAGACCGCCGGGGCCCTGAGCGACGGCCGCCGGGTGTGGGCCCTGGCCAGCGTGGGCGACGCCGCCCCCGTGGTGGATCGCGACCTGGTGCGCCCGTACCTGCTGCTGGGCACGTCATACGACGGGACCATGGCCACCGTCGCAAAATTCACCGCGATCCGCGTGGTTTGTAATAACACCATCACGGCCGCCGTCGGCGGGTATGCCGGGGGCCGCGTGATCAAGGGCGAAAGCGAGACCAGCACCGGGTACCTGCGCAGCGCCGTGCGCGTGCTGCATTCCGAGCGATTCGACGCCGACGCCGTGCGCCTGCAACTGGGCATTGTGGCCGGTGCGTGGGAGTCGTTCCTGGTGCAGTCCCGCCAATTGGCCGGGGTCCCCATGGATACCCTGCAGGCCGACGAATTCCTGGCCGAGCTGCTGGCCCCGTACCATACCAGCGCCAAGCCCCTGCAGGATTCGAAAGCATACCGCCGCGCCCTGGAGCTTTTCCACGGCCAGGCCATCGGGGCCGACCTGCCCGGGGTGGCCGGTACCCGGTGGGCCATGCTTAACGCCATCACGCAACTGGTGGACCATGAGCGGGGCCGCTCGAACAATACCCGCATGGAGTCCGCCTGGTTCGGTGCCGGTGCGGCCCTGAAAGCCCGCGCCGCCGAGCTGCTGGCCGCCGACCTGGTGGGGGCTTAATCATGGGGTGGCTTTTCTCTCCGAGCTGGGCCACCCGGGCCGACCTGGTGCGCCACCTGCGCCGCCCCGAGCGATTCGGCGACCGCCTGGAGCTGGTCCGCGCATGCGTTACCGGTTCGCATCATTGGTACCTGGTGCGCGAGCGGGCCACCGGCCTGCACTGGATCGGCCTGGACCTGCTGCAATCCGGCCGCGCCGACGGGTGGGGGTATAAAGACCTGGACGAATCCGTCGGGCCGACCGCCTGCGATTGTCCCCTGGCGTACCTGGCCGCCCCGCATGCCGACCGCGACGGGTGGGCCGCGCAGTGGCGCGAGCGGGTCCGGGCCTACCATGCCGCCCGCCAGGCCAGGCCCGCCCTGGCCGCCGGGCTGCTGGTCCGGTTCGGTGGCCGGGTGTATTCCCTGCTGGAGCCCATCGGGCCCCGCCGGGGGTGGCGGGTCCGGGCGACCGACACCGGCGAGACCTACCGCATGCCCGCCCCGTACCTGGCCAGGTCCGAGCCGGTGGCCGCTTGAGCTGCTGCGCCTGGTGCCCGAGCCCGCCCTGGTGGCGGGCTTTTTTGCGCCCTGGTGGCGGGGGCTTGCGGGCCCTGGAATTTTTAGACTAAAATTCCGGCACCGGCCGACGTGGCCGGGGTCAACTTTAGAAAGCGAGAAAGCATCATGGGAAATCGAGCTGTAATCACTTTTGCCCCGCAGGGCGTGTCCGCCGTCGGGGTGTATATCCATTGGAACGGGGGCCGCGAGAGCGTGCGGGCTTTTCTGGACACTTGCGAGCAAAGGGGCTACCGGTGCCCCGTGAGCGATCCGGCCTATGCTCTAGCGGGCCTGGTGGGCGTGATCCGGGAATTTTTCGGGCCCGGCGGGCTTTCCCTGGGCGTGGACCTGGTGGACCGCCTGGATTGTGACAATTGGGACAATGGGGTTTATCAGGTGGGCGCAGGGTGGGAGATTGTGGGCCGCTGGGGCAAAGGGTCCGAAACCCTGGCCGCCACCGTGGCCCCGCTGGCCGGGGCCGAGCTGGCCAAGTATCGGGGCATTGTGGACCAACTGGCCAAAACCCTGGCCGCGACCGCCGGGGGTGCAGCATGAGCGTTCGCCCCGAGCTGGCCGACCTGGTGGCCCCCGACGTGGTGCAGGCCCTGGGCGTGATGCGTGCCCGCAACTATTACCGCGACCTGGCCGCCGACCTGGTGGAAGCCCTGGCCGACCTGGTGGCCGATCCGACCGACGCTGGGGCCCGCCGCCGGGCCGCCGACCTGGTGGCTCGAGCCCATGGCCAGGCCTGAGCTCCGGGGGGCTTGTGCCCCCTGGAATTTTTAGACTAAAATTCCCCTGCGGCCGCCGTGGCCGCCTTACATCAGAAAGCGAGAAAGCATGAAAACCCGTTACTTCCTGCGCCTGGGGTCCGACGAGCTGGAGCTGGCCCGCCCTTACCGTACCCGCGCCGACGCCCTGGCCGCTTTCCTGGCCGACGCCCGCGAGCTGGCCCGCTACGGCCAGGACCTGGCCGCCACCGTGCACCTGGCCCCGAGCCGGGCCGAGCTGGCCGAGTATCCCGACCTGGTCCTAAGCCTGGGCCCCCGTGGTGGCCTGCGCGTGGAGCTCGCATGAGCGCCCGCCTGCGCCTGGTGCAGGTGGCCGCCGTGCAGGGGGTGGGCCTGGTCCGCGTGGCCTGGTCCGCGACCTGGTCCGAGTATCAGGTCCGGGCCGTGGGCCCTGGTGGCCGCCAGGTGGGGGAATACTTCACCGACGACAAGGCCGACGCCCTGGCGACCGCCGACCGCATGCTGGCCGAGCTGGCCGAGCTGGCCGGTATGCCCGCCTGAACCGGTGCCCCCGTGGCCGATCCGAGCCCGCCCTGGTGGCGGGCTTTTTTGCGCCCGGTATCGCGGCCGGGCCCCTAATTATGCGTTTTTTGCATGGGGTAATGCGCCCCCGGCATGCCCGGCAAACCTGGTCCGCGATCCCCGCCGCCCGAGCCCTGGACCGTGCCCGGTGTATCGTGGCCCGGCCGCCCTGGTCCGTGGCCCGCGAGCTGCGCCTGGTGGCCGAGCTGCGCCTGGTGGGCCGGTGGCCGAGCTGCGCGAGCTGCGCCTGGTGGCCGCCAGGCCGTGGCCCCTGGTGCGCGATCCGTGGGCCGGTGGCCGTGCCTGGTGCGCCCCGGTGCCTGGTCCGTGGGCCGCGATCCGTGCGCCCTGGTGCGCGTGCCTGGTGGCCGAGCTGCGCGGCCTGGTGCACCTGGTGCGCGGTGCCTGGTCCGCGATCCGTGGCGCGTGCGCCCTGGTGGCCCCCGGCCGTGGCGCGTGCGCCTGGTGGCCTGGCCGACGGCCCCGGGTCCCCGGCCGCCGGTGCCCGGACCCCCGCCCCCGGCCCCGGGTCCAAAAAACGGGCCGCGTCGCGTGCTGCGCGGGCATTTGCCCGATTTCACACTGTCAGTGGTGCCCAAAACAGTTTTCTTGTTTCAGGAAAACAGGCCCCCTTCTCGAAAAACTCAATTTGGCCTTGCAATTTTTCATGGAACAAATACAATTCGTTCCATGAAAACAACCTGCTCGAAATGCGGTCAGCCCAACGACCGCCTGCCACAGCGCTACTGCCGCTCGTGCCATGCTGAGTACGCCAGGGACCACCGCCCACGGCACGTGGACCTGCCGCCTGAGCAGCGCCAGCGAGCCAATGCCCGGGCCTACGCCAACGTGTACCAGCGCCGGGGCAAGATCGCGCCCGAGCCCTGTTCCGTGTGCCATGACCCAGTAGCCCAGAAGCATCACGATGACTACAGCAAGCCCTTGCAGGTACGATGGCTGTGCAGAAAGTGTCACCTGACCCTGCACTTGGGCGACAAAACTCTCCACGTGGAACCATCATGAGCAACTACGCCGAAGACATTGAAGCCGAGCGCCTGAAGCTCGAATATCGGCTCGCGCAGCTTGAAACACAGGAGCGAGCAAAGACTCACTTCATTGACTTCGTGAGGTACGTCTGGCCCGACGCGATCCTCGGCGCACACCACGAGAAGATGGCCAACGCGTTCGACCGCATTGCCAATGGCACCTTGAAGCGGTTGATCATCAACATGCCGCCCCGGCACACGAAGTCTGAATTTGCGTCCTATCTCCTGCCTGCGTACCTCATGGGTAGAGACCCGCGAACCAAGGCCATTGAAGCAACCCACAACAGCGAGCTCGCCGTGCGCTTTGGCCGCAAGGTCCGTGATCTGATGGACCAGCCCAACTACAAGGAGCTCTTTCCTGACGTCGCGCTAAAGCAGGACTCGAAGGCTGCAGGCCGGTGGGACACGAACCGTGGCGGGGAATACTTTGCTGTCGGTGTGGGCGGCGCGATGACTGGTCGCGGCGCGGACGTGCTGATCATTGACGACCCGCACTCGGAGCAGGACGCGCAGTCTGACCTGGCTTTGGACAACGCGTGGGAGTGGTACCAGGGCGGTCCTCGTACCCGTCTGCAGCCGGGCGGTGCCATCGTGGTCGTGATGACCCGCTGGGGTACCAAGGACATGACGGCCCGCTTGATCAAGGCGCAGAAGATGCGCAACGCCGATCAGTGGGAGGTGATCGAGCTACCGGCCATCTTGCCCTCGGGTAAACCCTTATGGCCAGAGTTCTGGAAAGTCGAGGAGCTCGAAGCGGTCAAGGCATCGCTGTCGGTACAGAAGTGGAACGCGATGTACCAGCAGCAGCCGACCAACGACGAGGGCGCGATCCTGAAGCGCGAGTGGTGGCGCGTGTGGCAGCACGAGGAGCCGCCGGTCGTGAACTACATCATCCAGACGATGGACACGGCGTACTCAAAGAAGGACACAGCGGACTTCTCTGTGATTGCGACCTGGGGTGTGTTCTACCCGGACGAGGACTCAGGGGCGCACATCATCTTGCTGGACGTCTTGCGCAGGCGCATGGATTTCCCGGAGCTCAAGCGTGTGGCCAAGGAGCAGTACGACCACTGGCAGCCGGACAACGTGCTGATCGAGGCCAAGGCCACCGGTATTACCCTGCAGCAGGAGCTACGCCGGATGAACGTGCCGGTGACGATGTACTCCCCTGGCGGCAGGCGTGCTGGCCAGGACAAGGTCAGCCGGGCCAACTCTGTCGCGCCAATTTTGGAGGCAGGGATTGTCTGGGCACCGGATACTGATTGGGCCGAGGAGCTTGTCGAGGAATGCGCGGCCTTTCCCAACGGGGACAACGACGACTTGGTGGACGTCACCACCATGGCGCTCATGCGATTCCGCCAGGGCAACTTCGTGAGCTTGCACACGGATGCGGCAGATGAGCCGGTAGGTCAAGAAGGCCTTGTCCCCGAGTACTACTGAGGAATAAAATGACGAAACTCTTGACTGGATAGGGGAAATATGCAAGACGAGCTTGAGCCTGGATCAGAGGTCCAGCACTTCGCTTTCGGTGGCATTGCCAACCCGAGCCAGTCGGCGTTTCTGCGCGGCTCAGACCGCGAATATCTGGAGGCGCGGCAAAAGGAGCTTGATGCGTTCGAGCAGCAGCGCCAGGCCTACAACACAGCGCTCCAGGAGTGGCAGACCAAGGTGTACAACCCGTACGTCGAGCAGGTCAACGCATTCAACACGGCCGCGCAGCAGTACAACACGGACGTCTACAACCCGTACAAGGCCCAGGTCGATGCGTACAACGCGGCGCTGGAGAAGTACAACAAGGAGGTCTACGAGCCCTACGCTGCTCAGTATGCGGAGTACGAGAAGGCGGTCAATGCGTGGAACGCGGGAAGCCGCGAAAGCGATTACGCAGGCCCTGCTGCTCCGACGCTCTCACGCACGTTTGACATGAAACTGCCCGAGCAGCCCAAGGCGTTTGAGATGACAGCGCCCACGGCACCTGCGGATTTCTCGATGGCAGCGCCGGTGCTGCCGTTCAAGGAAGAGGACGTCATCAAGTACCAGCAGGAAGCTGCTGCACGTGCAC
>VFQT010002733.1_pt1 | contig 17414 bp, 18 predicted proteins | sample 3512381 | NCBI WGS metagenome assembly VFQT01 (sample SAMN10412376, study PRJNA504923) | tailings metagenome | isolation source: Relicate 2 Philex TSF3 active mining site | place: Philippines: Tuba, Benguet | collected 2017-08-29
CAGCAACCGCTTTGACGTGTCCAACATTCTCGGCAATCAATACAAGTACAACTGGTATGAAGAGCAATATCGCACTCATAGTGAAGGTAGGAGAGGTGAAGGTAGGTAGCGCGATCCACTTCGCATCAGAGATTGGTTTGGTATCAACATCGCCACGAACAAGCGCAACGACATATCCAACGACTAGGCCAAGGAAAATAGAGATGCGACCGATAAATCCTTTGGAGATTGCCGCAATGAGACCGATTGCCAAGAGGGTAATAATTCCAAGGAGTGGACCTTGGGCTTGCAGTTGACCTGCACCTGGGCCGGTCCCGCTCCATGCTTTGTTGTAGGCAACGCTTGCCAAGTTAAATCCGATAACCATGACAATCGTTCCAGTGACAACCGGTGGCATTAACCAGTTGATCCAGTTGGCGCCCACCGCTTTAACAACTAAACCAACGAGCACGAGCAAGACACCAGTTGCCACAACTCCGCCAAGAGCTGCTGCTGCACCACCGCTACCTGCAGTGGCGGCTGCGATAGGCCCTAAGAATGCAAACGAGGAGCCCAAGTAGCTCGGCACCTTGTTCTGCGTAATTACGAGAAAGAGGATGGTGCCGATTCCCGAGAAGAAGAGGGTGGTTGCTGGTGGCAGACCGGTAAGAACTGGGACCAAGAAGGTGGCGCCGAACATCGCGGCAATATGTTGAAAACCGATACCGATGGTGCGCGGCCAGGAGAGACGCTCATCAGGGGCGACCACGTCGCCACCAGAGTGGACTTTCCAGGTGAACATTGATGCCATATTTGGGGATTCCTTCCGTTTATCCGTTCCGCCCTCGAGGAACGGGGTGAGCTCCTGTGCTCTGGCTCACTTAATTAAAAGGGTAAGGCTCCTAACCTGCATAAATGGGGAGAACGGGGCAGGGCGCGCCGAGAAAGTTCACAACTTGCCCTCAGGATGGGTTGCGGCTTAGATATGGCAGGCCGATGTATCGGTTCGATGTATCGAGACGTTATCAAAAGGGTAGGCAGGGGGTTCTTGTGGCGCTTCGGAGTCAGCCGCTGGAATTTACCTTGCTCGGTTTATTGGCTGGGGGACCGCTCCATGGATACGAGCTGCGCAAGCGATCGCTCACCATCTTGGGACCCTTCCGCGCCCTCTCTTTTGGCTCGCTATATCCACTTCTCAAACGAATGTCAGAGGGTGGGCTCATTTCGGTAATCGCAAGCGAGAGCGGCAAATCGCGGCGAACACGAATCGCCTACCAAATTACCAAAAAAGGTTTGCAGCGCTTTGAAGAGTTAACAGAAACTCTCGATGCGACCGAGGATGAAGCGTTCGGTGTGCACTTTGCATTTTTTGGACCGACATCACATACCAATCGCGTGCGAATTCTTGAAGCGCGTAGGCGACGTCTTCGTGAGAAGGCAGACCTGTTGCGACATGAGTTGGAGCGCTCGCCGATTGGACTAGATAAGTATTTCATTGAGTGGCGCCGTCACTCACTTGATTCAGCTGAGCGTGAAATCGCCTGGCTAGATGAAATGATCAAAGCAGAGAGGAAATCCCAGTGAGCAAGATTCGAGTAGCAATCGTTGGCGTGGGCAACTGTGCCAATTCACTTGTACAAGGTGTGACCTATTACAAAGATGCAGCAATCGACCAAGAGATCCCAGGGTTGATGCATGCAGTCATTGGTGGATATCACATCAGCGACATCGAATTTGTCGCTGCATATGATGTTGATGCCAAGAAGGTCGGCCTTGATCTTGCTGATGCGATGTGGGCTAGTGAAAACAACACCATCAAATTCTGTAATGTCGCCAAGACGGGTGTCATCGTTGAACGTGGAACCACTCTTGATGGAATGGGTCGCTACTACAAGGAGACCATCAAGGAATCTGATGCACCACCGGTTGACATGGTGGCATCGCTCAAGGCAAAGAATGTCGATGTCCTCATCTGTTATTTGCCGGTTGGTTCTGAAGAAGCAACTCGCTTCTACGCGCAAGCAGCAATCGATGCGCGCTGCGCGTTTGTGAATGCGCTACCAGTCTTTATTGCTTCTGATCCTGTCTGGTCGAAAAAATTTAGCGATGCCAAGGTCCCTATTGTTGGCGATGATATTAAAAGCCAAGTAGGTGCAACTATCACGCACCGAATCCTTGCCAAACTCTTCCAAGATCGCGGCGTACACCTTGATCGAACCTTGCAACTTAATGTTGGCGGAAATATGGATTTCAAAAATATGCTTGAGCGAGATCGATTAGAGTCTAAAAAAATCTCCAAGACTCAGTCAGTTACTTCACAGCTCGACCATGACATGGGTGAGGGAAATGTTCATATCGGTCCATCTGACTATGTTTCGTGGCTTGATGATCGCAAGTGGGCATACGTCCGCCTAGAGGGTCGCGCCTTTGGTGATGTACCGCTTAATCTTGAGTACAAACTCGAAGTCTGGGACTCACCCAACTCTGCAGGGGTAATTATTGATGCGCTGCGTTGCGCAAAAATCGGTCTTGATCGTGGAATTGGTGGCCCACTACTCTCACCATCGAGCTATTTTATGAAGTCACCCCCTGAGCAATATTCAGATGAGACTGCGCGTAATCGAACTGAAGAGTTCATCGCTGGGACCATCGAAAGATAAGCGAGTTAGTAATGTCGAATACAGATATTTCAATCTCTAGAGAGCAAGGCGTGCTGGCGCTTGGATTAAATCGTCCAGGCAAACTCAACGCAATCACGCGTGATATGTACGCAACCCTTGCTCGGGAGATCAATGACGCTAATGCTGACGAGGAAATCGGTAGCGTCTTGATTTATGGCGAAGGGGAGGATTTCACCTCCGGTAACGATGTCAATGATTTTCTTGAGCATCCGCCAACTGGAGATGACTCACCTGTCTGGCATTTTCTCACCGCACTCCGCGATTTCTCCAAACCGCTGGTGGCTGCAATTAGTGGACGTGCAGTCGGTGTCGGTGTCACCATGCTTTTTCATTGCGATTATGTGATTGCCGCTAAGAATTCGAAACTCTCGATGCCATTCGTTAATCTTGGCTTAGTTCCCGAGGCAGGCTCCTCTTACTTGTTACCTTTGATTGCAGGCCATCACCGTGCAGCTGAGATGTTTATGTTGGGTGAAGTTTTCACCGCGCAACGTGGATACGAAGCTGGGTTCATCAATGAGGTGGTTGACGAGGAAGAGGTGGCTGTGCGAGCCGGCGAGCGAGCTAAACACCTTGCAGATCAACCGCGAACTGCAATTCGCGAGACTAAACGTCTCTTGCGAGAGGCACATCAACAACAGCTAACCGCTGTCATGGCTGAAGAAGCTCGACTTTTCACCGCCGCGCTCGGTAGTGATGAAACTCGACAAGCTTTCATGAATTTCTTGATGCGAAAAGGGAAGTAGGTTTTTTCATGTCAACCGAAGCGAGTTTGTCAGGAAAGAAAATCTTTATCACAGGAGCCTCGAGGGGAATCGGTTTGGCAATAGCCAAGCGAGCCGCAGCTGATGGGGCGATGGTGGCTATTGCTGCCAAGACAACGCAGCCGCACCCGAAGTTACCCGGGACCATTTACACCGCAGCGGAAGAGATTGAGGCTGCCGGTGGCAAAGCATTGCCAATTCAGTGTGACTTGCGCGATGAAAATCAAATTTCAAGCGCCGTGAATAGAGCTGTTGAGGAATTTGGTGGTCTCGATATTCTCATCAACAACGCCTCTGCCATCAACCTCACGCCCACGTTAGCGACTCCAGCAAAGCGATTTGATCTCATGTTCTCAGTTAACGTTCGAGCTACTTTTTTGACTTCACAAGCAGCGATTCCCGCGCTTAAGGAGTCTGCCGCAGCAGGGCGAAATCCCCAAATATTGATGATGTCTCCACCTCTTTCAATGAAATCGAAATGGTTCAAAAATCACCTTGCCTACACAATGGCAAAGTATGGAATGAGTATGTGCGTGCTCGGTCTTGCCGATGAATTAAAGCGCGACGGTATTAAAGTCAACGCATTGTGGCCGCGCACCGCAATCGACACAGCAGCACTTCAGATGATCCCGGGCATTGATACTGCTGCGTGTCGCAAGCCGGAGATTCTCGCCGATGCCGCACATGTAATTCTCACAGGAACGGAACGAACAGGTGAGTTTCTCGTTGACGATGAGGTCCTGGCAAGTGTAGGGATAACTGATTTAGATAAGTATGCAGTCGTGCCCGGAACCAAGGATTTTCTCCTCGACTTTTTCTTAGACTAAATCTCGTTCAAAAAGAAAATCCGTGCGGGAGTTCTAAACGATTAGCTGTCAACAATTTTTCGTTGCGGAGAATATTGACGGTCGAATCGTCAGCAACAATCTCGCCTTGATTAAGAATTAGTGATCTTTGGCAGATCTCGAAAGCATAAGGCAGATCATGCGTGACCATAAGTATCGTGACATCAAGGCTTAGCAAGATCTCGGATAGCTCTCGTCGAGAGGCTGGATCAAGGTTTGATGACGGCTCATCGAGAATCAATATCTCTGGTTCCATCGCAAGTACAGTTGCAACAGCTACTCGCCGTCGCTGCCCAAAAGATAGATGATGTGGTGCCCGATCCTTGAGGCGAAGCATTCCGACCATTTCAAGAGCCTTGACGCTCCGGTTTTCGATTTCGGAAGAATCTAAACCCATGTTCGTAGGTCCAAATGCAACATCCTCAAAGACCGTGGGCATGAAGAGTTGATCATCAGGATCTTGAAAGACGATTCCCACCTTTTCGCGGACTTTTCTAATGACATCTTTATCGTTGCTATCTAAGGTAAATTCTGCGATGTCGATTGAACCTGAGGTAGGGGCGAGAATTCCATTCAAATGCATGACGAGCGTAGTTTTACCGGCGCCGTTAGGTCCAAGGAGCGCCACTCGTTCACCCTTAGCGATAGTGAGATCTACTCCGTTAAGCGCCTGATTTCCATCTGGATAGGCGTAATGTAAAGAACGTACTTGAACGCTCGGCTTTAACATCATGAGGAGATCACTCTACCGAGTGCGTAAGAGAGAGCAGCGAGGAACGGAAAGATGAGTCCTAATCTCCAATGTTTGACCTGCACATTTTCCACGGAGAGAGAAGATAGCGTTCCAGCATACCCTCGGGAGAGCATTGCCAGATGTACCCGCTCTCCTCGTTCGTAGGAGCGAATAAAGAGCGCGCCAAGGGTAGATGTGAAGATTGGCCAACTTCGAATTCCCTTTGCTTGGAAACCACGAGATTCTCGGGCCACCTTCATCCGCGCCATTTGATCATTGATGACGTTGAGATAGCGGATCATAAAAGCTGCAATTTGCACGAAGAGCGAGGGAGTCTTAATTCGAACGAAACCGGCAAGAAGTGAGTGCGCTGTAGTTGAGCCAGCAAGAATCATCGAACAGAAGACGCCAAGTGTTGCCTTGGTGATGAGATTTAATCCAGCGATGCTTCCCTCACGCGAGAGAGTTAATGGCCCTACATCGAAACTTTCGCCACCTGCGGTAAATGGCATGAGCAAGGCAAAAATGATGAATGGGAACTCAATAGTCGCTCGTTTTGCCAAGGTTAGTGGTGGCAATTTGGAAATTCCTAGCGCGAGAAAGATGATCAAAAAATAACCGAGAAAAGATTGCCATTGTTGTATTGGAGTGAGTACTGCAATCACAATAAATGAGAAGAATGCAACGAGCTTGATGTGCCCAGGAAGTTCATGAATAGGAGAGTGGCGATGTATGTAAAGCCGTTCACCAACCGAATGGCCATGGGTATGGCCATGACTATGTACCTGTTTGGCCGCTACTGAAGATTGCGCGCTAATTTTTCTTCTTTCCTATGAGACGCATGATAAAAATCATTACGAGGCCAGTTGCAAGTGCTCCAATGATTCCGGCAATTCCCACTGAAAGTCGCTCGTTCTCAATTCCTGCAACCCCATAGTCAGCCAAGGCCGAGTCGGCGACCGCAGAATCTTTCGCAGTATCAATAAACCCCAGATCTATAGCTACCTTTTCAAGGCCATCAGGCGATGAGGATGCATAGAAGGAGAGAAAACCAGCGATTACCAATGTAATTGCTACACCAATTAGATAGAACCGTTTGTTCTTCATGCACGCACCATTTTCATTCCAAAGACTAAGTCGGGTCGCGTCTTCAAGATTGAGCCAACAGTCAACGTCGTGATGATTGCCTCACCAATACCGATCAACAGGTGGGTGCTAAACATCGCGGTGAAGACCGTAGATGCGGCGAAAGTTCCTTCGCCACCAATGGCATATTGGATGCTAAAAAATGTTGCAGCAAGTGGTACCGAGATGAATGCCCCCACCGCAGAACCAATGAGAACCGATGATCGGGTGGAACCAAATAGTTTGCGCACCAAAAGAAAGGCGCCATAACCGCCCCACACGCCGACAATCGACATGTTAAAGACATTTAAACCAAGCGCGGTAAGTCCGCCATCGGCAAAGAGCAACGCCTGAATTGCTAACACCACTGTGAGGGCGAGCGAAGCGGCATGGGGCCCAACCAGAACTGCCGCCAGGGCGCCGCCAAGTAGATGGCCCGAAGTGCCTGCTGCGACGGGAAAGTTGATCATCTGGCCCGCGAAAATAAAGACGGCCACGAGCCCGACCAGGGGAGCAGCTTTCTCATCTAACTTCTCTTTGGCTGCCTTAACGGAGTAGCCCAGCCCCCCGACAGCTAGCGCCGCGGTCGCAGAAGCGGTGGGGATATTGATAAATCCGTCAGGGATATGCATGAGAGAACGTTATTGCAAATCATTTGCAACTACAACCTGAATCGCCGCTACGGATTGGGGTACCGTGCCGGAATGGCTCACTTTTTGCCATCACCTCGCGATATCAGTCAACTTGCCTCAACGTGGCGCGCAGATCTCCTAGCCGGGGTTGCCGTTGGGGTAGTGGCCCTGCCATTGGCATTGGGTTTCGGCATTGCTACAGGCACGGGAGCAACATCGGGGATTATCACCGCGATCGTTGCTGGTTTTATCGCAGCGCTCTTCGGTGGATCTCGCTTTCAGGTAAGTGGACCAACCGGCGCAATGACGGTTGTACTCATTCCCATAGTGGAACGATATGGAATCTCCATGATTGCGATTGTTGGCGCCATCGCGGGAGCTTTTTCGATAATTGCTGGAATTCTTCGCTTAGGTCGCATATTTAGTCGTGTGCCATGGTCAGTCCTTGAAGGGTTCACTGCTGGCATTGGAATTGTCATCGCGTTGCAACAAATCCCACTCGCGTTAGATATAGAAAAACCCGAAGGTTCGAATTCGCTCCTAGTTGCATGGCAAAGCGTACATGAACTGACTGAAGGAGACGTCCATCTGCACGCAATTCTCATGACCGGAATTTCCATGGGCATCATGATTATCTCGGCAAAGTTTATTAAGAAAGTTCCGGCAAGCATCATCACGGTTATCACGTGCACAATTGTTGCTGCGCTCTTTCATCTAGCTGTTGTGGAAATCGGCGCGCTGCCAAGGTCGCTTCCGCGTCCGACGCTTCCGGTAATTCCAGATGGAAGTTGGTCGGTGATTATTACTAGCGCTCTTGCAGTTTTTGCTTTAGGTGCAATCGAGTCTATTCTCTCGGGAAAAGTTGCAGAAAGTTTATTTCATGCAGATCAGAAAATACCTAACTCTAATGAGTTTAATAGTGATAAAGAATTGTTTGGACAAGGTTTAGCAACGATAGCTTCAGCTACCATGGGTGGCATTCCTGCTACGGGCGCAATCGCACGCACCGCTGTTAACGTCAAATCTGGCGCTAAGACCAGGCTTGCATCCATGATCCATGCAATTTTTCTGCTGCTCTGTATCCTCATATTCGCGCCAGTTGTTGGCAAGATTCCCGTGAGCGCTCTAGCCGGAATCCTAATCGTCACTGCTTTGAGAATGGTTAAACCACGGGTGATATTCGAGGCCTTCGTTACGACCAAAATCAACGCTATCACCATGGCTATCACTGCAATCAGTACCGTAGCGCTAGACCTCATCCGCGCTGTTGTGATCGGGATATTTGTACATCTTTTACTATCGAAAATTCCAATGCTGAACCGTTAGGCTTACTACATGAGCAGCTACCGCCTTGAAGAGTTAGCGCAGGCACTCGCATTTGGCAAAAAAGCAAATGGTCCGCTTACTCGAAATAAACTTGTCGCTGCGTTAGGTGTCACTCCGGTCCTCCCTGCACATATTGATGTCAGTCGCGGTGAGGTCCATGTATACGATGGCGTGCAAATCGCAACTTTATCGTGGAGCGTGGGATGGGGGAAGAAAACTGAGGCCTTTTTACTCACTCCGGTAGATGCGAGCGGGCCGTTGCCTGGCGTTCTCTATCTCCATAGCCATGATGATCTAAAAGAGTTCGGTAAAGAGAAGGTAGCGCAATATTCTGCGGAGCAATTACCAGAGCGCGCGCTGTGGGTTCGTCAAGAGCATTATGGAAACCGGGCACCGGCTAATGAATTAGCCAAACGTGGCTTTGCAGTTTTGGTACATGATTGTTTTCCGTGGGGTTCTCGCGGATTCACTTTGGATGAAATTCCATCCAGAATCAAAGAGATTCATGGATCAGCAGCAGAGGAAGACTTCGAAAATCTTTCAGTGATGTTCGAATCTCTTGCGCTAAATAAATATTTGAGTCTATTTGGCGCCACCATGGCAGGAATTCTCAATCATGATGATCGAGTAGCGCTTGAGGTGGCTAAACAACTGCCTGAAATGTCAGGACCGATTTCGGCAATAGGTTTATCCGGAGGAGGATGTCGCGCAATCATTCTCCATGCTACAAATCCCGAGTTGCAATCGGTAGTTTCAACCGGGGCCATGGCTACGTATTCATCGATGCTTCATGAACACATCACGCCGCATTACTGGATGTTCTTTCCATTCAATTTGGCAAGCGCAGGTGAATGGCCTGAGGTTGCGATGATTTCAGATACGCCTTTGTTAGTGCAGTTTTGTGGTGAAGATCAACTTTTCACCAAAGCAGGTATGCGCCAAGCAGATCAGATGTTGGTTACTCACGATTCCAAAAAAGGAAAATATAAAGGAGAGTTCTACCCAGTGCCGCATTCCTTTACGATCGAAATGCAGGAAGCAGCATTCGATTGGCTGAAATCACATGTCTAATCTCCACCCTGATAGATACTTTGGATGCCTTGATGCAGCGTTACCACTTGCTCGAGAGCTTTATAAAAAAATGTCCTCCTTCCCGATACTCTCTCCGCACGGACACGTCGATCCGGCGTTACTTGCCGAGAACAAGCATTTTCCTGACCCTGTTTCGTTGCTGGTCACCCCAGATCACTACATCACGCGGATGTTGGCAAGTTTGGGAGTAAGTTACGAAAAGTTGGATATACCTACCGGCCCCAGTCGAACTCAAACAGGAATTGCACCAGAGAGAATCTGGCAGGCGCTTGCCGAGAATTGGGTCGCGTTCGCGGCAACCCCTTCTCGTATCTGGTTCGAGGAGATTTTGCGAGAGATTTTTGGAATCGAAAAACCATTTAACAAATCAAATGCTCAATCAATTTATAGCGAAATTTCGATCAAGATAGTTGGAAGTGATTTCCTGCCCCATAGTTTGTTCGAGAAGTTTCGAATTGAAATACTCGCCACCACAGATGGCACATCGGATTCACTAGAACACCATCGCGCACTTAACTCGACCGCGCTCAAATCTCGCGTAATCCCCACATTCCGTCCAGATGATGTGAGTGATCCAGAGCGTAAAGATTGGCAGCGCTCGCTCAAGCGACTCGAACAGTCGTCGGGTATCAGTATCATCAATTTTTCAGATTTTCGTCAGGCCATACGTAGCGCGCGTAATCGTTTTATTGAACATGGCGCCAAAGCCACTGATCATGGAGTTCCCTCGGCCCTTACGATAGATCTCTCCGAAAGCGAGAAGGAGACTCTCTTCGCGCAATTGCGAGCAGGAGAAATAACTGCAGCGAGCGCTGAATTATTTCGTGCAGTGATGCTCATGGAACATGCCCAAATGTCAGCTGATGATGGACTGGTTATGCAACTACACCCCGGGTCCTCGCGGAATCATTCGAATTTCATCTTTGATAAGTATGGTCCGGATCGCGGTTTTGATATTCCACAGCGCACCGAATATACGAACGCTCTGAAACCACTTCTCAATCGGTTTGGATTTGCCGAAAAATTTCGTTTAGCGATATTCACTCTCGATGAATCCACTTATGCGCGCGAACTAGCTCCGATTGCTGGCGCTTATCCAAGCGTGAAACTTGGACCGCCGTGGTGGTTCCACGATAGTCTCAACGGAATGCGTCGCTGGCGCGATCAGACGCTCGAGAGCGCTGGCTATTTGAATACCCTAGGATTCATAGACGACACCCGCGCTTTTCTTTCGATTCCGGTTCGTCACGATGTGGCTCGTCGATTCGACGCAGGATATCTCGCTGATTTAGTTCATTCTCAGCGGATGACCGAGGACGATTCATATTTTCTCGCTGATCAAATTGCCTACCACCTCTCCAAGGATTTCTTTCGATTATGAACCCTCTGCATCCTGCCTACGCGAGACAGGGGAGGGAGATTGGGACCCTGCATTTTGGGCTTGGCGCATTTCATCGCGGACATCAAGCGGTCTATTTGGATCAAGCACTTCGTCAAGGAGCAGGCGAATGGGGAATATTCGGAATTTCACCTCGAAGCACGCAAGTGAGCGATGCGCTTCGGAGTCAAAATTTTTGTTACACAGTGAATGCTCGCCAAGGGCGGCATCAGGATCCCGTCGTAATCGGCTCAATCTTCGACGGAGGACTTTATGATCTCGAAAATAATTCGCTGCGCAACGCCATCCTCTCTTCCTCGTTGAAGCTCATCACGATAACCGTGACGGAAAAGTCATATCGAGTCGGAACCGAACCTGAATCTATGCCTAATCGGTTAATCGATATTCTAAAAATTCGATTTGAAAACGAACTCGCAGCCCCGATAATCATTTCGTGCGATAACTTGCCGGCAAATGGTGACTACCTACGGAGGGTTTTAGAGGAGTGCTCGGAGCTGCGGGCACTTAATCCAGATTTCCGAAGTTGGCTGAGGCATATCGAAATTCCTAACTCGATGGTTGATCGGATAGTGCCAGCAATCACTCCGCTTTCAATTGAGGAATTCGAGCGCGATTTCGGATATCGCGATCAATCTCTTATCTCGACCGAACCATTTCGACAATGGGTAGTGGCGCCACATAAAGGCTGCAATCAACTCGATGATTTAGGGATTGAAATTTCCTCTGAAGTTGATAATTTCGAGAAGTTAAAGTTGCGACTATTTAACGGGGTCCACTCAACCACGGCATACTTTAGTCAATTATCTGGATTGGAGTATGTATATCAAGCCATTGCACTGCCCGAATGGGAAGCCTTCATCTCTCGCCTTCAAATTCAATTAATAGGTACATTCACCGCGCCAACCTCAATTGATGTTTCTGAATACTGTAGGAGTGCGCGCTTGCGAATTGGCAATAGCGCGGTAGCCCATCGGAGTGCACAGATAGCTATGGATGGTTCAGCAAAACTGCCCCAGCGACTCTTTCAAGCAATGAACTTTCTCCAGCAATCGAACTCACCTCGAGACCTTATTGCTTTTGCGATATCACTTTGGATCAAGTTCCTTCAAAGTGGACTACCCGTGATGGATCCACTCGGAGATGAATTAATGAAACGGGCACGATGTGGAGATTCCCATCTTGCAGTTAGTCAAGTGATGCAAACTCCCGGCTTAGATTCGCCAATTTCCGAGGTCGATTGGCCCTTGATTGCGCAGTTTCTCGATGATTTAGGGCGATTTACTCCTATCGATATAGCTGCGAAATTGTGAGCTTTATTGAGTCGATCCGTAGAGTCGGGAGAGGTTGAATTCGCGGTGCCCGCCCTTTTCTGCTGCAGTTAGTTTTCCATTAGCGACATCTACTATTTCATCAAAAATTCGATTACCTACTTCGGCCACAGTTTCAGTACCGTCGGCAATAGTGCCTGCATTCAAGTCAATCAGGTCAGGAAGAGCGATTGCCATCTCGCTATTTGTTGCCACCTTTATTGTTGGAATCACTGCTGAGCCAGTCGGCGTACCTCGCCCAGTTGTAAATACTGTGATGTTCACATCTGCTGCAGCAAAACCAGTTAACTGCTCAATGTCGTGACCGGGAGTGTCCATGAAATACAACCCATACTCATGCGGCACGTTTGCGTAATCAAGCACGCCGGTAAATGGTGCGTTGCCTGCTTTTTTGGCAGCGCCAAGTGATTTTTCTTCAAGTGTGGTTAAGCCACCTTCGATATTTCCACGGCTAGGTTGAGCACCTCGAATATCGATTCCCTCATAGGTTATGGAGCGTTCGTACCGGGCTACAACATCAATGATTGCTTGGCCGACTTCTGGAGTCTTCGCGCGTGCAGCGAGCAGATGTTCGGCGCCCAAGATCTCCATAGTTTCAGCGAGAATCGACGTCCCGCCACATTCGACGAATTTATCGCTGGCTACTCCCAGCGCCGGGTTAGCAGTGATACCTGAATAAGCATCTGATCCACCACATTCAAGACCTAAGACGATGGCGCTCCAAGGCGCAGACTCTCTTTTCATTGCTGACACTTTGGAGAGGAGTTCAGATATAGATTGCACAATGAGAGTGCGTAAGTTATCGAAGCCACCAGCTTCCGTTAAAGTGATATGAATAATGGGCATCTGGCGTCTAGCTCGTGCTTGTTCAACAATTTCGAGTTCAGCATCTGCACCAATGCCAATCAGGACAGTTGCACCTACATTTGGATTAACTGAGAATCCAGAGAAGGTTCTGCGGATTCGATCCCAGTCAGCATCGATTTCACCACTCCAATCATGAGAAACCGAGGTGATCATCGAATTATCTGGATGGTGGGAGCGGACCTCATCGACAATTTTGTTCAGCGCATTATGCAGCGGGAGTAGAAGAATGTAATTTCGAAAGCCCCAGCGGCCATTTTCTCGAAGATAACCAGTCAGTGGAGAAGGTGTAGTCATCAAACGCTCCGAACCATTCGTGGCACAACAATGTCCCCAATTTTTCTTAATTCAGCCTTACTCAGTTCTCCATTTGCGACGGAGATAATCTTTTCCAGCAATTCACTCGGCGTAACTTCCTTTGGGCAATCGAAATCATCAGTTAACGCCTGATGGAGAATTGATTGTGAGTTTGGAATGGTTAGCACAGGAATCAAGGGGAGTCCTGTAGGGGGTTGGTTTCCATCAGGGAAAGAAGCAATCACGTGACACTTTGCTCGGATTAATTTTGCAAAATTACGGGTGGGTTCTTTGAAATCATTTGCGAGCACGATTTGATGGTTACTTCGCTGCGCGATAGCTTCAAAAGCTTTGAGAAATTCGGGTTCGACATTACCCTCAACTCCAACGACTAAGTGATCGATTTCAACTCGATGGACGTCGACTTGGAGCGAGCGTGCGGTAGAAATGCTCGCGTCTAATGCACCGGCCATGCCAGCGCTCTCTTGAATGACCACGTATTCAGTCTTGGGGTAATTCGCCTTAATACTTTCTGTCAGTTCATTTCCCTGGATAGTTTCGCAACCTAGTCCGAGAACCAAGGTTGAATTTACATTGGGGTGACCTGCGAGCGAAACAAAGAATTCATTCACTCCTGCAACATCGGGACCGATAATTCCACAGCCATGTTGATGAGAAAAGGTAATAGCTCCAACGTGTTCAGCGACTTTCTTTGATAAGTGGGTAGAGCAAACAACCGAGGGAAGAATTAATTGATAACTTCGCACACCAATGCCACGATCGTTATTCGCGTAACCACTAATCATGAAGTTGGCTCCGTAGATACACGATCACCAATGACATTATGAGTGTGGACATGAAATCCACGGCCAATCGGTAAATACGCATGCCCCATTCGCTCGCCATATTTAATGATGGGGTCACCTTTTGCAATATCAACAAGAGCAATTTTGTGGCCACGAGGAATTACCGTTTGAACTTCCAAAACCGAGGGAAGGTCCGTTTGTTCAATGCGGGTACCAACAGCCAGTTCCTGCAAAGCAATTGCAATGTTGTCTCGGGGATCGAGAACAATGAGGGAATTCGCTCTTGCCATAACGCGACACCCTATCTACTGGAGTTGGGAAATTTCGCTTAAGTCATGGATTCTGCTACTTTTTCGCCAAGGTTAAGAGCGTCAGCGTCAAGCCCCGGCTAGCTGATCGGCAACCCTCCACCGCGGTGGGGTGCTCCGGGTGATACCTGGCCAGAGATGGCAAGCGCGGGCCTTGCTGCGCATGATTCATCACAAGGCCCGAAAACTGGGCGCCATGGTGGTGTCCATTAATTGGGAACGGGATACCGAAAGGAAAATTGTGAAAAGAAATAGAAAGTCGACCCTCTTCATCTTTGCACTCTTCGCAAGCTTCGCATTGTTGGTGAGTGGTTGCTCCAGCAGCTCCTCAAGTGATGAGGCTGCTGCTCCAGCAGAATCTGCTGAAGTAAATCAATGCGCACCGGAGAATCTCCAAACCGTCGAGGGTAATACTTTGACTATCGCCACCGGCGAACCTGCCTACTCACCTTGGGTTCTAAATGATGCTCCTGAGTCCGGTGAGGGATTCGAAGCGGCCGTGGCTTACGCAGTCGCCAAGCAACTTGGCTACAGCAACGAACAAGTCAAATGGGTGCGCACAACCTTCGATTCTGCGATTGCACCTGGGCCGAAGACCTTTGACTTTAATATTCAACAGTATTCAATTACCGATGAGCGTAAGAAAGTGGTTGATTTCTCCAGCGCTTACTATTTCTCCAATCAATCAATAGTCTCTTTCAAGGGAAGCAAAATCGAGGGAGTCACAACAATTGCTGATCTAAAGGCCAAGGGCGCAAAGTTGGGTGCCGCAGTTGCCTCAACCTCTCTCGACACTATTGAGTCACAATTTGGACTTAAGGCGCAGGTCTTCAACGATAACGCTGCAGCTGTTGCAGCATTAAAGAATGGACAGATCGACGGATTAGTTGTGGATCTACCAACTGCTTTCTACTTGTCAGCTGTCGAGGTTCCCAACGGAATTATCGTCGGTCAGGTGGAAAATCGTGATGCTAATGACCAAGGTGCAGGTTTGCTACTCGCCAAGGACAGCCCTATCACTCAATGTGTAACGTCTGCAGTCGATGCGATTCGAGATAGTGGCGAACTAAAGGAAATCACAGACAAGTGGTTAGCAAGCGTCGCAGGAGCTCCATACCTTTCCTAAGGTGTGAACAATCGCTTCTGTGATGAATCGCCAAAAACGAGAAAAGCGAGTTAATCGAGAACAGGGTGTGTCTAGAAATGGACACGCCCTTTCTCGTCAGCAGAATTCCTGGCAACCGAGCGATCAAGAGTTGCGCCGGCGGGAGTATCGACGCAAAGCAGCGCGGAAGTACGGATTAGTCGCGGCCGCATCGAGTCTGCTCGTCCTCGGCACCCTCGTAATAGTGCTGGTGACCTCACCAGGATTCTCGGTTCTTTCAGATACCTTCTTTAACTGGGCTTATGGCGCAGAGGTGCTCCCTAAAGTGCTTCTTGGCTTCATGACTAATGCGATGCTAACTGTTATCGCAGGAACTTCGGTTGCAATACTTGGCCTCTGTATTGCATTACTGAGAACTTCGCGTTCGCCCGCGTTAACCCCGTTTAGATTTCTCGCTACCGTTTACGTAGATCTCTTCCGAGGCATTCCAATGATTCTCGTGATTCTTCTTGTGGGCTTTGGACTGCCAGCGCTTCGAATTCCAGGATTGACAAACAACGTGCTAATTCTGGGAACGCTCGCAGTAATCATCACATATACCGCCTATGTTGCCGAAGTTCTACGTAGTGGGATCCTCACGGTACATCCAAGTCAAAGAGCAGGGGCGCGATCATTAGGTCTCTCACAGTTTCAATCCTTGCGACATGTGGTACTTCCGCAGGCGCTTAAACGCGTCACTCCACCATTGCTAAATGATCTTATTGCGCTCATCAAAGATACCGGTTTGGTTTCGATTCTTGGCGTTACAGATGCGGTTCGTGCCGCACAAATTGCCAGCAGTAGATCTTTTAATTACACCCCTTATGTCATTGCCGCAATTGTCTTTCTTTTGGTGACTATTCCATTAACGCGATTCACTGATCGAGCGATGCGCCGATCCATCGAACGTCAGAATGCACAAGGATTAGCATGAGTTCCCAATTAACATTGAGAGTTGACTCGCTCCGAAAATCGTTTGGCGATGATGTTGTTCTAGATTCAGTCAGCTTTGATGTCCCTGAGGCAAGCGCAACTGTTTTGATTGGTGCATCAGGTTCAGGAAAGTCTACTCTCTTGAGATGCATTAATTTACTCGAACAAATCGACGATGGTGCCATTTATCTTGACGAGGTAGAGATCACCAATCCTGAAATCGACATCGATCAGACAAGACGAAAAATCGCGATGGTTTTCCAAGCTTTCAATCTTTTTCCGCACAAGACGGTGCGTGAGAACATCACCTTGGCTCCGGTTATTGTCCACAAACTATCCAGAGATGAGGCTGATGATCGCGCCGACAAGCTGCTGAGGCGATTTGGTTTGTATGAAAAAGCCGATCAATATCCGGATCGCTTAAGTGGTGGCCAACAGCAGCGAGTAGCAATCATCCGTGCGCTTGCAGTCAACCCGCGCGTGCTATTGCTTGACGAAGTAACCTCTGCCCTTGATCCGGTATTAGTCAATGAGGTATTGCTGACAGTAAAGGAATTAAAAGAGGATAAAAGTTCGGCCATGACGATGCTGATAGCCACGCATGAAATGGGTTTCGCACAACAGGTGGGAGATCAAGTTTGTTTTTTGGAATCTGGGGGAGTTGTTGAGATAGGTCCGTCCCAACAAGTACTTCAAGATCCGCAGGATCACCGCACTAAGGATTTCCTAAGGAAGGTACACGAAGCAGGTCGGTTGTAGGTGAGAGAAACGAATTTCGAAATCATCGAGGGCAATCCACAATCAACAGTCGTTCTTCATGTACCGCATTCATCTAGAGAAATACCAGATGACATTCGATCCCAATTGCTTCTAAGCGATGGCGAACTTGAACTCGAACTTGATGAAATGACGGATACTCGAACTGATTTATTGGCCGACAAGGCAGCGGGAGCAGCAGGAATTAGGCCATGGATTTTTCGAAATAAGCTGTCGAGATTGGTTATTGATCCAGAGAGATTCCCTGACGAACGCGAACCTATGAATGACGTTGGCATGGGTGCCGTTTACCTCAAAACTTCCAGCGGTAAAAAACTTCGCGATATCGATACTGAGCGGGATTTGCGCTTGATCGAAGGTCATTTTCATCCATATGCCAAT
>VFQT010002734.1_pt1 | contig 17410 bp, 11 predicted proteins | sample 3512381 | NCBI WGS metagenome assembly VFQT01 (sample SAMN10412376, study PRJNA504923) | tailings metagenome | isolation source: Relicate 2 Philex TSF3 active mining site | place: Philippines: Tuba, Benguet | collected 2017-08-29
TTCGTGCGCAAGGGCGTGGCGAAGGTGCCGCTGCCGCTCACGCCCGGATCCGACGGCGCGGGCGTGGTGAGCGCCGTGGGCGACGGCGTGTCGGGGGTGTCCGAGGGCGACGAGGTCATCATCCTCCCCTCCCTGGCATGGGGCGATGACCAGCGCGCGCCCGGCCCGGGGTTCCGCATCCTCGGCGGCCCCGACCAGGGCACCTACGCCCAGAAGATCGTGATCCCGGCTGAGAACGTGTTCCCCAAGCCGGCACGGCTCTCGTGGCACGAGGCCGCCGCGCTCCCGCTGGCGGGCCTCACCGCATGGCGCGCCTTGTTCACCCGCGCGCGCGTGCAGCCCGGCGAGACCGTGCTGGTGATCGGCATCGGGGGCGGCGTGGCCACGTTCGCCATGCACCTGGCCAAGGCCGCCGGGTGCCGCGTGGTGGTCACCTCGTCATCCGACGACAAGCTGGCCAAGGCGGCCGCCCTGGGCGCCGACGTGGGCGTGAACTACGCCACCGCCGGTGACGACTGGCCGGCGGCCGTGAAGGAGGCCAACGGCGGCGGCGTGGACGTGGTCATCGACTCCGTGGGCTCCACCTGGGCCGGCAGCGTGGACTCCTGCGCCCCGGGGGGTCGCGTGGTGGTGTTCGGCGGCACCGGCGGTGCCAAGGTGGAGATGATGGTGCGCCCCGTCACGCTGGGGCAGGTGGGCCTCCTGGGCACCACCATGGGAAGCCCCGCGGAGTTCGCGCAGCTCCTGGCGGCCGTCGACGCCCAGTCGTGGGTGCCGGTGATCGACAGCGTGCGCCCGCTGGCCGAGGCCGCCGCCGCGCATGAGCGCGAGGAGGCCGGGCAGCACTTCGGCAAGCTCGTCCTGGACTGCGCATGAGCCGGGGCACGGCATCCCTGCAGCAGCGCCTCCGCCCCATCTGCGCCGTGGTCGGCGGCATCGGCGCTGCACTGAGCGTGCTGGCCGCCTTCGTGGCGCTTGGCGCCTTCTCGCTGGGCGGGCTGTTCTACACCTTCGACTACCGCACGGGCGGCTGGGCCGGCGCCGTGTCGGTGCTCATGGCGCTCATCACCGTGGGCGGGGCCATCGTGGTGCGCCGCTCCCCCGCCCTCGGGGCGTCTCTCCTCTACATCGGCGGCTGCGGCGGGTTCCTGGCGTGCGGCGGCATCTGGCTCATCCCCGGCGTCATCACCCTCATCGCGGCCAACCTGGCCCTGTGGGCCATCCGCGACCCCTTCGGCGACGCACCGGCGGGCAGCGGGGCCTAGGTGGATTTCCCGCTCCTGGCGGAGCTCACGCAGGCCTCGGGCCCCCCGGGGGCGGAGGAGCGGGTGCGCGCCATCGTGCGTGCCCGCCTCGAGCAGTCATGCGACCGCGTTGACGACCTGGCCATGGGCTGCCTGGACGGCGTGCGGGACGCCCAGGGCCACCCGGCGGGGCGCCTCATGCTGGCCGCCCACATGGACGAGATCGGGCTCATGATCACGCACGTGGACGACCGCGGATACGCCGCGTTCATCCCGCTCGGTGGCTGGGATGCCCGCACGCTGGTGGGCCAGCGGGTGCTGGTGCACGGGCGCGAGGACCTGGTGGGCATCGTGGGATCCACGCCGGTCCACCTGCTGGACGAGGCGGCGCGCTCCAGGGCCCCGAAGATGGAGGACCTCACCATCGACCTGGGGCTGCCGGGCGACCAGGCGCAGGAGCTGGTGCGCAAGGGCGACGTGGCCACGCGGGTGCGCGACCTGGCGCAGGTGGGCCGGCTGGTATCCGGCAAGGCCCTCGACGACCGCGTGGGCGTGTACGTGATGCTGCAGGCCATGCAGCAAGCCGGCCCCTCGCCCATGGAGGTGCACGCCACCGCCACGGCGCAGGAGGAGGTGGGCCTGCGCGGCGCGCGCACCGCCGCCCACCGCATCGGCCCGGATATCGCGGTGGCCATCGATACCTGCCCGGCCGACGACGGCCCGGGCACCCCGAAGAGCGGGCCGTCCACCCGCCTGGGCGAGGGCGCGGCCATCCGCGTGATGGACGCCAGCGCCATCGGCCACCGCGGCCTGGTGGACCTGCTCATCGCGCTGGCCGAGGAGCGCGACATCCCGTACCAGCTGCACGTGTCGAACAAGGGCGGCACCGACACCGCCAGCCTGCAGATGTCGGGGCAGGGGTCCATCGCGGGGTGCATCTCCATCCCCACGCGCTACGTGCACACGGCGGTGGAGGCGTGCCACCCCGACGACGTCGACGCCGCCGTGGCGCTCACGGTGGCGCTCATCGAGCAGGCCCATCGCCTGCTCGACGCCTCCTAGGCCACCACCACCGCCAGGGCGAATCCCCCGCCCACCACGGCCACCGTCCCGGCGATGATGGCCGGTGCAAGGCGGCCGTAGGCCATGTGCCCCCGGCCGAGGCCCGACAGCACCAGCGCCGCCAGGAAGCCGCCCAGCAGGCCGCCCAGGTGCCCCCCGATGGAGATGCCGGGGATGATGAAGGTGATGGCCAGGTTGAGCAGCAGGAACACGCCCACGCTCGATCCCAGCAGCGCGATTCCCTGCTGGCGCTCGAGCACCAGCAGGGCGGCCATGAGGCCGTAGATGCCGCCCGACGCGCCCACGGTGAGCGCGTCCGGGGCGAATAGCAGGGCACCGGCGGCACCCCACACGACGCTGGCCAGGTAGATGGTGCTGAAGCGCAGGGAGCCCGCGTAGCGCTCCAGCGCCCCGCCCAGCCACCACAGGACGATCATGTTGAAGATCAGGTGGATGAGGCCGGCGTGCACGAATGCCGAGGTGATGATGCGGTACCACTGCCCATCCGCCACGAAGGGCCCGAACAGCCCCAGGTCCACCGCGATGCCCGCGTTGGTGCCGGACACCGTCACGCCCTGCGCCAGCTCCACCACGGCGATGGCGAGGCACAGCACGATGATGGCCACGGTCACCGGCGCGCCGCCGGTGCGCTGCGACACGTTCAGGTCGCGCACCAGGGCACCGGGCGACCCCGGCGCCGGGCCTCCCGCGCAGTCCGGGCACTTCATGCCCACGGCCGCCGTGCGCGCGCAATCCGGGCAGATGGGGCGGTCGCAGGAGGAGCACGAGAGGAGGGTCTCGCGGTCCGGATGCCAGTGGCATCGGGCCTCGGTGATCTCGGGGTCGCGGACCGGCTCGTTCAACGGGGCGCATGGTAACCCCGTTCCGGGGCATGTCACCCGTTGACAGTGGCCCCCCGGACGGCTTCACTACGCACTCGGTCCGCCGACGCCCCGGTCCCGCGTCGGCATGTTCCACCTCATCAGGAAGGCCTTACTTGACGACGACGCCTGCGCCGTTCGCGACGACCCCTCCCCCCGGCCTGCCGGAGCTCAACGAGCATGATGCCTGCGCGCTGGCCGCGTTCGCCACGCGCGACGGCAAGCCCAGCCACGACATCATCGAGCGCGCCCTCCTGGGCCTCGACATGATGGTGCACCGGGCGGGCAGCGTGGACGGCGAGGGGGACGGCTCCGGACTGCAGGTGGACATCCCGCGCCCGCTGTGGGCCGCCCGCCTGGCGGAGGAGGGCCTGGATCCCGCCCTGGCCGACGACCCGCGGTTCGTCATCGCCCACCTGTTCTTCGAGGGCGCATCCGAGGCCGACGCCGAGTTGCCGCGGCTCATCGACGTTGCCCGCCTGCACGGGTTCGAGGTACTGCTCAGCCGCGAGGGCGACATCGACCGCAGCGCGCTGGGACCCCGCGCCGCCGAGAACCCGCCCGTGTTCTGGCAGCTCGCGCTGCTGGCCGCCGATCCCGCCACGGCATCGCGCGAGTGCTACCGCGCCATGGTGGCCATCGAGCAGGAGCTCACATGCCACGTGGCCTCGTTCTCGGCCAACGACTGCGTGTACAAGGTGCTGGGCCAGCCCATGGTGCTGCCGGCGTTCTACCCCGAGCTCGCCGACCCCGCGTTCGGCGCCTCCCGGGTAATCGCGCACAACCGCTACTCCACCAACACCTACCCCACCTTCAGCCGGGTACAGCCCTTCGCCATCCTGGGCCACAACGGCGAGATCAACACCATCGCGCAGCTGCGCGAGCAGTGCCGCCAGCTGGGCCTGCCCATCACGCGCGACGGCTCGGACTCGCAGGACCTCAACCGCCTGCTCGAGGGCCTCATCTTCGAGAAGCGCCTGTCACTCATCGAGGCGGTGGAGTTCGCGTTCCCGCCCATCCTGGGCGAGGTGCACCGACTGCCCACCGAGCTGCAGGACCTCTACGTGCACTACCGCGAGGCCTGGGGGCCCTACGCCCAGGGCCCGGTGGCGCTCGCGGCGCGCGCATACGACGAGATGGTGTTCTCGGTCGATGCCCTGGGCCTGCGCCCGCTGTGGTGGGTGGAGACCGACCAGCTGTACGTGGCGTCGTCTGAGCCGGGCATCGTGCCGGTGCACGAGCTCACGTCCGACCCGCGCCCCCTCGCCCCCGGCGAGAAGGTGGCCCTCATCACCGGCGACGACGGCGCGCCCCGGGTGCTCACCTACCCCGAGGTGCAGCGCGAGGTGCACGCCCGCGCCAGCGCGCGCGGCGGACTGCCCCACCGCGAGGCCCGCGCCCGCCTGGCCGGCGGCCTCGAGCCGGTGGGCACCGACGGCTCGGCGCATGCCGCGGCCACCGACCTGCCGCTGGACGCGCTGCTGGCGTCGGCGGGCTGGATCGACGGCGACAAGCAGCAGGTGCAGTTCCACGCCGACCGGGGCGCCGAGCCCATCGGATCGCTGGGATGGGACGGGCCCCTGGGGCCGCTCTCCCCCGTGCCCCTCCCGGTGTCGGACTACCTGCAGGAAACCGTGGCGGTGGTGACCAACCCCGCCATCGACCGCGAGCGCGAGGTGGAGCACTTCTCCACGCGCGTGGTGCTGGGACGCCGTCCGCCCATCGAGGGCGTGGAGCCCGAGCCGCCCCAGCGCTGCGAGTTGCGCATGCCCATCATCCTGGGTGCCATGCGCCCGGGCGTGCAGGTGAGCCTCGCCGAGTTGCGCCGCGTGGCCGCGGGCCAGGGCGTGGCGGTGATGGAGGACGTGGAGGCCGCCTGGGGCGACCGCTACGCGCGCCTGCCCCTCTCGTTCACCGACAGCACCCGCGAGCACGTGGACTACCTGTGCCGCGCGGCCGTGGACGCGGTCACCGCCGGTGCCGAGGTCCTGGTGCTGGAGGACCGCCTGGCCACCCCGCAGCAGCGCGTCACCGACCCGCTGCTGGCCGTGGCGGCCGTGGACAAGGCCCTTCGCGAGGCGCACGACGACGAGGGCGTGGCCCTCAGGCGGCGCGTGAGCATCGTGCTGGAGGCCGTGGGCATCCGCAACGTGCACGACGTCATGGTGGCGCTGGGCTTCGGCGCGGACGCCCTGTGCCCCTACGCCATGGTGGAGCAGGCCATCGACGGATCGCCCGAGCCCGAGGTGGCGGCCGGCCGCCTGCTGGACGGCCTGCAGAAGGGCATCGAGAAGGTCATCTCCACGCTCGGCATCCACGAGGTGCGCGGCTACGGCCGCCTGGTGTCGGCCATCGGCATCGCGCCCGAGGTGCTGGACGTGCTGGGCATCCCCGGGTTCTGCGCCTCCGAGGGCCGCGGCCTGGACTTCGCGCGCCTGGACGTGCTGGCCGAGCAGGGCCGCCAGATCCGGGCCGGCGAGGAGAGCCCCGGCAAGGTCAAGCTGCCCCGCATGTACCCCAAGGTGTGGAAGGCGCTGGCGCGCGTGGCCAACAGCGAACGTGGCTACGACGAGTTCGCGGAGACCTGCCGCACGCTGGAGGACGAGCAGCCGGTGGCGCTGCGCCACGCCATGGGCATCCAGCTGGCGCCCGAGGGCGAGCGCATCCCCGCCGACCGGGTGTCGAGCCGCGTGGGCGACCACGAACTGCCCTACATCATCTCGTCGATGTCCTTCGGCAGCCAGGGCGAGACGCCCTTCCGTGCCTACGCCGAGGCCGCGTACCGCGCCGACATGCTGTGCATGAACGGCGAGGGCGGCGAGATCCGCGACATGTACGGCAAGTACCCCAAGAACCGTGGCGTGCAGATCGCCTCGGGCCGCTTCGGGGTGTCGTCGCTGCTCATGAACGCCTGCGAGTGGATCGAGATCAAGATCGGCCAGGGCGCCAAGCCGGGCGAGGGCGGCCACCTGCCGGGGTCCAAGGTCACCGAGGCCATCGCCGCCGCGCGAAACGCCACGGTGGGATCCGACCTCATCAGCCCGTCCAACAACCACGACCTCTACTCCATCGAGGACCTGGCGCAGCTCATCGACGAGCTCAAGACGGCCAACCCCTACGCCAAGGTCATCGTGAAGGTCCCCGTGGTGCCGGGCATCGGCACCATCGCCGTCGGCATCGCCAAGGCGGGCGCCGACGTGCTCACGCTGTCGGGCTTCGACGGCGGCACGGGCGCCGCCCGCCTGCACGCCCTGCGGCGCGCGGGACTGCCCTGCGAGCTCGGCACCGTGCTGGCCCACCACGCGCTGGTGGAGGCCGGCATCCGCGACCGGGTGGAGATCTGGGCCGACGGCGGCCTGCGCACGGCCGAGGACGCCATCAAGCTCATCTGCCTGGGCGCCAACCGCCTGGGCTTCGGCACCGCCTCCATGGTGGCCATCGGCTGCACCATCTGCCGCGGCTGCCAGCTGGACACCTGCCACGTGGGCATCGCCACGCAGATGGACGAGGAGGAGGCCCAGCACCGCGGCCTCAAGCGCTTCGTGCCCCGCGTGTACGAGCCCGCCGTGGAGGCCCTGATGCGCTACTTCACCGAGATGGGCGAGGCCATGCGCCGCATCGCCGGCGAGATGGGCGTGGACGAGGTGCAGGACCTGGTGGGTCGCGCCGACCGGCTGGTCCAGGTGAGCCACCACTCCGAGATGGACCTCGATGGCCTGCTCACCCCCACCGCCCAGCGCGTGATCGGCGCGCCCGACGAGGGCGAGCGCTACTTCCGGCCGTTCAGCCCTCCGCCGCCGCACCGCGCGCCCGATGCCGCGCAGGAGGCCCTGGAGGCCGCGACCGTGCTGGCCGTGGAGGAGAGCGAGCTCACCGCCCGCGACCGCAACCTCGGCACCGACCTGGCCGGGGTCATCGCGCGAGCCCGCACGGGCCTGCGCACCCCCGAGGAGCTCACGGCCCGCGTGGCCCAGACCGCGCCCGAGGGCAGCGCCGGCACGCTGGTGGACCTGCAGTTCACCGACGGCGCCGCCACGGGGTCGGGACTTGCGGCCTTCAACGTGGAGGGCGTGCGCATCCGGGTGTCGGGTGGCGCGCAGGACGGCGTGGGCAAGTGCTCCCTGGGCGGCGAGGTGCAGGTGCTCAAGGCCCTCTCCGACTCCGGCGAGTGGGTGGGTGGCCACGTGGGCAAGTCATTCGCCTACGGGGCGCAGCGCGGCCTTTTCCTGATCCAGGGCGATGCGGATGCCCGCGCGGGCATCCGCCTGTCGGGCGCCGACATGGTGCTGGGCGGGCAGCCCGAGGGCCCCATCGAGGACCGCACCGGGTCGCTGGGGTCGCGCTCCAACTGCAAGGGCTTCGCCTTCGAGTACATGACCGGTGGCCGCGCCGTGGTGCTGGGCGACCCCGGCCCATGGCTGTGCTCCGGCATGACCGGCGGCGTGGTGTACGTGCGCCAGGAGGACGACTGGAACCTCGACGAGGCCGCCATCCGACGGCGCCTCTCCAAGGCCGCCAAGGTGAGCCTGGTTCCGCTGGAGGAGGGTGGCGAGGACGCCATGAACGTGTCCGAGCTGCTCACGGCCTACCGCGACGCCCTGGCGGCATCCGGGCAGGATCAGGAGGCCGCATCCCTCGAGCCGCTCATCACGGCCCCCGAGGACCACTTCCTGGCCATCCACCCGGTCACCCAGCAGGCCGACCCCAACCTGTCCACCGAGTAGCCGCAGGCGGGGTGCGTACGCTCCCGCGCATGCCCACGCGCTCCCCGCTTCGCCGCACCCCAGCCGCCGCCGTGGCGCTCGTCGCGGTGGCGGCCATGTGCACGGCCACGGCCGCGGCGGCCACCTTCGCCACGCAGGCATCGCCCCTTCGGGTGGGGCTGGCCTTCGATGGACCGGCCGACGCGGGGTTCGAGCGCCTGGCCGCCGCGGGCGCCGCGGCGGCGCGCAGGGCCGGGCTCGCCACCTACGAGATCGCCCGCCCCGCCACCGAGGGCCCCGACCCCGCGCTGCTCGACCGCCTGGTGGCCGAGGGCAACCAACTGGTGATCGCCGTGGGCTTCCGGTGGGCCGATGACGTGGCCGCCGCGGCCCGGAGGCACCCGGGCACCGACTTCGCCATCGTCGACGCGTCGGCGGCGCCGGAGGGCGCCAGTGCGCCCCCCAGCGTGCGGGGCATCCTCTTCCGCGAGGGCCAGGCCGGGCGGCTGGCGGGCTACCTGGCGGGCCTCACCGCGCGCGAGGCCCGGCACCCCGTGGTGCTGGGCGCGGTCGGCGGCCTGCGCATTCCCCCGGTGCAGCGCTACATCGCGGGCTTTCGCGCCGGTGCGCGCGCCGCCGATCCCGGCGCGCGGGTGATCGTGCGCTACTCCGGGACGTTCCTGCAGGGAGTCGGCTGCGACCGCATCGCCCGGCGCATGGTGGCCCGGGGAGCCACCTCGGTGTTCTCGGTGGCCGGTTCCTGCGGGGACGACGCCATGCGCGCCAGCGGCGCCGCGGGCCGCACGGCCATCGGGGTGGACGTGGACCAGTCCTCCCTGGGCCGCTACGTGCTCACCAGCGCCGTGAAGCGCGTGGACGTGGCCGTGCAGGACACCATCACCGACCGGGCGCAGGGCAGGTTCACCGCCGGGGACGTGCGGTACGGGCGGCGCGAGGGCGGCGTGGGGCTCGGCCGGATCTCGCCCATGGTCCCCGCGTCGGTCCGCCAGCAGGTGCGCGACCTCGCGCGGCGGATGGGCGCGCCGGCCCGAGGGTGAGCCGCCTCACAAAGTGAGGTGCAACACCACCGCGCGGTGACGCGAATTGCGGTCCCGTGCGGCAAGGTGACCGCATGACCTCTCCCTCTGCATTGGCCGACCGCCTGGCGGACGTGCGCAGTCGCACCCTCGACCTCGTGGCGCCGCTCGACGAGGAGTGGGTCACCCGCACGCCCGACCCGATCATGAGCCCCCCGGCGTGGGACCTGGCGCACATCGCGGCCTATGAGGAGCTGTGGCTGGTCACGCGGCTGTCCGAGGCCGCGCCCATGCACCCCGACCTGCAGGCCACCTACGACGCCTTCGAGACGCCCCGGGCCGTGCGCGGCGAGATCCGCATCCTCGACGGCCGGGAGTCGCGCGAGTACATGGACGCCGTGCGCACGCGGGCGCTCGATGTGCTGTCCCGTGCCGACCTGTCGGATGACGGGCCGCCGCTCACGGCGGGAGGGTTCGTGTGGCACATGGTGGCCCAGCACGAGGCCCAGCATGACGAGACCCTGCTCCAGACCCTCCAGTTGATGCCCCCGGGCGCCTACAGCCCGTGCGCCGGGGCCCTGCCCCCCGGTGACGGCGGCCCCGGGGCGCCTGATCCCATCGATGTCCCCGGGGGCACCATGGTCATGGGCGCCGAGCCCGGGACGGGCGCGCTCGACTGCGAGCAGCCCGCCCACCTTCGCCACGTGGCCCCGTTCCGCATCGACCGGGCGCCGGTCACAATCGGCCGGCACCTGGAGTTCATCGCCGACGGCGGGTACGACGATCCCCGGTTCTGGAGCACCGAGGGCTGGGCGTGGCGGCAGCAGCACCACGTGGAGGCGCCGCTTCACTGGCAGCAGGACGGCGCCGGGCAGTGGACCCGCACGTGGTTCGGCTGCACCGAGCCCGTGGACCCGGCCGAGATCCTGTGCCACGTGTCGTTCTTCGAGGCCGAGGCGCACGCCCGGTGGGCCGGCGCGCGCCTGCCCACCGAGGACGAGTGGGAGTTCGCCGCGCGGTTCGACCCGGCGGTCCCCGGCGATGCCTGGGCGCCGTGGGGACACGCCTCCCCGGAGGGTCGCGCCAACCTGGGGCAGACCGCCTTCCGCCCCTCGCGGGTGGGCGCCTTCCCGGGCGGGCAGTCCCCCATCGGGTGCGCGCACATGCTGGGCGACGTGTGGGAGTGGACGTCCACGGAGTTCCACGCCTACCCGGGGTTCCGCGCGTTCCCGTATCGCGAGTACGCGGAGCCGTTCTTCCGGGACGGCTACCGGGTGCTGCGCGGCGGGTCGTGGGCCACGCAGGAGGTTGCCGCGCGCACCACCTTCCGCAACTGGGACCTGCCCGAGCGCCGGCAGGTGTTCGCCGGCCTGCGCCTGGCCTGGGACGCCTGATGGGGAGCGGCGCCAAGGCCCCGTCGCGCACCCGGCAGGTGCTGCCCTGGCGGCTCGACTGCCACGTGGCCGCGGGCGACGGCGGCGCGGCGGCCGATGAGCTCAGGCGGGGCCTCACGGCCACGCGGCCCACCATCCCCGCGCGGTGGTTCTACGACGACCGCGGCTGCGACCTGTTCGTCCGCATCACGGGGCTCGACGAGTACTACCAAACACGTGCCGAGCAGCGGATCCTCGATGACCACATGGATGACGTGGTGGCCGCGCACGGCCCCTCGGAGCTGGTGGAGATCGGGTCCGGTGCGGCACGCAAGACCCGCGCGATCCTCGACTCCATGGAGCGAGCCGGCACGCTCGAGCGCTTCGTGCCCTTCGACATCAGCCCGGGCATGCTGGCCGGCAGCGCCGCCGACATCGCGGCCGCCTACCCCGGCACGCGGGTGCATGCCGTGGCGGGCGACTTCTCGCGGCACCTGTCGCGCATCCCGCGCAGGCGCGCAGGCATGGGGCGCATGGTGGCGTTCCTGGGCGGAACCATCGGCAACCTCGAGCCCGCGCGCAGGCGCACCATGATGCGCCGGCTGGCACGCCTGCTGGGCCCGGGCGACTGCCTGCTGCTGGGCACCGACCTGGCGCACGACCCGCAGGTGCTGGTGCGGGCCTATGACGACGCCGAGGGCGTCACCGCCGAGTTCAACCGCAACATCGTGCGGCACATCAACTCTGCGTTCGCGGGAGACGCCGACCCGGAGGACTTCGCCCACGTGGCCCGCTGGAATGCCCGCGCCTCGCGCATCGAGATGCACCTGCGCGCGCGTCGCGACATCCGGTGGTCCATCGCCGGGCTGGGCATCGTGGTGCCCGTGGAGGCCGGGTCCACCATCCGCACCGAGATCTCCTGCAAGTTCACCCGCGAGTCGGTGGAGGACCTCTACCGCGACGCCGGCCTGCGGCTGGCCTCGTGGCACCCCGATCCCACGGGGCGCTACGCGGTGTCGGTGGCCGTTCCGTCCTGATCGTCCAGGCTGCGCAGGATCACGGTCCGGCGCCGCACGATGATCTCCCCCTGCTCCTGCAGGCGCCCCAGCGCCACGGTGATGCTCTCGCGGGCCGCGCCGATCATGTCGCCCAGCTCCTGGTGGGTCACCCTGAGGTCGAGCCTCACGCCCTCGGGGGTCACCTTTCCCCACCGCTCGGCCAACTGGCGTAGCTTGAGGATGAGCCGGCGCTCCAGTCGCGGCTCCAGGGCGATGGCCGCCGACAGCTCGCGGTCGGCCACGGCCGCCGCCACGGCGCGCAGCACCCAGGCCCCCACCGCGGCATCGGAGCACAGCACGTCGTCGAGGGATCCGGTGAGCACCATCAGCTCCGCGTCGGTCACCGCGCGGGCGCGGGCATCGGGCGCGCCCGGCCAGCCACCCGCGGGCAGCACCAGGGCGTCGCCCTCCTGCAGCAGCGCGATGGTGCGCTGCCGGCCCGCCTCGGCCTCCACCACGATCGCGATGCGGCCCGCCGACACGAATCCCAGGGGTCCGATCAGCTGGGCCTCGGGCAGCTCATCCCCGGCCAGCACCCGCACCACCGCGCACATGCCCGCAAGGCGCTCGTACACGTCGTCGGTGAACCCGGGGTCGTTCATCCACCCTCCACCAGCATGGCGGCACGGTCCTCCCATTCCGCCATGGCGTACGACAGGTCCTCCTGCAGCGCCCGGTGGCGCTCCCCCAGCGCCGTCACGGCGTCGAGGTCACCCGCCGTGGAGGCCTGCGCCACGTCGGCCTCCACCACCGCGATCTGCTCCTCCAACTGGGCGATGCGCGACTCGATCTTGCTCACCTCCCGCGCCAGCCGGCCACTGGAGGGGCGCTTCTCACGGGGGCGGGCGGGCGGATCCCGGCGCGGCGCCCCCGCCGGCGCGGGGTCGGGCGACGCGCCGTCGGCCTCACGGATGGCGATGAGGTCGGCGTAGCCACCGGCGCGCATGACGGCCGTGCCATCCTCCAGCGCCAGCGTGTGGGTGGCCACGGCATCGATCAGCGCGCGGTCGTGCGACACCAGGATCACCGTGCCGTCGAACGCCAGCAGGGCGTCCTCCAGCGCCTCGCGACTCTCCACGTCGAGGTGGTTGGTGGGCTCGTCCAGCACCAGCAGGTTGCCGCCCTCGGCCACCAGGGCCACCAGGCTCAGGCGACGCCGCTCGCCACCTGACAGGCCCTCCACGGTGCGGTCGGCCAACTCCCCCGTGAACAGGAACCTGCCCAGCAGGCGACGCGCCTCGGTCTCGGTGAGCGACGTGCCGGCCTTCACGGTCTCGGCCAGGGTGCGACGCTCGTCGTACTCACGGGCGTGCTGGCTGAAGTACGACGGCAGCACCTTGTGCCCCATGCTCACCCGGCCGGCCGCCACGTCGCGCATGCCCAGGAGCGTCTCCACCGTGGTGGTCTTGCCCGCGCCGTTGGGGCCCACCACCGCCACGCGCTGGCCGCGCTCGATGGTGAAGCCGGCACCGTCCACGAGCACCCGGTCCGCCACCTCCACCCTCAGGCCGTCGGCCTCCAGCACCACGCGCCCGGGGCGCTCGGTCCTGGGGAACCCGAACGAGAGCGCCTTCTCGCGCGTGGGGGCCTCGATGGGCGCCATGCGGTCCAGCTTCTTGGCCCGCGACTTGGCCTGGCGCGCACGCGTGCCCGCGCGCCACCGCGTGACGAAGCGCTCGAGCCGCTCCATCTCCTCCCGGCGGCGCTCCGCCGCCGCCGCCTGCTGGGCCTCGTCCTCGGCGCGCGCGCGCCGGAAGTCCGAGTACCCCATGGGCCACAGCTTGGCCCGGCCGCCCGAGAGGTCCAGCACCTGCGTGGCAGTGGACTCCAGGAACCAGCGGTCGTGCGACACGATCACCACGGCCGCGCGCATGTCGCGCACGATGCCCTCGAGCCACTCCATCGCGGCCAGGTCGAGGTGGTTGGTGGGCTCATCCAGCAGCAGCACCTGCGGCCGGCCGGCCAGCGCACGCGCCAGCGACGCCCGCGTGAGCTCCCCGCCCGACAGGCTGGCCAGCGGGCGGTCCAGGTGGTCATCGCGCAGCCCGAGGCCCCGGGTCACCCGCTCCACCCACGCACGCCAGTGGTACCCGCCCGCCGCGTCGAGGTCGGCATGGGCGCGCTCGTAGGCCGCCATGGTCTCGGGCCCGTGGTCGCCCGACGCCATGCGGGCCTCCAGCGCGGCAAGGCGCTCCTCGGCGTCGCGTGCGTGCGCCAGGCCCTGCTCCACGTATTCGCGCACGGTCCCGGCCGCGGTGGCGTCGGGGCGCTGGTCGTGCAGGGCCACGCGCTCGCCGCGCGGGATCGACACCGATCCCCCGTCCGCATCCTCGCGCCCCGCGAGGATCCTGAGCAGCGTGGTCTTGCCCGCGCCGTTCCTCCCCGCCACGGCCAGGCGGTCGCCCGGACCGATCCGGAAGGACACTCCGGAGAAGAGGGTGCGCGGGCCGAACGCCTTGGTCAGCCCCGATACCTGCACAGCGCCTAATGTTAGGCGCCGTGAGCGCCGACGCCACCATCATGGACACGCCGGAGCAGGTGGCCGGCCTGGTGGAACGGGTACGGGAACAGGGACGCATGGCGCTGGACGTGGAGTTCCTGTGGGAGCGCACGTACGCGCCCATCCCCTGCCTCGCGCAGGTGGCCGTGGGGGATGAGGTGGCGCTCGTGGATCCCATCGCGGGGGCGCCGCTCGACGGGGTGGCCGCGTTGCTGGCCGATCCCGCGATCGAGGTGGTCATGCACGCGCCGAGCGCCGACCTCACGCTGTTCGCACTGGGCTTCGACGTGCGTCCATCCACCCTGCTCGACGCCCAGCTCATCGCGGGGTTCGTGGGGATGGGCGCGGGCCAGAGCCTGGGGGCCCTGCTGGGTCGCGTGCTCGACGTGAAGGTGGCCAAGACCGAGGGGTACTCCGACTGGTCGCGCAGGCCCCTCACCCGTGCCCAGCTCGACTACGCCGCGGCCGACGTGCTGTACCTGTTCGACCTGGTGGACGAGCTCATGCGCCGCGCCGCGGAGCGCGGGCGCACCGAGTGGGTGCTGGAGGAGCATGAGCGCCGCTACGGGCCCACGGCCCGCGTGGCGCCCGATCCGTTCGAGGCCTGGCGCAAGGTGAAGGGCCAGGGTCGCCTGCAGCCGACCGAGCGCGCCGTGCTGCGCCGTGCGGCTGCATGGCGCGAGACCGAGGCCCGCAGGCGCGACCGCCCCGTGGGCTGGCTGCTGCCCGACCGCACGTTGCTGGAGATCGCACGGCGGCGGCCGGCGGGCCCCGCGGCCGTGCTGTCGGAGCGCGGTGTCCCATCGGCCATGCGCGAGCGCGAGGCGCAGTCGCTCATCCAGGCCATGGACGAGGCGGCGGGCGACCCCCCCATCGCCCTGGGACCGCCACCCCCCGCCAAGGTGCAGGCACGGCTCGAGACGCTCACGCCGCTCGCGCAGATCCTGCTCACGGCGCGCGCATCGGCAGCCGACCTGGCCCCCACCCTGGTGGCCACGCGCGACGAGGTGGAGCAGTACCTCACGGCCCTGCTGATGGAGCGCGACACCACGGGGCTGTCGCTGGGCCGGGGGTGGCGGCGCGAGGTGGCGGGATCGGCCATCGCCGAGCTGGCCGCCGGGCGCCTCGGCATCGCGCCGCTTGCCGCATCGCCCTACCTGGCCGAGATCACGCTGCCCGGGCACTGAGCCCCCGCGGGGGCCGGAAATGCAACGGGGGGCGCCTGCGCCTGGGGCGGAGCCCTGCCCCGGCGCGAAGCGCCCCCCGAACCCGTGGGGACAACCGAACCCACCTCATCTGCCTGCAATGCAACCGCGGGCCCCGGTGGGGCGGCGTGGTGCTCGCGTTATGGCTCGGTGAAGCCCACCGGCTCCACCAGGGGCGCCAGGTCAGCCATGGCCGTGACCAGCGCCACGCGAGCACGCGACGGCGCATCGGCGGCCAGGGGCAGCACCTGCCACTGCGTGCGGTTCAGGTACGCGCCCGCCCAGCGACGGTGCTCATCGCCCGTGCGCATGACCAGCGCCTGGATGCTGCGGAGGTTGTCCGAGCGGTCTGCGATCTTGAGGAGGTGCGCATCGGGGGGCCCCTGCTCGAGGAGACGGCGGTAGTAGTCACGCACCGCATCACCGGCCACCCGGGCATCGGGTGCGGTGAGCCACACCACCAGGTTCTCGGCACGGGCGCCGAACGCGCTTCGCACCTCCTCCGGCGTGGTGATGGTGTCCTCCACCACGTCGTGCAGCAGCGCGGCCACCAGCATGTCGCGGTCGGTCACGCCCCACTGCATCAGGCCCATGGCCACGCGCACGGGATGCAGCCAGTAGGGCGTGGCGCTGCCGCGCCGGTTCTGGCCCTCGTGCCGCTCCCGTGCGAACCGGTCGGCTCGCAGCAGCGTGCGCCGGTCCGCCGACGGGCGCGGGGCCAGCGCGCGCTCCCATGCCGCGTCCACGTCGTCGGCCGTGTCGAAGTGCTCCGGCCACGCCAGGTGACGCGGCGCGATGGGCGCCAGCGCCTCACTGGATTCACCCACCGACGGGGGCTCGAGAGGACCGGTCGACATGGCCTCTAGGGTATCGCGCCCCTCGGCCCCCGAGGGCGGGCCGCGTCGCCTGGCCGTGGTCGACCTGGGCTCAAACACGTTCCGCCTGGTGGTGTTCGAGTACCAGCCGGGCGGGCCGTTCCGCCTGGTGGACGAGGTGCGCGAGGTGGTGCGCCTCACGGAGGGCTCGGCGCCGGGCGAGCCCATCGGCCCTGCGGCGGCCGAGCGCGCCGCGCGCGTGGCGCGCCTGTTCGCCGGGTTCTGCGATGGCGCGGGCATCCACGAGGTGCGGGCGGTCGCCACCAGCGCCATCCGGGACGCCCCCAACGGCGACGAGGTGCTGCAGGCCATCACCGACTCCGGCCTCCCGGCGCGAATCGTGTCCGGCGTGGAGGAGGCCCGGTACGGCTACCTGGGAGCCGTGAACGGCACCACCCTCACCCACGGCCTCGTGGCCGAGCTGGGGGGCGGGAGCATGCAGGTGGGCCGGGTGGATGACCGCCGCCTGGCCCGGTCGATCAGCTGGCCGCTGGGGGCGGTGCGCATGACCGATGCCTTCATGTCCGGGCCGGTCCAGACGCGCGAGGACGTCAAGGCCCTGCGCCGCCACGCGCTGGACGTGCTGCACCTGGAGACATGGATCGCAGACGCCGGGCGGCTGGTGGCCATGGGCGGCGCCGTGCGCACGCTGGCCGCCATGGCCCAGAAGGCCCAGGGCTATCCCCTGGGCGAGGTGCATGGCTACATGCTGCGTCGCGACGACCTGCGGGCGCTCATCGACCGCATGACCGAGCTGCCCAAGGCCGAGCGCCGGAGGATCCCGGGGCTCAAGGCCGACCGCGCCGACATCATGCTGGCGGGCGCGGTGGTGCTGGACGCCCTGGTGCAGGCGGCCGGCGTGGACCGGGTGGAGGTGTGTGCCGAGGGCCTGAGGTGGGGCGTGTTCTGGGAGGCCTTCCTGGCTCCGGAGGATCCGCCCCTTGTCGACGACGTGCGCGCCACCAGCGTGCGCGACCTGGCCCAGGTGTACGGCTACGACCGGGCGCACTGCGAGCAGGTGTCGCGCCTCGCGCTCATGATCTTCGACGGGCTGGCCCGGCTGGGCCTCCACGACGGTGACCCGCGCGAGCGCGAGTGGCTGCACGCCGCGGCGCTGCTGCACGATGTGGGCACCCTGGTCGACTACAACGACCACCACAAGCACGGCCACTACCTGGTGCTGAACGCCGGCCTTCCCGGCTTCCGCCATCGCGAGCTGGTGATCATCGCCCAGCTGGTGCGTGGGCACCGGAAGTCCATCCAGTCCCCGGGGCCCCTGGGCGCGCTGCTCAAGCCACGGGACGAGGAGCGCATCCTCCGCCTGGCGTCGTTCCTGCGCATCGCCGAGCAGCTGGAGGTGGGCCGCGCGCGGGCCATCACGGGCATCGACTGCGCCCGCGAGGGCGATCTGGTCACCCTGTGGCTGCGCGCCCACGGCGACGTGGACGTGGCCATGTGGTCGGCCCGGCAGG
>VFQT010002735.1_pt1 | contig 17403 bp, 13 predicted proteins | sample 3512381 | NCBI WGS metagenome assembly VFQT01 (sample SAMN10412376, study PRJNA504923) | tailings metagenome | isolation source: Relicate 2 Philex TSF3 active mining site | place: Philippines: Tuba, Benguet | collected 2017-08-29
GGGAACAAGTTGAGGGGTTGTTGAGGAAAACTTTAGAGAATCGTGGAAGTGGTTGCAGGGGAAGGGGTTAGGGGTGGTGAGGGGGGAAGTGGATGATGGAGAAGTTCCCTGAAGTTGCCTTCAGATCGTCGGTTTCGGGCGCCTTGGGCCCGCACCCGGCTTCGGGATGGCGCACTGGCCGCGGACGCCGATCAGGCTGCGTGCATCCTGCGCGGAGTAGAGAAACGTGCGCCCGACCCTGAGAAAGCGGATGGCCCCCGATTCCCGGAGGTGTGCTACCTCGCAGGTTGTGATGTGAAGCAAGGCTCGGAGCTCTTGGCTTCGGAGCCATTCCGAGGGATCGGGAGGTGGATGCGACATGAGTTCCGCGAGGCGGGTTGACTTGGTCCGGTTGCTCTTCGAGCTTCGTAGCTGGTGACCTCGAATCGTGACTCCGGCTCGCTCCAGGGTGCGCTGCCACTCGACTTGAAAGCCGATCTTCGACGTCTCGCGATAGAGCCCAGCCTTCTCCTCCTGCTTCGTGAGCTTGGCGAACTTCGCGCGTGCCGGGTAGTCATCAGCCACGAACTCCTCCTTCCGATGCAGGATCGCGTGGTTTGCGGACTTCGCGTAGTCGCGGAACGAAGTGCGCGCTTCGTCAAGGTTGACGACCATCGACGCCATGAGTGCGGGGTGGGCGACTTCGTCGAAGGTCGGGTAGCACAGGTAGCTGACCTGTGGCCGGTATCGATTCAGCTTGACGATGTTGGCGCCCTCTACTGTGCCGACGAGTCCGCGTGCGCAAGCTTCGTAGAGCCGGAGGACGGTCGGCAATCGCTCCAGCGCCGACGTGTGGACGTAGAGGGCCTGCGGAGTCTTCTTGCCGACCGGGCTGGCGCGGCATGCGAGGTCTAGCAGATCCTGGTCTCCGATCTGCTTCATCATCAGCAAGGCTTCTTGCTGTGCCTTGGTGTAGTTGCCGTGGAAGGCCCGGATGTCCCCTCGGAGTTCAGGAGCAAGCTCTGAGAGCTTAGGAGGACAATTGAACTGAGAGTGGGCGAGGTAGATCAGCAGGTCTTCCCGGCGCTCCAGCTCGATGCGTGACCACGCATCTCGTCCCGTTGCTCGGCAGACCACCGCGAATGCCCGCGGGATGGTGCCAAAGACTTCCGCCAGCGCCTGACTGGTCGGGAGCTCCTCTGCAGCGGGCAGCCTGCCGCGTTCCGAGTAGAACGACAGCATGGGGTCGAGCAGCTCCCTGTGCTGTTCGTAGAGAACCGCGCTGATCAGCGGGCGCGGGCCAGTGCTGCGACGTCGGAAGCGCGAAGCGAGATAGCGCTCCCGGTCTGCTGAATCGCGGAACAGAAAGAAGACGCCGGGCGCGGCTGGGATCGGACGCTCGTTCAGCACTGCCTCGAGCCATTCGCGAAGCTCAGATTGCTCGAAGAAGTACTGGAACGTCCCGTGCTTCGTGACGCATCCGTCCGAGTAGCGATGCGTCGGCAGGTCATCCACATCGGTGCGCAGTCGGGCCGCCACAACCAGCACCCGCTCTGCCAGCGACCATGCTCGCCGGACGACCTCTACGCGCTCAGCAGGGTTCTCGATCACATTGATCACGAACCCGAGGTTCACGAGAGCTGCTTTGCGCAGTTGCTCGTGCGGTGCGTGGGCTGGGTCCCAGCCGTTCGCTTCATGTCCCAGCCCGCGCAAGAGCCTCACATCGGACCCGTGTCCGCACCCGTAGTCGAAGACGTCGGCGCTGCCTTCGAGCAGCGCCGACTCCAGCGCGAGACGTAACGGCCTCGAGAGCTCAGCCCTCTTCAGCGCTGTCTTGTCCCGTCGGATTCTCATGCGGCGATGCGCCAACTGTGGTCGTGTTGGGGCTAGTGGCCCTTCGCACCAGCTGGTGGATGCTCTGAATTGACCTGTCGGCGAAGAGGTAGCCGATGCCGCGATGCAGGTGCAGACGGAAGTACTTCGCTAGGGTTTCTTGCGAGTCGCCTAGCCCATCTTCAAGGCATCGCTGTCGGATCAGGGCTTCGTAGACATCCGAATGCTCACCGCCGAAGACTCGCCAGGACATCTCGATCGAGCTGTCGGATGCCAACCGCGACTCGGGCGGGACCGACTTTTCGGAGAGCGAAGCGACAAGGGCCCATCTGCACAGCGTGTTCCAGTTGGGGATCCTGGTGCGGCGCTTGAGCTGCACCAGGTGTTCTTTCTCGCGCTGCGAGAGCTTGATGTTCTCGAGAATCACGTGGAAGCCTCCCAGAAGTAGCCCTCATTGACGCCGGACACCTGCTTGGAGTCGTCGAACTCCAGGCGGTAGCTGCGCGCGACGTGCGGCGAGAGCTTGGCGAATGCGCGCTCGTCGATCTCTGCGTCCGTGGAGAGCAGCAACACTTGGTGGCTGGCGAAGGGGAAGTAGCGCTCGATGACCGTGCTGCGGTGTGCGGTGTCGAGTCGGCCGAGGGGTGTGTCGATCACGGTCGGGATCGGTCGACCCGCGGCTCTGCTCAGGCCCCAGAGCAATGCGACGGCGAGAAGCTGGCGCTCTCCCGCCGACATCTTCTCTGGCGGCACGACCTGACCATCAGTGCCTCGCAGTTCCACGACGAAGGTTTGAGGGTCAATGCGAAGATCGCTGACCATCCGTTGCTTGCGCATCAGGGAGCCGAATGACTCCATGGCCAGCTTCTCGATGCGCTCGACGTGGCCTTGCAGCACGCGCTCGCGGAAGCGTCGCAGTGTGTCTCTCGCCTTGGCGGAGTGGCGCAGAGTGCGTGCGGTGTCTTCGTCGCCGAGCATGGTGTCTGCAAGCTCGGTGCGGATGTTCTCGAGGCTGCGGCGCAGACGTTCCTGCTCGAGGGTCTCCACCCTCATCATCTCGCGGGTGATCTCCTGTGCGCGAGTGGCTCCCTCGAGCTCGATGCGGAGGCGATCGCGCTCGTCGAGCATGGGTTTGATCCGCTCCTCGCTCGGTATCGCTGCGAGCTTCCTCTCCGCCGTCTGGGCGGTGAACTCGTGCTTCTCGATTTCGCCGAGCAGTTCCTTTGCCTTCGCAAGAGCCGAAGGAAGGATGTGCTCGATGAGTGCGTGCACGCGAGTGCGCCCGTCGGTGTCGAGCAATGCAGGCTCATCGGAAGATGCTTGGGCTCTTGCCGCTCGGTCTTGCTCCAAGAACGCAGCCAGGTCAGCAAGCAGCTTCTTGCTGGCTTGGAGGGCCTGGGCCTGGTCGAGAATCGACTGGTCGCGAGCAGCAAGGACCTCCATGAGCCCGGCATGCAAAGCCATGCCTTGGCTGCGACGCGCCGAGGTCTCCAGGCGTTGCAGCGCCGGCAAGACGCACGCGAGAGGCAGTGCCTCCGCTGCCAGTTCTCGCAATTGGTCTTCGATGCGGACTCCAGCCTCCGCAGCTGCGTCCCGCTCTGCCTCCAGGAGGTGGCGGTTTTCGAACGCGGATCCACCTTGGTTGGCTAGCGCGCGATCGATCTCTTGCAGCCGCTTGTTGCAGCGGTCGATGTCGTTCTGCTTGGACGCAGCTTGTTGATGGAGGTCGGACAACTTCCTGTCGACCATCTGCAGCGTCCGGTCGAGCTCCTGTTCTCGTTGGACCAACGGAGTGGAGGGATTGTCTTGCTCCACCAGCTTGCGCTTGCGGCGCTCCAAGATCTCCAAATCGTTCTGGAGCTGGTCGACGATGTCCAATCCGAGCAGGGAGTGAACGGCGGAACGCAGGATCTGAGCCGACTCCTCTGGGTTTGCGAGTTGCTCGATCTTCTCGCCATCGAAGAAGAACAGCGGGGCCACTCGCGCGGGGATGTAGTCCTCGACCCAGTCTGACCAGTTCTCTGCAAGTACGGTGTCTAGCTCGCCGTCGCGAATCACATCTAGCGACTCTTTCACCTTGGCACCGACGACGCGCCAGTAGCGGCTGACGTGGATGGTCTGTTCGGTGCCGTGGCTTGAGTTCGAGAATGTCAGCTCGATGCCGGCGCCTTCGTCTGGGCTGACATGTCGATTGATGCAGCCCCTCAGATGCGCTTCGTAGCCAGTGCGAGCTTGCCAGACGTTCGATTGCCGGCCGAAGAGCACAAGCTGCAGGGCGTTGAGCAGCGAGGTCTTGCCTCCGCCGTTCATGCCGCCAAACAGGATCACTGGGCGCTTCGGGGGCCTGGGCGAGAGGTCGATCTCGTGGCGGCCTCGATAGGGCCCGTAGTTGTGAAGGACGATGCGTTCGAGGATCACGGCGCCTCCATCTTCAAGGGCAGTCCCTTCTCGTGGGTCGTTTGTTCCTTGGCCTGCTGTCGACGGACAGCTCGCTCCTTGGCGTCCTCCGCGCTGTCGTAGAAGCCGCGCTTGATGGCGTCTTCCAGCTTCTCGAACAGTCCTGCTCTGCGGGCCATGTTGCGGTGGCGCTGCTCCGTGGAGATCAGCTCGCGGACCATCTCGAAGTGGAGCGTGTCCGAGCCGCAGACCTCGCGCAACTGGGTGATCTCCTCAGCTCCGAATGCGGAGTGTTCGTGGAGATCCTCGCCGGGATATGCACGGCCCGTGACCTCCTGGTATATGCGCGGGAGGGAGTCCTCTAGCTCGTGCTTGTCGACGACCCAGATGCGGCGGATCTCGTGGAGTTCGGGGAGCGTGATCAGCTCCAGCTCGCGCACGTAATCAGGGCCGTGCTTGCGGATCCACTCCTGGGCATCGAGAAGGCGTCGCACCCAGTCCTCGCGTGCCGTCTGGGTGTAGGGGCCAGGGATCGGTTCGCCATGGAAGAGCTGGACATGGCCTTGCATGCGTCGGAAGTCGCGCGTGCTGCGATCGGCTTCCTTCAGTCGATCACGCAGGTCGAGCAGCGGGAGCATCCACTCCTTCTCGTGGTCGTTCTGGATCATCGCGGACATCGACTTGTCCTTGTCCACGAGGGTGCAGACCCAGCACCCAAACCGGCTGTCTCCGCAGCTGGGGGTGCTTGTGTCGAGCACCAGCGGGCACTCGCCATCGGCGGAAGCGCCCTGGTACATCGTCAGCAGGTCCTTGTTGTTGTGTCCCCAAGGGTTCTTCACCTGCATCAGGAACAGCCAGACGTCGTCGTTGGTCCAGTCTTCGACGGGGCTGTAGACGACGGAGTTAGGCAGGCTGAGGTTGGGGCTGAGGCGGTCGCGAATGCGCTTGCCCTCGAGCTTCACCATGCGGTGCTTGCGCTTGCTGCTTTCCGCCTTGCGGGTGCCGAGCACCAGGATGGCCTCGCCGTTCGCCTTGACCACATCGTTGATGAAGCGGTTGGCGGGGCGGATCTTCATGCGCTCCGTGCACCACCGGAACTTGACGCCTGGGGCCGGGTAGCCGCGCCCGATCAGGTTGACCCAGAAGGTGTCGCTGACCTGGGGGTGCAGCTGGTGGCTCGTGATCGGCAGGCCCTGCTCCTTGGCTTGCTCGTTGATGCGCTTGAGAGATCGCGATACCCATGAGGAGACGATGGGGTTCTCCACCAAGGTGTCCGTCGAGATGACGTGGATCGGCTTCTTGCGTTGCTCGGCTGGCAGCTTCTGGATGCTGAGCCAGACGAGCTGAAGCGTGGCGGTCGAGTCCTTTCCACCGCTGTAGCCGACGACCCACGGGATCTCGTCGACGAGGTAGAGCTGCTGCACTTCTGCGATCAGGAGATCGAGAGTGTCGCGAAAGCCGATTTCGGCGAACGCGGAGTCAGTTTGCGGCTGCTTGGTTTGCATTCTTCCCTCCCTTGTCCTTGGCGTTGATCGCGGTTTCGGCGCGCTGCTCCTCTGCGGTGAGCGCAAGTCCGATGTGCTTCTTGATGGCCGAAGTGGTCAAGAGCACCGAGTTGCCTGCCTTGGAGACGCGACCTCCGACCATTGCGCGTCCTTCCCAAAGGCGAGTGTTCTTGCGGGACCAGTCGAGCGTCGAGAGCCGACTGAGCATCTGCTTCCAGTTCTTCTTGTCGCCACGCAGCAGGGCGTTGCCGACGCGAGCCAGCGCGTGGAGCGCTACGCCGTGCGAGTGGATGAACTCGCCGCGCACCTCGCCGGCTGGCAGTTTGCGCTGGCGCACCTGCTCCCATTCGGGGAACTGCTTCCAGACGACGTCCCAGAACTCGGCGGCAAACGTGACGACGTCGTCCTTGGGGTTGTCGACGCTGGTCAGTAGCGCGTTGATGGCGGTGTAGATCGCGCTCAGCGTGAACAGCTTGCGCGACCGCAGCGAGAGGGTGCTGCGCTCGTACTCGATGACCTGGCGGAAGGCGGAGGTCTGTTCGAGGATGCGCTTTGCGACGTTGCTCTTCTCGTCGCGGTGGTCGTAGAGGATCCCGATCGAACGCGTGGCCCGCACCGCGTAGCGGTTGAGGTCAGCGAACATCTGCTGGCAGCGATCGAGCCCGACGTCCATGAAGAAGACGACGGCGATTGTCTCGTGGGCGAGGTCCGGGTTTTCGCGCAGCGCCACTTCGATGGCGGCCCGGCGATGCTGGCCGTCGTTGATCAGGAAGCGGGAGGACATCGGGATCCGCAAGCTGCCGATGCGGTCGCCGGTGCCCTTCCCGCCCATGGCCTCGAACTTGACCTCGCCGTCAATGGACGCCGTAAGTGCGCTAAAAATATAGGACTTCGGGTTGTCGAGAATGTAGCGCGCGAGCTCGGGAATACGGGCCTTGTTGAGTACTCGCTGCGCACGCAGTTCGGGCACCAGCTCCTCCTCGTTGAAGAGGAAGATCTTCGGGATCAGGTGCAGGGGGCACATCGAGACGTAGAACTCGCGCCCGGCCTGCACGCCCCGGATCGAAGGAAAGACGTATTCGAAGGTCGCTTCCATGGGTCCGCCTTGAGAGGGGCGCATCTCTAGCGAGTTTGAGATGTATGGCAACGGGGAAACAAACATTTTCCCGGTGCCGACAAACTTGCATCTCCGGATGTGTGCGCCAGACTGCCGCCATGGAACAACCCGAGACCAAGCGGGCCATCTACCTGGACTACAACGCCACGACTCCCGTCGACCCGGAGGTCATGGAGGTGGTCCGCTTCTACATGATGGAGGAGTTCGGGAACGCGGGCAGTCGCACCCACGAATACGGCGCGCGGGCCAAGAAAGCCGTCGAGAGTGCTCGAGAGGTGATTGCCACGGAGCTCGGCGTCCGGACTGGAGACGTGGTCTTCACCAGCGGGGCCACCGAGTCGAACAACCTGGCCATCCTCGGGCTCGAGGCGGAGGGGCGTCGCACTGGGCGCATGCACCTCATCAGCTCTCAGATCGAGCACAAGGCGGTGCTTGAGCCGATGGCGGAGCTAGAGCGACGGGGCTTCTCTCTCACGCTGCTGCCTCCCGATCGGAATGGCATCGTGCCAGCGGCTGCGCTGCGGGAGGCTCTGCGTCCGGACACGTTGCTGGTGTCCCTGATGCACGTGAACAACGAGATCGGGACGATCCAGGACATCGAGGGCTACTCCGCGGTGCTGGCAGATCACCCTGCCTACTTCCACATGGATGCCGCGCAGTCGTTCGCCAAGATGCCGGTGGTGTTCGATCGTGTGGATCTGATTTCGGCTAGCGGCCACAAGATCGGGGCGCCCAAGGGGGTGGGTGTGTTGGGGTTGCGCAGGCGCAAGTGGAGTGCTCCGCCGCTTAAGCCGCTGGTGTTTGGTGGAGGGCAGGAGGCGGGGCTGAGGCCGGGGACGCTGGCGGTGCCGCTGATTGCGGGCTTTGCCAAAGCGGTTTCACAATGGAGCGCGCATCGTGCACTTTATCGTGCATCAGCAGTCCGCCTTTTTGAGCGCCTTGTAAAGTTGGCGCATGCGGCTGGTTTCACTCTACTCGTGCCGGAGGGCGTGGTTGTTCCGTGGGTCCTGCCGTTGAGCAAGGCAGACGAAGATGGCGAGGCGCTTATTCTGAGACTCAGAGATAGAATTGCAGTTTCTAACGGGGCTGCGTGTACGGCGGCAAGCTATCAAGAATCGCATGTCATAGCAGCGCTTCGTGCGGAGGCGGCGTGTTTCATTAGGATTTCGACAAGCCCAATGAATTCAGCGTCCGTCCTTGAGGGTCTGCGGGAGCGTGAAGGTATATTGCTCTGAAAGCCAGTCCTGATTTTTTGTTGCAATGGCAAGGTGTCAGCATCGGGCTGAAGAATCGACCTTTGACAGCCCTCACTTTCGCATACTCAGCGCTGCGCCGGTCTGCTGGGCCGGCGCAGCGCTGCAATGGATGCTGGTTGGACGGTCAGTTCTCGGGTACCAGAGCCGCCAGCTCGTCAACTGTCACGGGGTAGGAAGAGTTGCGAAGCGTCCTGTAGGATGAGAAAGCTCTCTTGATCTCTTCCTTTGAGGCGGGGAACAGGTGTGCCACCAAAAGGGCATCTAGAGCGTCAACGTGCTCCCTGCTGGTGTTCATGTGCACGCGGCCATCCTCGTGGTACGCCACGCTCGACCATGGGGCCTCTGCGATATGCCAATCTAGCCTAGAAAGCCGTTCAAGTATCTGCTTCTTGGTTGCGCGGTTTTGCTCAATGCCTGTCCGCAGAGCTTTGAAGACAGCTCTCTGTATGACGGGACGCAGCAAGGCGTGGCCGCGGCCCTCGTCCTCCTTTGGTGCGCGCAGCTCACGAAGATTGTCGTGCTCGCGGACTGTCTCGATCAGTGATCCGCACGCCTCAAAGACCTCCACGATTATGGACTCCATGCGATCGTACGCTGCATCCAGAATCTCAGGGCTCGGCCGCTTGTCGATGCGGAAATCGTCGATATCTCTCACGAAACACTGCATATCCTTGACGAGTTCGTAGAGGACTCCGATCGTGGTGATCGCGCTCTTGTTGGTCTTAGGCACCTGGCCTTGCGCAAGTGTGAGCTCGCCGTCCTCGCCCTGTTTCGTGAAGACGATGACTCTTCCGTCTTCTGAAAAAACGGGATGACTTGCCAAGAGTCTCCTTGTGATGATTGCGTAGGGATCGTCCTCATCAAGGGCTATGTTCTCCGCCTTAGTGGTCGTCTTGGCGTTCCGATTGATGTTAGTGAACAATCGGCGTGTCCTTGCGCGACCTTCCTCGGTGTCGCGATGGCTGACAATTATAACTGTGATGTCTTCATTGTTGAGCTCGTCCCTGAGGCGGTCGTCGTTTGTCTTGAGTGCATCCTTTATTGCACGTAGGCGATGTTGGCCATCAAGGGCGAAGTAGCTTTGGGTGCCGTCGAAGGTCAAGACTCCAAACTGGTCGTCAAGATTCCGAAGCATCCCATCCGGATCTTCCATTTTCACGGGCATGTAGTGTGGGTCTCCGCCATACGCCGCTACGATTAGCGCTCCCAGAAAGCGGTGCTGTGACTTCTTTAGATACTCAACGATCTCGCCCGTGCGGGCTGACAGGCCTCGCTGAAGCAGGGCATGCAGGTCTTTGTTGCCTTGCAATTCGTGAGCGAAGTTGATCTGTCGCGCGACTTCCGCATACTTCATGATGCAGACGTAGTAATTCCAGTCGCCAACTCGAGCCTTGAGTGCCGGTATGAGTGTTTTGTTAGCCATATCAAAAAGCAGCTCGTGGTTTTCCTAGTTTTGCCTTGGGTGCCTTATGCACGACATTTCCAGGAGGGCTAAAGACCTTGATGAGGTCCGACTCCCAGTCCTGTAGTTTTAGTTCGGTGTCTATCTGGCAGCAAACCCAGAACTCGATTTCGCGCAACAAGAGCAGGCGCCCTAATCGCTCTGGTCTTGTTGATGACCGGCTCGACCATAGTGTTGCGAAGTCCCCCTCAAGATAGTTTAGGTACTCTCGCTTGAATCGGTTGAGCACGGTTCCGTTGCCTTCGGGTCCAGCTCGACCGACATAGAGAACTTGGCGGAAATATTGACTGGGCCCTGACGCCATTGCAAAGCCAAGCGCAATCCTCCAGACGAACATGTACAGCCCAGGACGATCTGGTATCAAGTGTAAAGCACTACGATTGGCTTCGTATTTCGTCCAAAGGCTCCCGTGGTTGACCAGCATTCGCTCGAGAGACTTAAGTCGGCGTCCGTCGATTGGCGTGCGCGGATCTACGCCCCACTCAATTGGTGGCATGTCCTGTTCGGCGCGTGCATCGAGTGCAGTCTGGAGGCGGAAGTCAATCATGGTTTGATGCCATGGCTCTGAGAGTCGATGGGCTCGTGTGCTGCTGCACCATCCGAGTCATTTGTGCGTGCGGCGTCGCTTCGCCTACGAATCTGTGTTTAGCAGATCTGCAATGTAAGAAAGCAGCTCTATTTGTGAGCGTGGTGCTGCATCGCTAGGCCAGCGCTCTTGAATGGCTTTGAATCCGCCGTGTGCTATCGAGTTGGCTACGCCCATGCCCTCCGGAGTCAAGCAAGTGGGGTCCTCTTGCGTGAAAAGCCTCTTGCAGGTAGATTGAACTGGGTCGCGCTCGCTGACGTGAATGCCGCGAGTCCGCAACTCCGATTCAAGTATCATGCCTAGGATTGTCTCGCGCACGCCCTGATAATCATTGATCCAATAGTGGATGAAATCGCGGGAGTGGCTACCCATCGGTTGGCGCTGATCAAACACTAATCCGACCAGTAGGCTTAGGTAATACTTGTCAAAGTCGGTCTTTAGGGGACCGCCATCTGCAAAAGCCGCGGCGAACCAGTCATGCATTTCCTCTGTCATGCGGAAAGCTGTCATTGGCGATCCTCCTCCCCCTTCATGTCGAAGGTCTCGAAAAATGCGCGACTTTCGACAAGTGCACCATCTGACGTCATAGCGGTATGGTCCTTGGGAGCCTTGGCAATTATGGCGCTGCTGCCCTCGGTGATCCGAACAAGTGTCAGAAACTGGATGGGCTGCCTGCCCGCGGCGTATGCCGTTTCTGCTAGCGTGTCAACAAAGCCTTCGCGCTCCGTCGAAATGGTTAGAGCAACAAACTGCTCGCTCATCGAAGGTATCATATTTGCTACTTCGCGTCGAATCGTGTGGTCCAGCGATCCTGCAGGGCTATCAACAACCAGTGGGAACTTGATGTTGGCCTCATGGAGCAGCGTCACTAGAAAAGTATATCCCACAGCTAGGCTCTGTCCCATGCTCGCCTCCGTTTGTCCCGATAGCTCAAGTGAATTGCCAATCGAACTGATCGAAAGTGGATCCTTGTGCAGTATCTGCCGCAGGCGCGCGTTTGACTTCTCTTGAACGTCGCGTCGGAGAGAGTCGTCTGCTCGTTTCGCCGCATCGCGGAGGATGTTCCTGAGTGCTCTAACCTTCGCATTCAGCTCGGCTGTTTCGGTGGCCTTAGTCAGCTCGATCATGAGCTTCTCTTTTGCCTGCTCGGCGGCCTTGATGCTGTGAGGGCCGGACGGAAGGCTGAATGCCTTGGAGGCCTCCCGAAGTTCGTTTTGCTTGAGCTGGAGTTGAACTTTCTCTGCATGCAGTGCTCGTTCAGCATCTGTCCCGGCATCCGCCAGAGCTTGCTCGGCAGCCTTGAGATTTGAAGCGCATAGGCGCTTTGCACTTTCGGAGTCTCTTGCTGTCTCGGCGGCAGCCTTCAGAGTCTTCCCCGAGTCATGCATGTCCTCGGCATGCTCTGCTAGCGCTGTGCTCAGGCGGTGCTTGACCATATTTAGGACAGAATGAACATCAGTCCCAAGATAGCGGGTCTTCATCGACAGGATGCGTTGCCGCTCAGCTTCACCAAGTTGGCGGCCGCAAATGCAGTCTGCATTGTCGGGCGCCGCTAGTTCGTCGAACCACTGTGAGGCGGTGTTTGCTGGCAATCGCAGCTTCTCGAGGCCCTTCAATAAGCCATCCAGGCGCGCGCTGATCAGGGAGTGTGTGCGTAGGGGCCGGCGAAGCGTCTGCGTGAGGATGTCTAAGGCGGTCGAAGCCTTCGCCTGCGCAAGCCCAAGTTGAACGCCGGCGTCAGTCTTAGTCTGGTTGAGCACGTCAGATCTAGACTTGAGGTTTGCATCGCTCTTGGCTAGCAGTGTGAGGCGCTCTTCAATTTGCGCCAGACTTTGGCTAGCTTTCTCTGATAACTCCTTGAGTTGAACATACTTCTTGTCGGCGATTGAGAAATCGGTGCGCAATTTCTGAACGGCAGCAGGCGTCTTCGACTGAGTCCCGATCTCGCGGATTCGAGCCGTAAGGTAGTCGTCCGATGCGTTTGCGATCTCCTCAAACAGATAAAGCTGGAAGAGATTCGTCACGGCCTTCCGGGCCTCGGATTTGTGTGGGTCAAACAGGTCTTTGGCATACTCTCCATCAAAAATGAAAAGCTGGACGAAATCAGGCCTCAGGAATCTGGAGACGCTTGCGGGCGGGTCGAATCGGTCGACGTTGCGAGTCCTGAACTGCGTCTCATAGCGAGCAATTCCGTCCACGAAATTCATATGTACCGCTATGGTTAACAACTCTAGATCGATTGACAGTCGGAGAGTGAATACGCCTTTCGCGTGAGTTGCTCCTGGACGGCGAAGGCCCTTTACTTCGCTTGGAGTCCATTGCGCCGCGGAACCATCAAGTGCGGCGCGAAGCAGCTTCAGCGTTGTGGTCTTCCCTGTGCCGTTTGCCATCTGCAGCAGTGAAACCTTGTGCGGTTGCTTGTCTAGGCCCTGCAGGCTGATATTGACGTCAGGGCAGCGAAGGCCTTGAGTGCGCCAGCCGAGAATGCTCAGTTTCACTGCTCATCCTCATGTAAGTGGACCGCATTGAGAACATCTTGCAGGCGAGACAATGTGTCTTCCCGATCTCTGGATATGTCGGCAGACCCAGATCTGAGCGCGTTCAGCCATGCCTCCAGTCTATGGTAGAGTGACTCCGGCTGTCCTGCCGCTTGAATTGCGGCACGCAGCGCATCCTGGATTTTGGGGTGAGATGTCATGATGGTCCGTGAATGCTAGCTAATTCTGTGAGCCATGCAACTCTTGCAGCATCTGCTGTTGCTCGGGCTTCCTCTGGGTTGTCGGCGTCGCTGCGCGAAAAATCAACCACAAGTGCTCGCTTTCGAGGATCCGCCGGATTCGCTCGAAGGCAGCGACCAAGGCGTTGAATGGTCTCCAGCATGGCGCGGGAGGAAGCGACCAATATGACAGTGCGCAAGTCAGGGACATCGATGCCTTGCGATAGCTTGTGGCATGTCACTAGGCAGTCTAGCTCACCATTGGCAAAGCGATGCAGCACTTCAGATCCGTCATCAGCAAAGTACTGACTGAACCTCTTGCCTAGTCCATGGATGATCTCGAAGAGTGGCGTGACGTGTTCCGTTGTCTCCGCGAAAATGATACAGCGATCAAGGGTATCAGGCCGCTGCATCAAGAAGTCTGCAAGCTGCGGGATCTTCTCGCTCGCTGTTTTATAGACTCTGGCCAATTCAATCCACACTTGTTCGCGTGACATCGGATTGCCAGACTGAGCCCGGGCGGCCTTTTGGGCGTAGACTCGCTGTATGCGCTCTTTGTCGTCCGCGGATAAGGTGAACGGGAGTACGCAGTAGTCGAATGGAACCAAAATCCCACGTTCGATTGCGTCACGCAGTCCGAAGCGATAGATCACATCTCCAATCTCATCTTGAATGAAAGAGGAACCTTCGGGATCGTATTCACGCTGCGGCGTGGCGCTCAGTCCAAGAGTGTAAGCGAAGGGGCTGTGCTGTCCACGAAGGAGGATTTGGCTGGAGGGCTCGCCTAGTCCGTGCACTTCGTCATGTACGAGCATTATGCGCGCTTTAGCGCTTGGCTGAAGCCGGCGGACGACGCCGGCTAGATTGCGGCGATTCGTCACGAGCACAGACTTTTCGTGCAGAGTGCCGAACATGCTGCCGCTATGATGTGTCCCATAGAACTGCTCGCACCTCCAGCCGCCCTTGGTTGCCCAATGCAAGAGCTCCTTGTGCCACTGATCTAACAAATCGTTCCCGTCGGTGCAGACAATTGCCGCAACAATAGAGCCGTCTTCTCTCAGTGCGCTCATGGCTCTGATGGCGGTTCGAGTCTTTCCTGTTCCCGTTGCCATCTCAAGGATTCCGCGTTTGGCGGAGAGGAAGGCGCGCACCGCCTCGTCTTGATGTCGCCATTTAGCATCGAGTGTGGGCGCCGTTGTCGGTGACACATCAGGAAGTATCGGAGAGGACTTGGGTGCGAGTGCGCGGATGAGTTGAAGCGTCTCTTCCGTGAGTCTCCGTACTCGAATATGTGCGTTGCCGTTCCAGCTGGACTCAAAGTCCTGAGCATGCGAGGAGATTCGCTCCAGCTCCCCGGGCTTCCAGCTGCAAAACACATCTATTCGTTCTCCGTTGCGCTCGTGCCCGCCAGCGGTCTCATTGGCGGAACCGCCGAATGAGACTTTGCCCCCATCAATCAAGGTTATCACTCCAAACTTCTCGTGGTACAGCTCTTCGCCTTGCGTGCCTTGAAACCATGCAAAGCGGATTTCCAGTAATCCTGAAGCTATGAGCCAAGCTAAGAGCCGTGAGCGATGCTCGCACGAGTTGCCGTGCGATTGCATCGCCGTTGCTGCTGCAACTAATCTGTGTGCTATGGCGTCTTCTGTCAAAGCTTGAGCCTCTGCGGAAAGTCTGACGGCTTGGAGTAAAGACGTCCGATCCTCCACGCTCAATTCAGGGGCAAGCAAGAGTCGGATCTTCCCGTGTCTCTTTGCCAGGCCCGGCACTGCTCCCACCCATGCGTTGAGTGCTCCGCTGGAAAAGTAGCCAGCTGCTCTGTCATACGACGTGGCCTGTGACAATAGCCGTGCAAAGAAGTCCCGACCTAGGTTGTCTTCGCCGCTGCGATAGCGAGCCTTGATGTCCATGATTGCATCCGGCATATCAATCAGAGTCCCCGGGTCCTGTGATATGGATGTGAGGGTGGAACAGGTTGTCGATTGTGCGTTGGGTGCGCATATTTGTCAAAAAATCCTCCAGCGTCAGAGGCTCTGTGACAGGGGTTTCTGGTAATTCGTCCTGAAGCGTTCGCTGTAGATTGGATCGCTGGTCCGGGCGCAGCCAGTAGCACTTGCCGTGCGCGAGCCCTTCTTGGGCGGATGCCCGAATCGCCAGGAGGCTGTCTCCGTCTTGCGAGTTAGTTCCCGAGTGCAGTCGTTCGCATAGCAGGTCTTGTATTAACTGCTCTCGATAGCTAGTGCGCGGCGTCAGCGCATGCCATTGATGAAACATGGTGCAGTCCTCGATCCATCCGGCGGCAATCATGCATGCAAGGTATGGCCAGGTCGTCGTGATCTTGGGCCTCCGTCCGAGGCTTCGGTTTACTGTGATTGGGTTTGCTCCCTTGTGGACCACTGACATGAATAGAATTCTGACAAACTCATCGGGATCCAGGATGAACGCCGGCCCTGACGGGGTAAAAGCAGGGGGGCCAGGGTCCCGTGCCAGGTGGGCATGCTCGGCGTGCGAGGCCACTCTCTCTGCTGCCGATATTGGCCATTTGTCAATTTGCGAATAAAAGAGCAAGAAGCGGTACAAGATTGGATCGTGCGCGCGGGACCACATGCACCATTTGTACTCAAGGCTGGTAGTCCAGCTGCGATAGTCTCGTAAATTCCCGCCGCTCTGTCTGCTTAGGATGTAGTTCTGTATATGCCAAGAAGTAAGCAGTTTGTCCTCGTGTGGCGCAATGTCTGTGTCCGTTAGGGTGTAGGTGCCAGGAGCTATGCGCTCAAAGTCTCCTCGGCTGTTCACGAGTCCGTGAATCGTCCCTTCAGGCAAATCAGGGAGTTGGGCCCGGATATCCGACAGGCGTGCGACGCCGAGCTGAGCTAGCACGGCACTGATCTGTCCTACACGGGAGTCTCTAGATGAGCGGTAATCATGAGTTCCAATGCCCCTGGTGGGTTGGATGAATCCCTCTATGCGTAGTTTCTGATGTAATGCGATCCACTCGCGGTCCCCGAGTCGCATAAACATGTGAGGGTGTGCAAGAGCCGCATCCAGATCTCGGCGAGCTAGATCGCCGTCCGGGTAGTGGTGTTGCAGTAGTGGATCCCTTCGTCCGAGAAATGTGTGATTAACATAGCTGCCTGCATCCATCATGCGTTGGTGGAGATGGATGGCATCGATGTGCGCTTGTTGCTTGCTCCCAGGAGTCGCGTATCCGCTATGGTGTCCGGCTTCCACGGCAAGCTCTAATGCAGCAGTGCAGTCGCGGTCTTCGAGTGAATACAATGCTGGGCAATGGCGTTGGATAGTTGCTAAGGGGGTTGGTAGCTTGATAGGATCGCCTCGCATATAGGCATCGACCGCCGCGGCGATGCGTGCATTGTCTGCAGTGGCCCCATAGCCTAACGCGAAGCGTCCTTTGCATAGCGTGCCCAGTGATGTGCATATGCTTAATCTGTCGGCGATATCGTAAGTGTCTAGTAAAAGGCGGCCAAAGGCGGGCAGTCGCGACTTGACTAGTTGGACTATGGAGGTCAGCGGAGCGAATGCAAAAGGAGTGGGTAAACGGAGCGTTGGTCGGAGGATGCTTACAGCAAGATCCTTAGTGGGTCTGTGCGCAGGGTGTGACAAGCTCTCCAAGCCGGTTGCCTCGAGCTGGCGAACTCGCTCTCTTGTGAGGCGAAATTCGGCGCCCACCTCTTCTAGCGTCAGGGAAGGGTTGTCGCCGAGCCCGTATCGCATCCTTAATATTAGCTGCTCTCGCTGGCTCAAGTGACTCATAGAGCGTTGCATGGCGTCCGCCAGCAAGTTCTCATCTATCAGTGACTCGGTCAGCTCATACCTCGGGTTGTCAAGCCACTGCTCGAGATTCCGCATCAGGGTGTCATGCAGTGGGCGAGTCTGGCGCCACTTGTCGAGGGTATCTTGGCTGGTGCTGAAGAGCCAGTCGAGATCGATGATATGGGCAGGCGATGATGGTGTTGGCAGGCGGAGCCATTCCAATAATGCGTCGCAGTAGTCGCGCGAGCGCTCGCTATGCCGCTTGCGGACGACCCATGATGCGCGAGACCTCGATTCGGCCGAGTCCCACCAGCTAATTGCTCGTAATGGCAAGGCTCGGCGGAATCGATGCTCAGCTGCGTAGAACTCCTGAATGGTCATGTCGGGCGCGAATGTTACATCGCCGCGGCTGACCCCAAGATCGTGGAGCTCCTCGTCATCGAAGGCGCTTATTGCGATGGCGCATTGCATGAGAAATGCCTTTGCTATGATATTCTATGCGCATGCGCTGAGTGCCGCTGATGGGTGCCCACACGCTGCGCGTGATTGCTTCCGGGGACGCGGTGCAAGCATGTTTGCGGTGGCAACCAGTTTTCATTGTGGTTAGCGATTTGCGTCTGAGTCACTTCCGATAGTTACGCTAACTGGAGGTGGTAGCGTGATCAACCCCCTTGCCGCGCCCCCGCGCCCACGTTCCCATCCTCACCCACCCCATGGACCACGCCACGACCACCTCCTTCGTCGATCGCGCCTACGAAGGCAGCATCATCCCGCAGCT
>VFQT010002737.1_pt1 | contig 17395 bp, 10 predicted proteins | sample 3512381 | NCBI WGS metagenome assembly VFQT01 (sample SAMN10412376, study PRJNA504923) | tailings metagenome | isolation source: Relicate 2 Philex TSF3 active mining site | place: Philippines: Tuba, Benguet | collected 2017-08-29
CTCTTAAACGACCTTTGCTCAGAAGTAAAAGAGGTAAGCCAATTATACTTGCCAATTAAATATGATATTCCGTTTCCCCCAAAGCAAAAAAGCTCATTTAAATTCATTGATTTATTTGCAGGAATTGGAGGGATAAGGTTAGCCTATCAGAACCTTGGTGGAAAATGTGTATTTACCAGTGAGTGGAATAATTATGCCAAAAAAACATACGAAGCAAATTTCGGGGAGGTTCCGTTTGGTGATATTACTAAAATTTCAGAGCAATCAATACCCGATCATGATATTTTGTTAGCAGGATTTCCTTGTCAGCCTTTTTCAATCGCGGGCGTCTCCAAAAAAAATGCACTCGGCCGAAAACATGGTTTTTTGGATGAAACACAGGGTACTTTATTTTTTGATATTGCACGTATCCTTAATTCCAAAAAACCAAAAGCATTTATGTTGGAAAATGTCAAAAATTTAGTTTCACATGATAAGGGTAATACATTTAAAGTCATAAAGAATACTTTGTCTGAACTTGGTTATTCTGTTTATCACAAAGTATTAGATGGGAAGCATTTTGTACCTCAGCATAGGGAAAGAATCATTATTGTTGGGTTTAGAAACGATTATTTTAAAGGGAATGAAAAATTCACTTTTCCAAATTTGCCCGATCCTGTAAAAAAAATTGCAGATATACTTGAGCCGCAAGTAAATGAAAAGTACACCCTTACAAATAATTTGTGGAAATATTTACAGGATTATGCTGCAAAACATAAGGCTCAGGGAAATGGATTTGGGTATGGTTTAACAGATCTCAATGGCGTTTCAAGGACAATATCTGCGAGGTATTACAAGGATGGATCGGAAATACTTATACCGCAAAAAGGCAAGAATCCCAGAAGGTTGACCCCTCGAGAATGCGCGAGATTGCAAGGGTTTCCCGATAATTTCGTAATCCCGGTTTCTGATACTCAATCCTATAAGCAATTTGGAAATTCAGTCACTGTACCGCTTATCCAGTCTGTAGGTAAACAAATAGTTAAAGCGATAGACAATTATCATGGATAGCATTTTGTCAAGAGCCATTGAGGCTGTGATGCATTCTGAAATGGCTTTTGCTAAATTCATTACAGCCAATGATACAGGAGCGACTGGTAGTCATCAGGTAGGATTTCATTTGCCTAAAAATACATGGAGACTTTTTTTTGATGAAGAAGGCCTAAAAGGAACCAATAAAGAAAAGTTTGTTACGATACGATGGCAGGAAGATTTTGAGACTTCCAGTAGATTCATATACTACGGCGTAGGTACAAGAAACGAGTACCGATTGACAAGATTTGGGAGGAATTTTCCTTTTCTTGAAGATGATCATATTGGAAGTCTGCTTGTGATTACTAAAATCAATTCTGATTTTTACAAGGCATATGTACTGGCTTCAGATGAAGAAATTGATGATTTTGTTTCTGCAGTAAATATTTCAGTCAAGGATGTTAATGGCATACTTCCTAAGCAGTATCAGCAAACATCAGAAGATGTGTTGTTAAATTGTTTCAACTATTTCATTGAAACATTAAAAGTTGATTTTCCATCCACATTGGATTTGTCTGAGAATGCCAGATTGTGCTATAATAAGGCGTTCGGAATCTCGAAATTAATAATACAGCAAAATCCAGATCGGGAGATACTTGGGTGGTTAGATGCTGAGTTTCAACTTTTTAAATCCATTGAAAACAACCGTTATTCAAAGAGAATTCAAACACCATTCAAAACCGTAGAGGAGTTGATAGAAACAGCGAACTCTATCTTGAACAGGCGTAAGTCAAGAGCGGGTAAATCTCTTGAACATCATTTGTCTGAAGTGTTTCGATTAAATGATCTCCCTTTTGAAAATCAGGCAGTTTCGGAGCAAAATAAGCGACCTGATTTCATTTTCCCAAGTGCTCAAGCGTATTCTAATCATCATTTTTCAGACGAGAAATTGGTGGTCCTGGCAGCAAAGACAACTTGTAAGGACAGATGGCGACAGGTTTTAAATGAGGCAGACCGAGTCAAAACAAAACATCTGTTTACACTTCAGCAGGGGATCTCAAGAAATCAGTTGGAAGAAATGTACAAATATGATGTGTGTTTGATTGTTCCTAAACCTTATGTGAACAGTTTTCCTGCAGACTTCAGAGATCGTATATTGACATTAGATAAATTTATATCTCATCTGAAGTTTATCGGCTCCTGATTGTTTGAATTTTTTATAATCTGACTGTCAGCCAAGTGTTCAGGGATGTAAAGTTTTCCCGAAAGTCTTCATTGTATATATTACTCTTCAAATGAATAAGGATTTGGTTGAAAACCTTGACTTATCCATCCTGGGAGGATGGTTCATGTCAAAATTGTAGCACACACTGTTCAGGTAAGCCGTTATCCTTAGTCTTTCCTGCCAGGTCAGTTTTTTGTAATGATCAGCGTGATTTGCCGCTTCATGCTGGGTTTGCCCCCGGAATGCTGTTCGGTCAAGTTTAAAACTGTTCATTGCCAAATTTACCAATTTATTTTCAGGGTTACTATTGCGATCATTTCTATACGACTAAAGGCCACCCTTTCAGTCAAGAACTCATTTTTGCCAAGCGTGATCGTAATAACCTTTCCTGTGACACGGTTAGATGCCTTATTGACCTTAGGTCTTTCCTTTGAAAAACGTATATTTAGAGACTGTTTGATTTGCTTTTTAACGATTGCACTTTACTTTATGCCTTGCCCTTTTCCACCAATAGCCAAAAAAGTACAATACCCTGCTCTCCCGCAGGCATTGCCCGCGACTCACCCGGCGCTAATTTTACCATTCACGAAACCGGAGCCCATCCATGCGTAACCGATTGCTCACCGGAGGTGGCCTGATCATCGCCCTGTTGCTGATCCTCAACGCCTGCGGCAGCCTCGAACTGCCCGCAGCCGTGCAGGAACAGTATGCCGCCCTGCCAGCAGAGATCGACTTCAACCGAGACGTGAAGCGGATCCTGTCAGATAAATGCTTCGCCTGTCACGGACCGGATGCCAAAAAACAAAAGGCCGACCTGCGCCTGGATATCGCATCTTTCGCCTACGAAAAGGTCACCGAATCGGGCAGAAAGGCCATCCGGCCCGGCAGCCTCTCCGGCAGCGATGTCGTGCATCGGATCCTGTCCACCGACCCGGAAGTTCGGATGCCCACGCCCGAATCACACCTCGAACTCACAGCCTACGAAAAAGCAGTGCTGGTCAAATGGATCGAACAGGGCGCTGAATACAAGCCTCACTGGGCCTTCACCCCGCCCGAAGATGCGGATCCGCCCAGGGTATCCAACAAGCAATGGCCATCGAACGACATCGACCGGTTCATCCTCCGGGCGATGGAAGAAAAGTCACTCAGTCCCGCGCCCGAAGCAGACCGCGAAACGATCATCCGTCGCCTGAGCTTTGACATCCGCGGCATCTCGCCTACACTCGCAGAGATCGATGCCTTCGTCAATGACAAGTCGCCCAACGCTTATGAAAAGCTGGTCGACCGATACCTCGCCTCCGCACATTACGGCGAGCGCATGGCCGCCTACTGGCTGGATGTCGCCCGCTTCGCCGACAGTCATGGTTACCTGGATGATAAGCACCGCGACATGAGCCCCTGGCGCGACTGGGTCATCAGTGCCTACAACCGCAATCTTCCTTTCGACACCTTCGTCACCTGGCAGATGGCCGGAGACCTCCTGCCCAACGCGACCCAGGAACAGATCCTCGCCACCGGCTTCAACCGCAACCATAAACAGAATTCAGAAGCCGGCATCATCGATGAAGAATTCCGGGTCGAATACGTGACCGATCGCACCAACACCCTCGGCTCCGCGCTCATGGCCATGACCCTGGGATGTGCCAAATGCCATGATCACAAATATGATCCCGTCTCGCAAAAGGATTATTACTCACTCTTCGCTTTCTTCAACAGCACCTTCGAAAAGGGTGGACCCAACTACGGCGATGAGCGTGTCGTGCCCGGACCGACCCTGCTGCTGACCACCCCCGAAGATGATAAGGCCATCGCCTCGCTCTCCGCCAGGATCCGGGAGATGGAAAGATCTGATGCCGCTCAGCGCAAGGCCGAAGAGGCTCGTCTGGCCGCAGCAGATGAAGCGGCGGTAGCCGGATCGGTCGCCCTAAAACTTCGGGCCCGCCTCGATTTCGACAAGGCCAAACATAAAGATCCCCAGACCGGCGAATTCGTAAATCTGGTGGATAAAACGAGTCCGGCCACCTTTAGGAAAGCCGAATTCGGAGAAGGGCGCAGCGGCCGTTCGCTCAAATACAACGACGAAACCTATGTCTCCTTTCCGGCCACGAAAGTCGGCTGGTTTGAACGCTATGAACCTTTCTCCGTCAGTGTCTGGCTGAAAGTAAATGAAGATTATCCCCTCGCCACCGTCTGGTACAGTTCGGAGAATCATCGGTATGGGTATCAGGGATACGATCTGCTGCTGCGCGACAACCGGCTGAACTTCAGGCTTAGTCACAGTTTTCCGCATGATGCCATTAGCGTACTCTCGAAAGATAAGATCGCCAAGGGCAGCTGGAATCACGTGACCGTCACTTACGATGGCAGCAGTCGGGCCGATGGAATGGCGATCTATCTCAACGGAAAGCGACAACCGCTTGAAGTGCAGTATGATCATCTGCAGAAGAATATTCGTCAGCATTACAGCATCCACAAGGGACCGCTGATCGGGTTCTCCTTCGGCTGGAAGGTCCTCGACCGGTCGATGCCGCGGGGTGAGATCGACGAGTTCGCCCTTTTTGATGATGTCCTCACAGCCCCGGAAGTATCGCATCTGCACGCATTGAAACCCATTCCTTCACTCAAATCCGTACCTGTCGTTGATACCACCCTGCGGACGATTCGCAAAGAACTCTGCGACCGCCTCGACTCGGTGAAGGAAGTCATGGTGATGGGCGATCTCCCCAAGCCGCGTCCCACCTACGTATTGCAGCGCGGCGTGTACGACCAGCATGGCGAACAGGTGCAGCCGGGCACACCCTCTTCCGTACTGGCCTTCCCGAAAGAATATCCCCGCAATCGCATCGGTCTCTCAAAATGGCTCTTCGATGCCCGAAACCCGCTCACGGCAAGGGTTGCGGTCAATCGCCTCTGGCAGTTGGTGTTTGGCAAAGGCATCGTGGCGACCTCCGATGACTTCGGCAACCAGGGCGCACTGCCCTCTCATCCGGAACTGCTGGATCATCTGGCCATCCGTTATCGCGAAGGCGGATGGGATACCAAGGCGATGTTGAAATACATTTTCATGAGTTCGACCTATCGTCAGTCTGCGGTCAATAAACCGGAGATCCAGCGCGCTGATCCCGACAACCGGCTGCTGACGCGGAGTCCGCGTTACCGCTATCCGGCGGAGATGCTGCGCGACAACGCCCTTGAGGTGGCCGGCCTGCTGTCGCGCAAGATCGGCGGACCGAGCACCTATCCGTATCAGCCCGAAGGCATGTGGGATGAGATCACCGACAAAGGATGGCGTTACCGATATATTCTTTCGGAAGGAGAGGACCTGTTCAGGAAGAGCATCTACACCGTGCGCAAACGCACGAGCGTTGTGCCTTTCCTGCAGATCTTCGACGCACCGGACCGGTCCACCTGCATCGTAAAACGTCAGGTATCCAGCTCTCCGATGCAGTCGCTCGCCATGCTCAACGATCCGCAGATCGTGGAGGCCGCAAGGCATGTGGCCTTGCGAATGCAGCGCGAAGGGGGAGGCACCATCGATCAGCAACTGGCCTGGGGCTACCGGCTCATCACCGGTCGCCGGCCGGCGCCGAAAGAGGCCCGAACCTTGTCGGAACTCTTCGGGGCCGAAATGCAGGCCTTCCATGCCAAACCCGATCAGGCACGCAAACTGTTGATGGTCGGCAGCCGGCCCGCTCCGATGGCGGATTCCGTGCGACTGGCGTCATTGTCAAATGTAGCACTCACTTTGATGAACACCGATGAATTCCTCACCAGAAAATGACCGAACATGGATGATCTGATGAAGATGCTGCACGTTAAGGGCCGCCGGGATTTCCTCCGGGGTTCGGTACTGGGACTGGGTGGACTGGCCCTGGACCTGATGACGGGCTGTAAAAGTGATGCGGGCCGAAAGGCTGTCACGGCCGCGGTGGCCGAAGATATAAACCGTCCGCTGGTCAATCCACATTTCATGCCGCGCGCCAAACGCGTCATATATTTATTTCAGGGCGGTGGTCCTTCTCAGATGGAGCTCTTCGATTACAAGCCGAAACTCTATGAGATGCACGGCCAGGAGATCCCTGCCTCCGTGATCGGCAAGAACCGCATCTCGGGGATGGTCAGCAACCAGTATTCCTTCCCATTGGCCATGCCTTCGGCGACCTTTGCCCAATATGGGGCGAATGGCACCTGGCTCTCCGAGCATATCCCGCATACCGCGTCGATCGTTGATGACATCTGCCTGGTGCGTTCAATGTTCACCGAACAGATCAATCACGAACCGGCGGTGATCTTCACCCAAACCGGTAACCAACTCAGTGGTCGTCCCTGCATCGGCTCCTGGCTGAGCTACGGGCTCGGCAGTCTGAATGAGAACCTGCCATCGTTCATCGTCATGCTGTCCAAAGGCGGCGGCGACCAGCCCATCAGCAGTGCGGCCTGGAGCAACGGTTTCCTGCCTTCACATCATCAGGGCGTGCAGTTCATGTCCACCAGCGATCCCGTCCCATTCCTGAACAATCCGGCGGGGATCGATCGGATGGACCGCCGTCGCGCGCTGGATTATATCAAACAACTCGATCGTCTGCAGAACGAGACCTGGCATGATCCTGAAGTGGAGAGCCAGATCAACCAGCATGAAATGGCCTATCGCATGCAGATGGCCATTCCATCGATCACGGACCTGTCAGATGAACCACAGCATATCCTCGACATGTATGGCGAAGATGTCCTCAAGCCGGGCACCTTCGCGCACAACTGCATCATCGCCCGCCGGCTTGCCGAGCGTGATGTGCGTTTCGTGCAGTTGTATCATCTTGGATGGGACCATCACGGAGGATTGCAGGGCGGCATTCGGCGCGCCACGAAGCAGACCGATCAGGCCTCTGCCGCGCTGGTGAAGGATCTCAAGCAACGCGGACTGCTGGACGACACCCTGGTGATCTGGGGTGGCGAGTTTGGCCGCACGAGTTTCTGCCAGGGCAAACTCACGCCGGAGTCCTTTGGACGCGACCATCACCCCGGCGCCTATTCGATGTGGATGGCCGGCGGTGGTACGAAGGCCGGACTTGTGTACGGAGAAACAGATGATTTCGCGCATAACGTTGTGAAGGACAAAGTTCATGTGCACGATTTCCAGGCTACGCTCATGCATTTGATGGGCATCGATCACGAAAAATTCACGTACAAGGAACAAGGCCGACGCTACCGGTTGACGGATGTGTCGGGCCATGTTAACCACGCCCTCCTCGCATGATCCCTGAATTCCTCGGCCGGCTGCACCCGCTCGTGCTGCACATTCCCATCGGGGTGTACGTGCTTATATTTATATTGCAATATCCGATGCGCCGAATGCGCGATCGGGATGATATACTCCATTCCGTGCTGATCATCGGAGCACTGTCTGCCGTTATCGCCGCCGGTCTCGGATGGCTCCTGTCACTCGAAGGTGATCATGCCGGAGATACCCTCGAATGGCATCGATGGCTTGGCGTATCCTTTGCCGTGAGTGCGGTGGGGCTGGCCGTCATCCACCTGTTGGCGGTGAAGGGAAAAGTAACGAGGACATTCTATCACACGGCCTTCTTCCTGAATCTCACACTGATGACCGCCGCCGGACATTTCGGCGGGAACCTCACCCACGGTGAAGGCTATCTGCTGCCCGGGGGCAGTCGGCAGGATATTTCAAATGAAGGCCCGGTGGACTCTTCCGCATTGTTCCAGGCGCTGGTGATGCCCGTGCTGGAACGCAAATGTGTGTCCTGCCATGAAGCCGGAAAGACCAAGGGCGGATTGAGGATGGATGGCTATGCACGCCTGATGAAAGGTGGCAAACACGGTCCTGTTTTCGTGCCGGGTGATCCGATGAACAGCGAGATGATCCGGCGTATTCATCTGCCTGTGGATGAGGAGAAGCACATGCCGCCGGCGAAGAAGCCACAACTAACAGCAGCAGAGGCCGCCCTCCTGCACTGGTGGGTATTGCATGGCGCATCGGCCACCATGCGACTACCGGCGGATGCTGTCATGAATGATACGCTGAAACCTTTCTTCATGGTGGACGCTGCGAAAACGGACCCACTAACGGTAACGGATACACTCCCGGTGGTTGCCATGCCCGACAGCAACTTGCTACGCGCAGTCAAGGCTGCCGGATGGTCGGTGAGACCGATTGCGCAGGGCAGCGCGCTGCTGGATGTCAGTGCCGTCAATATGACCACTCTGTCAGCCAAGGAACTGGATATGCTCGCTCCTCTGGCAGGGAATATCCTCTGGCTGGATCTGTCGGGGATGCCCGTTACGGACGCATCTATGGAGCTGGTCGGCCGCTGCGTACAGCTGCGCAGGCTGTCACTCAAAGGCACCCTTGTGGGTACCGAAGGTGTTCGGAAGTTATCCGGACTGGCATCCCTTCAGCAATTGAACCTGGTGAACACGGCGGTGGATGATGAATCGCTCACCGTGCTCGCCGACATGGCAGACCTTGAACGGGTCTATGCCTGGCAGACACGCATTACATCATCCGCGGCAGAACAGTTCAAACAACGATCACCCCGCATCCGCCTGGAGACAGGCTTCAATGTCAAGCCATGATGGAAACAAGTTCCACATTTGGAGATCGACTCGTACTTGGAACCGCAGGACTGGCGGGCCTCTGGGGGCCGGTCGATCCGGAAGCATCCCTGCGGACCCTGCTCATGGCTTTTGAAGCCGGTATCCTGCACGTTGATACGGCACCTGCCTACGCCCATGCTGAAACCCTTGTGGGCAGGGCACTGAAAGCATGGACGGGCCCGCGTCCCTTTGTCAGCACGAAAGCGGGCAAGAAACGATCCGACAGTCCCGACATCGCCATCCTCGACTATTCCCCCGAGGGCATCCGTGCGTCCGTCGAAGAAAGCCTGCGGGTACTCGGACTCGATGTGATCGACCTGTTGTATCTCCATGATCCTGTAGCGATGACCCCGGACCAATACGAACCGGCCATCGCCGAGATGCATCGGCTTCGGGATCGTGGCCTCGTGCTTAACCTGGGCATGGGTGGGCAGTATGCGCCGGATTTCGAGCCACATGCCCTCAGCGGGTCGTTCTCGCATTTCATGGGCTTCAACAGATATAACGCCATCCGCCGGGAGGCTAACGCTTACGTATACCCGAAACTCAGGTCCGAAGGCATTCGGATATGGCAGGCGAGTCCGCTGTACATGGGATTGCTGGGAAATAAATATGAGGATTACATGTCCCGCAGACCGGAGTGGATACCACAGGAAGATTTTACAGCTGCGGAGTCCTTGCATGCTATGTGCATGGACAGGGGCATTGATATGACAGGACTGGCACTGAATTTTGTATATCGCAGTACTGTCGTGGATCGAATGGTACTGGGGGCCTCCCGACCCGAAGAATTGACCAGGACACTGGACTGGCTGAATGATGAAAGCCTGGCCGCTGCCGCTGATGCACTGCTGGTGCAGATTTCAGGCGACGGCGGGGTGCCACAGGGCAGTTAGGCAAAAAAATACAATCAAATGCCATCCTGAGGATGGCCGTTCCCGTTGAATTTCAATTTATTTGTGTCACACATGCGAACCTGCCACACATCTCATCTGCTGTCTGCTATCTTGATCAGTGCGGTCATGTTTTCCTTCATCGCCTGTTCGGATGTACAAAAGCCCCGCTGGCGACAGTTGGTCATGACCACCGACCTGGTGGATGATCCGGCCATCATCCGGCTATATGATTCCCTGCATTCCGCGCAGGGTGTCTGGCCGGCATTGGAGAAGGCCAATAAGGCCGCCGGTATCCGACTTGTGAAGATCTGGCGTGCTGGTACCCGGCTGATGATGATGATCGAAGTGCCTGAAGATGCTGATATGGCCAGGCTTGATTCTTTGTATGTGTCAGCAGATCCGAAAGTAAAGGAGTGGGGCGCCATGATGTCCAACTTTCAACGGGCACTGCCCAGCGTGGATACTGCGCAGAAGTGGACATCCATGGAAGTCATCCATCATTATGAGGATGGGGCGTACCTGAAGTGAAAATAAATATAAAACCTGGCGATGTATCGGATCGAGTCTTTCGAAATTCATAAGCTGACCTTACCCCTCGGTCGTGTCGTTGGGGATAACAATTGCAGTTACCAGGAGATCAATCTGGTGGCAGTATCCCTGCGCACCAATCAGGGCAATCTCGGTTGGGGCTATTCTGAATCTGCCTGGCAGGGCCGCTTCCGGCATGATGCCTGGTATGTTCGTCCGCTGCCGGATGTCGATAGATTGGAGTCGGATCTCAGGGAGACATGGTGGCCATTGCTGAACGGCCGCAGCCCCTTCGAACTGGAATCGGAACGCATCAATTATGCTTCAGGATTCCCCTGGCTGGATTCCGCAGTGCGACTGGCGCTTTGGGATCTCATGGCACAGGAGAAAGGACAGCCGTTGTACCGCTTCCTGAACCCCGCATCCCGTCGAAAGGATGCGAAGGCTTATGGCAGCATCCTCGATTTTCCACTCTCCGACAAGGAAGTGCTCGATCTTACGGAACGCTTCCTGCTCAATGGATTTGATACCATCAAGGTGAAGATCGGTGCCGATGATGTTGAACGCGATCTGCGTCGATTGACACTCTTACGCTCCTACGTAGGGAATGATATAAAACTGACAGCCGATGGCAATGAAGCATGGGACTGGCAGACCGCATTGGATAGAATAGAAGCTTATGAAAAACATGGTATCGGGCTGGAATATATTGAAGATCCACTGCGCCGCGACGACATCGAAGGATTCGCAGAACTGACCAAACGCAGTCCCACACCGATCATCGGACATGATTATGTGAATGACTTCGCATCCCTCGAAAGGCTGGTCAACCATGGCGGATTGCAAGGCATCCGAACGGGGAAGGACATCGATTACGCACTGCAATGCATCCGGCTCGGAGAGCGGCTGGGCATCCCCGTCTATCTCGGAAATTCTATGTTCGAGATCAACGCACATCTGGGACTGGCCTTCGAACATGTGGATCGCACGGAGTTCTCCCTCCTGGCCTGGAATGATATCCTGACCCGGCCCATCAGTTTCGTGGGCGGAAGACTACAGGCACCTTCGGAACCCGGGCATGGCCTTTTCCCCACGCCTGAAAGTTTGATGGAGTTTGAAAGCGAGCGTACGCAAGCCAAATACTGAATATGCCACAGATCGATATCTCGCTCATCGACGGGCTCGTTATCCTGGGCTATGTGATCGGCCTGGTGGCTGCAGGCCTTTTCATGCGACAACGAAAGCCGACGGGCACTGTCTCCTCCACCGAAGAGCTGTTCCTTTCCGGGAGGTCGCTGCCCTGGTACAAAGTGGGCCTGTCCATATTCAGTACCAATGTGAGCCCGTCCATGCTGGTCGCATATTTCGGAGCCGCATATGCCACGGGCATGGTGCTGGCCAATTTCGAATGGATGGCCTGGGTGTTCCTGTTGCTGCTCTCCACTTTTTTCATTCCGCATTATCTCAGGAATCGCATCTCTACGATGCCCGAATTCCTGATGCAACGATTCGGCGCGCGTTCGCATGCCTTTTTCACCATCTTCTCCATGTTCAGCTCGCTCATCATCTGGTCGAGTTTCATGCTCTGCATCGGCGGTCTGGTCATCAACCAGCTCACCGGCGTGCCTGTACATTATTCCACCATCATCATCGTCGTTATTGCCCTTTCGTATTCAATGAACGGAGGTTTGGATGCCATCGTTCATACAGGCGTGATCCAGTCAGTGGTCCTGCTGGCCGTCTCCCTGATGATCCTCTTTCTCGGATTGCACCGGGTAGGCGGCATCGAGACCCTGCTGCGCGAGACCCCGCCTGATTACTGGTCGATCTTCAGACCGACGAATGATGCGACCTATCCATGGCATGCTGTCCTGCTCGGATATCCCGTTATCGGCATCTGGTTCTGGTGCACGGAGCAGTCGGTGGTACAACGCACGCTGGCGGCGAAAAGCATACTGCACGGACAACTCGGGGCCTGGCTGGTGGCGGTCCTCAAGATCTTCATGCCCTTTATATTTATTTTACCGGGAATCATCTGTTTTGTACTGGTGCAACAGGGTGGCTTGCCGGCCCTGGCGAACCCAGACCAGGCCTATATTTCCATGGTGAAGGCATTGCTGCCGACCGGATTCATCGGACTCGCACTGGCGACATTGCTCGTGTCCGTGGTCAACGATGTAGCCACGGGCATCGGTTCTTTCAGTACGGTGTTTGCCATTGATCTCTACGGAAAACGCATCGATCCGAATGCTTCCTCTGAAAAAGTGGCGAAGATCGGGAAACGCGTCACCATCCTGGCAGGACTGGTTTCTGTGGGTGTCGCGATCTTCTTCGCCAATGCAGATAAAGGATTGTTCGAACTCGGGCAATCACTTGGCACCTATCTCGCCCCGCCGGTAGCAACCGTTTTCATTCTCGGATTACTGTGGAAGGGAGCGACTCCCCGTGCGGCGGAACTCACGCTGTACATCGGTACAGCCCTCTGCCTGTCGATGGGATTCTGCCAGCTGATCGACTATCCTTACAAAGGCGCCTGGCCGCATTTCATGCTGCTCTGTTTCTATATGATGGCAGGGCTCACCGCCTTTATGGTCATCGTTTCCCTGTTGACCCGTGACGGGAAAGGATTCCCCGCCGTTGATACGGATGACCGCCCTGCCGTATCCATGCCGACCGGTCGGGAAGCACGCTGGATGCGTCTGCTTTGGGTGACCGTCGCCCTCATCATGGCGATGATCTACTATATTTTCAGATGATACCCATTACTAAAGATCAAGTATAACCGAAAATATCAAGACATGACACAGATGCCTGCCCATGTTCATGACGAACTGTACACGCCATTCCAGATCTCTCCGGAAACGATAGAAGCCTTTCGCCGGGATGGATTTGTGCGCATTCCCGCTTTGTTGTCTGCTGATGTGCTGGCCTATATGGACAGCATCATCTCTGCAGAAGTAGACAGACTCAATACCCAGCATCTGGCGATGGAGGATCGGGATACCTATGGCAAGGCCTTCCTGCAGATCATGAACATCTGGCGCAACAACGAAGCGGTACGTGAGATCGTCTTCAGCAGGCGCCTCGCCTCCGTGGCCACCGCATTGCTGGAGGTATCGGGCGTCAGGATCTATCACGACCAGGCCTTGTACAAGGAACCCGGCGGAGGACACACGCCCTGGCATGCAGATCAGTATTACTGGCCGCTATCGAGCGACCGGACGGTGACTGCATGGATCCCATTGCAGGAGACGCCGCTGGAACTCGGCCCCCTGGAGTTTAGCGCCGGCAGTGCCTCCCTTACGGATGGTCGCGACAAGGAGATCGGTGACGAGAGCCAGGCTTTTTTACAAGCTGTCCTGAAAGAGAAAGGGTTCAGGCATGTGGTCGAAGCCTTCGGCCTGGGTGATGTGAGTTTTCACACCGGATGGACATACCACCGGGCCGGACCCAATGTCACGGATCGCATGCGGAAGGTCATGACGATGATCTACATGGATCGCGATATGAAGCTGATGCCCCCGGTAAACAAACATCAGCAGGCCGACTGGGATGCATGGTGTCCGGGTGCCGTGATCGGTGAACAGATCGACACCCCGATGAATCCCGTTATCGCTCACTGACGAGCGACTCATTGCTCATCCGCTGGAATTCTGCAGGTGTCTTACCCGTGAGTGATTTGAAGTAACGGAAGAAATTTGCGTAGTTCACGAATCCGCATTCCTGGATGACCTGCGAGATGCTGAGTTTAGATTCCGTCAGCATCCGGCAGGCATGCTTGATGCGGATCTCATGCAAGAATGCCGTATAGGTCTTACCGGTCTTGTGTTTGAAATATCGACAGAAGGAATGTTCACTCAGGTGGGCCACGGCAGCGATCTCACGGGTGTGTATCTTCTTGTGAAAATGTTGCATCGTGTACGAATAGACCTCGTTGATGCGGTCTTCATTCTGCGGATCGATGACGGGTTGGAAACCGATCGGCAACACCATCTCATATTCCTTTGACGCCGTGATCTCCGCGAGGGTTTGCAGGAGCAGAATGATCCGGTCTGGCCCAACTGCATCAAGCAGTGCTTTCATGCGATTTCCTACAGATGCACGGGTCGCGCCCGTCAACATGATCCCGCGCTCAGCTTTTTTTAGCAGCGTCCGGATGCCCCGAAGATCCGGAAGGTCCAAAAAGCCATCTCCCCAGAATTCAGGTAAAAAATGCAACACGATGATGCGAACCTTCAATTTTTTATTCAGGTAGCGTTCGTCATTCCGAAACAGATGAGGAAGATTTTGTCCCAGCAGGAATATGTCGCCCTCAGAAACCGTGTGCACTTTATCTCCGATGATGCACATGCCTTCGCTACGCTCAAAATACACCAGTTCTACCTGTGGATGATAATAGTAGCGGCTGTTCACATACGCCACGACCTGCTCTCGCACGGTATATGAATGTGACGATTCAATCTTGAGTAGGATGGGTTTCATGTCCGAAACGTTTTGGCTTTCCAAGATTATTGCATTTTGGCTGCTTTTCATCGATTCGTTTCTCCAATCCGCCAAAATAGTATACTAATCCGCTCTCGTTTGTCGATGAAGCCGCCTTAAACCTTTTTTAATTTGATTTCGGAAAAGTCGGCATTCGTCTTTCCCGTAGAATAAATAAAAATCCATGAATATGCTTCCATGTGAAATGAGCTCCGGCGCGGTCCGTCGACCGCTGCGCCAGCGGATCTCGAAATTCCTTCTCGCCGCCATTTTTGTTCTGTCAGGCATGGCCGGTATCGCCCAGGAGTCGACGGTTTCGGGTGTCGTCCGGGATGCGGCCGGCGCTGCGCTCGAAGGCGCTAGTATAACGGTAAAGGGTAACCGAAAAGGAGCGACGACAGATGCTTCCGGCAGATTCTCGATCACCGCTGCTTCCAACGCCGTCATCACGGTCAGTATGTCCGGCTATGCCGCTCAGACCCTCAATGTGAAGACGGGCGGGCAGATGACGATCGTCCTGCAGCAGGAGTCCGGCAACCTCAATGAAGTGGTGGTAGTGGGTTATGGTACCCAGCGCCGCCGCGACCTTACAGGCGCGGTACGTAAGATCTCCATCGAAGAATCTCCCGTAAATACCATGACGAACGTGAGTCCGCTTCAGGCCATCCAGGGTACGCCCGGTGTGAACATAGGTCCGGTCGGTGTGGCCGGTGGTGCGCCCTCCGTGCTGATCCGCGGCCAGCGCTCACTCGCAGCCTCCAACGCCCCGCTCATCGTGCTTGACGGGGTCATCTTCAGTGGAAGCCTGAATGAGATCAACACCCAGGATATCGCCAGCTTTGACATTTTGATGGACGCCAGTGCCGCTGCGATCTATGGATCGCGCGCCGCCAACGGCGTCATCATGATTTCCACCAAGCGCGGAAAGTCTGGCAAGCCGCAGATCTCCATCAACAATAACTACGGCATCCAGAGCTGGACGACCCGTCCGGATATGCGCAAAGGAGAGGACTTCATCAAATGGAGGACCGATAACCGGCGCCTCGCGGGACAGGCAGACCTTTCTGTGGAGAAGGTCCTCGATGCAAAGGAAGTCATCGCCTACAAAGCGGGTCAGCAGATCGACTGGCTCGATGAGATCACACAGTTCGCACCGCTGAACGACCTCAGCGTGAACGTGTCGGGCAGAACTGATCGCGTGAATTATTATGTATCCGGTGGATTGCTTGACCAGAAAGGCGTGATCGACAATGATAATTTCAAGAAATACACCGTAACGGCCAAGCTCGAAGCGAAGATCACTTCATGGTTGGATTTCGGTATGAGCCTCTATCATTCCACCCGTAATTACTCAGGAACCCCTCCTGATATGGCTCAGGCTACCATCGGTACGCCCTACGCATATAAGTGGAAGGATGAATCCCGCGGAATCCTTGACAGGTATCCAACACCGGCGAATCTGATCAATCCTTACTGGGGCAATGCAAATAGTCCGGGTCTTTATGATGATAACCTGGAAAAGTACGCCAGCACCCGCATCATCGGATTCCTGAGTGCTGACATTCCTTACATCAAAGGACTGAACTATCGCGTCAACATCAACCGGTATCGTTCCGAGTTGGTCAGCGGAAGTTTCCGTCATGAGACCTATTTCGTGAATCCTGACAACCCCGCCGACATCGCCAATCCTTCAAAATACCTCGCCAGCACTTATGGAAGTATGGCCAACCTGCTGACCAATACCTGGGAGATGCAGAACCTGCTGACCTACAAGCGCAAATTCGGCGGCCATTCCGTCGATGCACTCGCCGGTTATCAGCGTGATTATAGCACCAACTCCCGCGTAGGTACATCCGCCACGGATTTTGCGAGTGCTGGTACGACTGTACTCGGCTACTATGGACTGCATCTCGGCAATCCGGCCAACCAGCGTGTATCCTCCAGCATCAACGAGCTTGCGAATCTCGCCTACCTCGGAAGATTGAACTATAACTTCCAGGATAAATATTACCTGACGATGAACTATCGCCGCGATGGTTACTCGGCTTTCGCACCCGGCAATAAGTTTGCTGATTTCTACGGAGGTGCCGTCGCCTATGCCATCAGCGAGGAGGAATTCTTCAAGAATGCCCTGCCCAAGGTTGACTACCTCAAATTTCGCATGGCCTATGGTCAGAACGGAAACCAGGGTATCGATCCGTATGAAACCCTCGCCAACGTTGCATCCGGAACCACCGTCTTCGGTCCTACCAGCAGCCTCTTCATCTACCAGTCGTCGCTGGCCAACCAGAAACTCTCCTGGGAGAAAACCACCACACTGAATGGCGGACTGAACTTCGCACTGTTCAACAACCGCATCAGTGGTGATCTGAACATCTACACCAGCAAGACCACCGACCAGCTGCTCACCCGTTCGTTGCCATTCGTCACCGGATTCAATTCTGTACGCACGAACATCGGTCGCGTGGATAACCGCGGGGTAGAAGTATCACTCACCGGCGTGATCCTGGAACCCTCCAAAAAGGATGGCCTGCGCTGGGAAGTTACCGCCAACTACTGGATGAATCGCAATAAGATCGTCTCCCTCACAGGCGTAGATGCAAACGGTGATGGCATCGAAGACGATGATATCGGCAACCGC
>VFQT010002740.1_pt1 | contig 17361 bp, 12 predicted proteins | sample 3512381 | NCBI WGS metagenome assembly VFQT01 (sample SAMN10412376, study PRJNA504923) | tailings metagenome | isolation source: Relicate 2 Philex TSF3 active mining site | place: Philippines: Tuba, Benguet | collected 2017-08-29
CGCCATGCGCGAGGACGGGGTCCACGTCTTCGGGGACGGGTCGACCCACAAGGGCAACGATATCCAGCGCTTCTATCGCTACGGGATCCTCGTCGATCCGGAGCTCCGCATCTACAAGCCCTGGCTCGATCAGAAGTTCGTCGACGCGTTCGGCGGTCGCAAGGAGATGAGCGAGTACCTCGAGTCGGTCGGCCTGCCCTACAAGATGGGCACCGAGAAGGCCTACTCGACCGACGCGAATGTGCTCGGCGCGACCCACGAGGCGAAGGACCTCGAGCGCCTCGACGTCAGCATGAAGATCGTGCAGCCCATCATGGGCGTCGCCCACTGGAAGCGCGACGTCGAGATCGCGCCCGAAGAAGTCGCCATCACCTTCGAGCGCGGGCTGCCCGCGGCCATCAACGGTCGCCGCTTCGAGTCCGCCTACGAGCTCTTCCTCGAGTGCAACCGCATCGGCGGTCGCCACGGACTCGGCATGAGCGACCAAATCGAAAACCGCGTCATCGACGCGAAGAGCCGCGGCATCTACGAGGCCCCTGGCATGGCGTTGCTCCACATCGTGTACGAGCGCCTCCTGTCGAGTATCCACAACGAGAACACGCTCGACCAATACTTCGGGCTCGGCCGTCGCCTCGGCCGCCTGCTCTACGAAGGCCGCTGGTACGACCCCGAGAGCCTGCTGCTCAAGGACGCGCTCACCCGCTGGATCGCGCCGAGCGTCACGGGCACGGTCACGCTCGAGCTCCGCCGCGGCGACGATTACACGCTGCTCCGGACCGAGGCCGAGCACATGAGCTACGCGCCCGAGAAGCTCTCGATGGAGCGGGTCGAGGACGCGCCGTTCACGCCCGAGGACCGCATCGGCGCGCTCGAGCTCCAGAACCTCAACGTCGGCGACAACCGCGCGCTGCTCCTCCATCACCTCGACAGCATCAGAAAGCTCCAGTCGGGGCCGAGCCTCTCGGGGCTCCTCGGGTTCGACCGCGAGTAAGGTCACCGTCGGCCATCTGACCGAAAGAGCCAGTCCAGTCGGCTGGACGAAACAGTCCAGTCGGCTGGACGAAACAGTCCAGTCGGCCGGACAAGACGGCAGAGCATCTCGGGCCGCGGAGTTTGGGTTTTGCGCTCAGCGGTCCTTCATGCGAGGGTCCTGGTCTGTGAACACGCCTTTCGCTCGCTTCCTTGGTCTGCTCGCCGTCGCAACCCTCTCGCCTGCAGCTCTCGCTCACGGCCCTGGCCCGATCCCGCCGGTCCGCTGGGCCCTGCCCTACGGGGCCGAGCTCGTCGCGACGGCCCTCGACGGCGAACGCCTCGACCTCTTCGTGACTCTCGATGAGGTCGAAGTCGACGAGCCCCTTCTCGAGAGCGTCGTCCGCAGCGCCCTAGAAGACGCCTATGAGGCGGGTCTCACGGTCCAGGGGGTCACGCCCTGGGTCGCCGTCGATGGCGTCTGGCTTCCGATGCCAGCCCTCCTCCCCGAGGCGCCTCCGATTCCTCGAAAATCGAACGAATCGCGCCAGGCCATGCGCAGCTCGGTCGTGACCTCCGCAGGCGCACGGCGGACTGGCGCGCTCACCGGCAAGGTCGTCTACGTCTCTGCAGGCCATGGCTTCACCTGGGACCCCGGGCTCGAGCGCTGGACGACTCAGCGCGGCAACACCAACGATATCGTCGAAGACCTCGTTTCTGCAGAGACCATCAACCAGCTTCTCACGACCTACCTCGAGAATGCGGGCGCCATGGTCTTCACTGTGCGCGAGCGAGACATGAACCCGGAGATGGTCATCGTCGACGCGGGCGCGGGAGGGCAGGGGAGCGCTTCTGGCACCGGCGCTTACAGCGAAGATGGCGCCTTCACCGACTCGGCGAGCGGCGGCTTCAGGCTCGGGCTCGCACCCTACAAGGACGGTGAGAACCCCTTCGAAGGCGGCAGCAGCCGCGTCGCCCCGACCTCCACGACCGCGTCGGCGACCGCGACCTTCAGCTTCAGCGTCGAAGAGACCGGCGATTTCCGGGTCTACGCGGCCTGGGTCGCGGGCGACAATCGAGCGCCCGACGCGCGCTACGCCGTTCGACACGCGGGGGGCGTGTCCCGCTTCGAGGTCGACCAACGGCGCCACGGCGGGACCTGGATGAGCCTCGGACGCTTCCATTTTGCGGCCGGCGAGACTTACGCCGTCGAGGTCACCAATGCGTCATCGGTCCCGGGCACCTTCGTATCAGTCGACGCCATCCGCGTCGGCGGCGGCATGGGAGATGCTGCCCGCGGCAATGGCAGCGGCCCCGCGACGAGCTCGCTCTCCGGGAGGCCGCGCTGGGAGGAGAACGCGCGCTATCACATCCAGTTCACCGGCGCGCCGGCCTCGGTCTACGACTACACCGGTGACGAACGAAACGACGACGTCGGCGCGCGCTCCCGATATGCTGCCTGGCAGAACGAGGAGGGCGAGGACGCGGTATATGTCGCCTGGCACACGAACGCACCCGCGCCAGGGGTTGGGACCTCGACCTTCGTCTACGGTCCGAACCCGCCCGACGGCACCTTCGACTTCACGGGCGCCCCCGGCAGCGACGTCTTCGGGCGTCTGCTCCACGACGAGGTCGTCAATGACATGCGCGCCGCCATCGACGCGGGCTGGCGTGACCGCGGGTTCTACACGGCCTATTTCGGAGAACTTCGAAAATCGAACAATCCGGAGATGCCCTCGGCCCTGTGTGAGGTGGCGTTCCACTCGACCGACACCGACGCCGCACAGCTGAAGGAACCGAAGGTGCGCAACGTCGCGGCCCGAGCCTTCTATCAGGCCATCGCGAAGTACTTCGCGACACGCGATGGCAAGGCCGTCGTGTTGCTGCCCGAGCCTCCACAGAAGGTGCGCCTGCGTCTCGATGGCCCCATCGCGACGCTCGAATGGGAAGCCCCAGACGTGGACAGCAAGGACCTCGGAGGCGACGCCGCGACGGGCTATCGCATCTATCGCAGTCAGGACGGACGCGCCTTCGACGACGGCGTCGAGGTCCGCACGACGAGCTACAGCGTCGACGGGCTCGAGCCCGGAGTGCCGGTCTTTTTCCGGGTGACTGCGTTCAATGATGGCGGCGAATCGATGCCTTCTCCCGTCCTCGTCGGAAGCCCGGCATGCAGCGGCAGGCCCGAGGCTCTCCTCGTCCACGGCTTCTATCGCCTCGATGCGACCTCGGCGCCTCGCGAGGACCTCTCTGACTTCGGCCTCGGCACCGTGCTTCGAGTCCGTCTCGACGAGATGAACCGCTTCGACGCGCTCATCGGTCATGCCGAGGCCTTCGCGCGGGGTGGCATCGCCTTCGAGTCCTCAGAGGCGTCCGCTATCACTGCGATAGACCCGGCCTACCGCCTCGTCGATTGGGTGCTCGGCGAGGAGTCGACGGCCGACGAGACCTTCTCGAGCGCCGAACAGGCGGTGGTCACGACCTGGCTCGGGCTCGGCGGCAAAACCTTCGTCACGAGTGGCGCGGAGCTCGCCTGGGACCTCGGCGAGACCGGCACCCCTGAGGACGAGGCCTTCCTCGCCCGCCTCGGCGCCACCTATGCCAGCGACGATGCCGGCACCTATTCGCTCTTGGCCGAAAGCCTCGACTTCGAGCTCGATGACGGCTCTCTCGGCACTTACAACGTCGCCTTCCCCGATGTCCTCGCGCCCGTCTCTTCCGCCGAGCCGGTCCTCACCTACGCGGGTGGCGCCGTCGCTGGCGTCCGCTACTCCAACGCGGGCTCGGTCGCGCTGACCTTCGGTGTCCCCCTCGAGTCCCTCTTTCCCGTCGAGGCACGCGCCTCGCTCATCGCCTCGCTCACCGCCGATGTCGATGTCTCGCGCATCCCCGCGAATGGCTGCGAAGCGGGCCCAGTAGAAGACATCGCCGAGGCCGAAGTCATCGAGCGCCCCGAGGCCGACACGGCAGACACCTCGGCGGGAACCGATGGTCTCACCGTGTTGAGGCCCACCCGCGAGGCCTCCTCGAGCACTCGCGATGTGGCAGGCGGCTGCGCGTCAGGCGCAACAAGCCTCACATTTTCACTTCTCGGCATCTTCTTCGTCCTCATGCGTAGACCTCGGCCGGAGGTGCCATGACGACGAACCTCGACACGCTCGACCCGCTGAACGCTGACAGCCTCGCGCCCACGCGCGATCGCCTCGACCGCCTCGACCGCCTCATTGGGGCCGTTTCTCGACCCCTCGACAAAATCCGCCGCCCCCTCTGGCAGCTCTCCGCGAAGACCGCCTTCGGCCGCGCTTGCATCCGCGATCGCGGGCTCCGGCTCACCACCCTCGGCCTCGGTCACATGGCTGTCGGTCTTGCCCTGACCCTGCTCTTCCCCGTCTGGCTGCTCCTCTTCGGGCCCCTTCTCCTCGGCATCCCGCATGTCGCGGGCGATATCCGCTACCTCCTCATCCATCCCCCCGTCCGCCTCGGTCGCCTCGGCATCGTCCTCATCCTCACGCCGCTCGCACTCATGACGCTCCACCGAATGGCGACCGTCTTCGGCATGCCCTTTTCCGCGCCACTCGAAATCGGCTTTGGCCTCTTATCCGTCGCGGGCGCGCTCATAGCGGTCCGGACAACCTGGCTTAGACGTCTTATCGGTCTTTTTGCCCTCAGCGCCCTGACCGTCCCCCTCGTGTCGAACGCTGAGACCTCGCGCGCCGCCATCCACGTCATCGCCCACCTCCACAACTTCGTCGCTGTCGGCCTCTGGCTCTTCGTCCTGCGCGGCGAAGTCCGCCTTTCCCATGTCGTGTCCCTCGTCGTCGGCTACGGACTCATCGCGGGCTTCCTTTTCTCCGGACTCGGCGACGGCCTCATCTTTGCCGCCGACGACATCGGCGCCTTCGGCCTCGGGTCCATGACCGCCATCCTCGCGCCTCACGTCCCGCCGGACGATGGCCTCCGTTGGGTCCTGCTCTACGCCTTTGCCCAATCCTTCCATTACGCCATCTGGATTCGCCTCATCCCTCAGCGCATCGACACCCGAAAGTCTCCGCCGACCTTTGCGCGCTCGCTCTCTCGCCTTCGACGGGACTTCGGCACCCTCGGCTTTGTTTTCCTCGCAGTGATGACCCTCGCCCTGCCTCTTTCAGCTGTCCTCCTCGACCCCGCCGACGTGCGCAACGCCTACCTCGTCGCAGCGATTGGGCATGGCTACATCGAGTTTGCCGTCATCGCCGCGCTCCTCGCACAGCGACGCACCGCATGAGCGAAGCGTTCTTCGACCTCTGGTGGCGCGCCTTTCTGTCGACCCTTATCGTCGAGGTGCCGATCTATGCGCTCGTGCTACGTTCGCTCGACCTGCCGCGCGCCCTTGTTCTCGGCATCGCCTGCCAGGCGGTGACCCATCCCTGCTTCTGGCTTTCCTGGAACGCGCTTGGGGACGGGGTCTATGACCACTATGTCGTCGCGGTCATCGCCTTCGAGACGGTCATCACACTCATCGAAGCAATGCTGTGTGCGGTCGTGCTGAAGCGCGACGGATACGCAAGTCGCGGCGCCATCAGGCTCGGGCTCATCGCCTCGGTCGTCGCCAACGCGAGCTCGGTCCTCGTCGGATATCTCAAATAAAAAAGCCCCGGCGCGTCTAGCGTGCCGGAGCTCTTTTTGACCGCAGGGTCAGATTACTTCGTCTCGGTCGGCTCGGCGGGGGCTGGGACGGCCGCGAGGACGGCGTTCAGCTTCTCGGTGTGGGCCGGGAGCGTCTCCTCGAGCTTCTTCGTGACGGCGGTGACCTCGGCGGTCGTCGCGTCGACGGCGGCCTGGATGGCAGCCGCGTCAGAACCAGCCGCCTCGACCTTCGTGCCCGTGCCGTCGAGGGTGGCGCGCGCCTTGTTCACCTCGGCGCGGAGCTCCTCGAGGCCCTTGACGAGCTCGGCCGCACCAGCGGTCTCGGCGGGGACCGCGCGAGCCTTGTTGGCGAGCTCCTCGAGCTTGGTCGCCTGGACCGAGAACGGCCCACCGACGGTCTCCTGAAGCTTCGACGCCGCGGTCTTGGCGGCGAGGACCTTGGCGTCGTTCTCGGCCGTGGCGACCTCGGTCTCGGCCTCGGCGAGGCCCTTCTTGACGGCCTCGAGCTCCTTGCCGGCGTTGGTGTCGGTCTCGGTGAGGACCTTATCGATCTCTTCCTGGCCCTTGCCCTCCTTGACGGCGGTGCCGAGCTGGCCGGGGAGACCCTCGAGCATGCCCTTGACCTTGTCGAGGTTGGCGCCCTGGCCCTTGAGCTTGTCAACAAGGCCGCCGACGACCGGGAGGTCCTTCGGGAGGGCGTCGGTGCGGGTGGTGAGGTCCTTGAGCTTCGTGAGTCCTTCCTCAAGCTGCGGCTTGTACTTGGTCACGAGGCCAGTGGCCTTCGCCTGCATGGCGGCGAGGTCGACGCCCTTGCAGCCCATGGCGAGAGAGAGAGCGAACGCTGCTGCGATCGCGAATACCTGACGATGTCCTTTCATAGCGTCCTCCAACACCGGCATCCCGCCGGGAATTCGGCGCTCCTCTAGAGGATGTCGACGAAAATGTCGAGAGGGTCTTTTCTATCGAAATGGTGGGCTCAGGGCCCGGGCGTTGGAGCGAGGGTGCGAAGGCCGTCGCGCCCCATCAGGCTCGCGAAGATCGACGTGAGCCCCTCGTCAGCGAGCTCGGCCGTGATGGTGAGCCGCTGGGTGTCTCGTCGAACCGATACGCCGCGAAGCATCGGACCGAGAGAGGAGAGGGCAGGGAAGACGTCGGGGAGCGGTTGAATCGAGGCCTCGAGGGGAGCGAGGGCGGACTCGATGCGCTGCCGTGCCGCGGGCGCGGCGACGTTTCCGAGCTCGCGACCGATGATGACGAGGGCATTCTTTACCGCATCCCGGGTCGCGCCAGTCTGGGACAGCGCCGCGACCCGTGCGGCCTCGATGCGTGCCTCGATGCGATCGGCTCGTTCCGCACGCAGGGCTTCGGCCTCGATGCCGCTCAGACCTTCGCGGTCTCCTCCGAGGCGGTCGGGAAGGTCGAAGACGATCCGTCGCTTGGCGCCAAGACCTAGCGATGCGCCCGCCGAGTGCAGGTCGGCGGCGTTGTCGCGCCCGAGGAGCGCGTCGCGCGTCGGGCTGTCAGGCGGGAGCCAGACCCAGAGGGGCCCGGCCTTGGGGAGGCGTCTCAGGAGTCTGTCTTCCTCGTCCTCGAGGTCGGGAATCACCGGAGCTCGGGCGGCGAGGTCCTCGACAAGGGCTTTCTCTCCGAGCGCGACAGTGTCGTCATCAAGTTTCGAGACACCGACACCCTCGACCTCGGGCAAGGTCGAAGCGAGGGCTCCGAGCCCGTCGTCGCGCAGGAGGACTGCTCGTCTGCCCTCTCCATCTGCGAGGAGGAGGCCGTCGGTCATCTCCGTGACGGGGCGCTCGGCGCGGGCGAAGGCGTCGATGTAAGTCCCGATACGGGGGTCGCTTCGGACGAGTCCGAGGATCGCTTTCTCATCACTCAGCACCTTCGCGTTGAATCCTGCGACGAAGGATGAGGCCGGAGGGGCGAAGGCGGAGAGCGGCTTCTGGGGGAGACCAGCGATATAGACAAAGGCCCCGCTGCCCACGACGAGGAAGGCGAGCATCGAGAGGGCCATCGCGCGCAGGGCGACTCGGCTCGCGTCGCTGCGCCCCGAGGCGCGGGCGCGACTGACGCTAAAGGCGACAATGACACCGAAGCCGTAGAGGATGTTGAGAGGGACTCCCATGAAGATTTGTGAAAGCGGGTCAGGCGGTGTCAGTACACCCGCGACGATGAACGAGATGACGACGAAGTAGCGCCAGAACTTGAGGAGCCCGCGCCCCGTCACGAGGCCCCAGAGGGCGAGAAAGAAGAGGACGAGGGGGAGTTCGAAGACGAGCCCGAACATCAGGAGGAACGAGAACGCGAAGCTGTAGGTGTTCTGAAGCGTGACCATGATGTCGACCTGCCCGCTCTCGAGGGACAGATTGACGAGCCAGTCTGCGAGGACGGGGAGGAGGACGACGTAGGCAAAAGCCGCGCCGAGGAGGAAGAACGCGACCGAGAAGCCAGTCAACGGCAGGATGAAGCGCTTTTCTTTCGAATAGAGGCCCGGGGCGATGAAGGACCAAAGTTCCCAGAACACGGAGGGCGAGAGGAATACGATCGCTCCCATGAAGGCCGTCTTGACGTAGACGACGATGCTCTCGGTGAGCGTGATGGCCTGAAACTGATAGATACCGTTATCGGCGAGGGCGTCTGCAACGGGTCGCGACAGGAACTCGAAGAGCTCGACCCGGAACTCCCATGCGACGAAGAAGCCCGCGAGCACGACGAGGGTGATGCGAACGAGCCTGCTACGGAGTTCGGCGAGGTGCTCGCGAAAGCTCATCAGTTTGTGTTCGGCGTCACCCGCAGGTTGCGCTGTCGCTTGACCGGCTTTCCCCATAACGGTTCTCGCGTCCCCCGGTCAGGCCAACGGTGGTGTGGTGGCAGCCCCGGAAGGCGGAGCTATGTCGGTGGTGTTCGGCTCGGGGGCGCTCGGGGGCGTTGAGGCCGTCGTCGCAACCCGCCCTGACACCGGTGACTTGCCAACGCTCGACCAATCCCTTGCCTCATGAGGAGCCGCGCCATGGTTCAGGCCGGGCGGGTCCGATGCTGGGTGTGCCGACGCCTGGGCCTGGACTTCAGGCGCGGGTTTCGGAGGGGGCTGAGTCACCTCCTCCCCATCGTCGTCGAACTCCGAGGCTGCCTCCCGCATGGCCCGCCTCATCTCGCTGTCGACCTTACCCACGGCGCCCTTGATCTGCGCGACGCTCTTCCCGATCGTGCGCGCCACCTTCGGAAGCTCGTTGGGTCCGACGAAGATGAGGGCCACTGCGAGGATGATCAGGATTTCCGTCGTGGAGAGACCAAACATGGATGCACCCTACGCCCGCGAATTTCCGGCCGCAACGTCGCAGGGGCTCCCGTCGCCACGGGTCGAGCCGAGCAGCGTTCCCGACCTGAATGGCCCGCGGATCACCAACCTGCTTCTTCGGCTGGCCCTTCGTCGATCACCCGCTCTTCGAGCGGAACCTTCGACTCCTCGCTCGTGGCGCGCAGCGGTTCGTTCTGAATCTGGTCCTGCAGCATCAACACGGCGTCAAGGACGGCCTCGGGGCGCGGCGGGCAGCCCGGAATGTACACGTCGACCGGGATGATGTGGTCGATGCCGGGGACGGTCGCGTAGTTATCATAGAAGCCACCCGTCGAGGCGCAGACCCCGAAGGCGATGACCCACTTCGGCTCGGCCATCTGCTCGTAGATGCGGCGCAGGATGGGCGCGTTCTTGTGCGTAATCGTTCCGACGACCCACAGGAGGTCTGCCTGCCTCGGGGAGAACCGCGGGACCTCGGCGCCGAAGCGGGCGATGTCGTGCTTCGAGGCGGCCGTCGCCATGTATTCCATGCCGCAGCACGCGGTGACGAACGGGTACTGGAACAGGCTGTACTTGCGACACCAGTTCACAAGCTCGCTGAGCCTCGTCGTGACGACCTGCTGTTCGAATCCGCCAGCCAATGGGTTCTTCGCCATGTCTGCTCTCCGTTCGGCGCTGTGCTGCGTGTTCAAGCCCGCCGCACGCCGCTCGCCTAGCACGGTCGGGGCTCGGGAAGCAAGCGTCTGCGCATACCTCCGACCGGCCAGCCACAGCCGGCAACCCAGGTGCCATCAGCGCCGCTCCAAGCGCTGTCGGCCGGCGCCGCCGAGGCAGCACGACCGGAGCACTGGGCGAACCACCGCGGGTCAATGTACTCGCGCGCTTGAACTCCGTCCCGAACCGTTGTTTCATCGAAATCCCGATGCATCCCGCGGATGCCTGCCGAGGAGGTTCGACTTGACCCAGGCCCCCCCACCGCTTCGTCCCCAGACGCTCGAGTTCGTCAAAATCCGCGACACCAGTCGCGCGCTGACTCTCGTCTGGGACAGCCCCGGGCCGAGCTGCAGGGGCTACGTCGTGTATAGCACACAGAACCCCTTCCCCGCGCAGATGGCTGGTCCTCTGCTAGCAGGGAAGATGAAGCAGTTCGTCGACGAGGATCAGCTCGATGCCCGCGCCACCGAGTTCCGCGCCGCGCGCCCGGACAATTACTACTGCGTCGTGTGGTTCGACGAGGACGACAACATGCGGCAGGTCGGAAACCTGCGCGAGCCTTCCGAGGCGAAGGAGACCTTTGTCTCGCTAAGAGCCGTCACCGCGACGCAGGCCCGGACCTACCTCCGGTGCCGGTATGTTCCCGGCGTCGTCGAGTTCCGCGACACCGCCGTCCATGTCTGGGTCCGCGACGTCGAGCCGAACAAGGCGGCGCTCGCGAAGATGGCTTCGGGAGAAGCGTCGCCCGATTTCATCCTACCCCCGCGGGGAGACGGCTTCATCGACACGATCACCGAACCCGAGTGGAAAAAGCACTATGTCGTCATTGTGGTCGGCAAGGACAATCAACGTCGCCCCCTCGACCTCGAGTGCGGTGGCTACGTCCGCCTCGAGGACCCCCAGTATCTCGAGCGGGACGGCAGGAAGAAGACCGACCAGGTCGTGGAGCTCGTCCGCACACAACTCGATGTGGACCTTCAGCGCAAGACGCTGACGCTCGATGAGGCGAGGGCGATGCTGAAGCGCGCCGACGATCTCGCGCCGTTCCACCCGACCGTCACGCGGCTCAAGCAGATCGCGCGCGAGCGTTTCAAGGTCAACTTCTGATCTTGATGTTCGAAAATCGAGTTGTTTGATTTTCGAATTGTACGGAGCGCCGCGTTGGCAAGTCGCTCGCCGTCGTGCTGCGCTTGGGACAACGGCCGACAATGGCTCTCGTGGACGGGGCTTGCGCTCGCCGTGTTTGGGCGTATGCTCCTCGACCGGCATGCAGCGCCTTACCCAGAACGAACTCATCTCGGGCCTCGCCGCCATCGTCGGCGACGCCCACCTCTCGACCTCACGCGTCGACAAGATCGCCTACTCCGCAGACTTCTGGCCGAAGGCCCAGATTTGGAAGATGGGAGGCGACGTCGAGCGATACCCGCCCGACTGTATCGTCTGGCCAGCAAACGCGAGCGAGGTCTCGGCCATCCTCAAGTACTGTGACGAGCATGCCGTGCCCGTCGTGCCCTACGGCGCGGGTTCGGGCGTCTGCGGCGGAACCGTGCCCATCCACGGCGGGGTCGTCATAGACGTTAAGCGTATGCGTCAAGTCCGCGCCATCGACCCTGACTCGCTCACGGTCGAGGTCGATGCCGGGATGAACGGTCAACACCTCGAGGATGCGCTCAACGCCCGCGGTTTCACCCTCGGACACTTTCCTTCGAGCATCATGTGCTCGACCGTCGGCGGCTGGATCGCCGCGCGTTCCGGTGGGCAATTCTCGAGTCGTTACGGCAAGATCGAGGACATGATCCTGGGGCTCGAGGTTGTCCTCCCGGGCGGCCGCGTCCTCACGACCCATCATCGCCTGCCTGGCGCCCCCGACTGGACCCAGCTCATCGTCGGCTCCGAAGGCACCCTCGGCATCATCACCTCCGCCGAACTCAAGATATGCCGCCTCCCCGAGGCCCGTCGCTTCCGCGCTTTCCGCTTTCGCACCGTGAAAGACGGTCTCCGCGGCATGAGGGCCGTCATGCAGGCGGGAATCCGCCCGATCGTCCTGCGCCTATACGACCCCTTTGATTCTCTTATTGCCCTCGGAAAAGAGACCGAGAACCCCGTCGAAAAGTCGAAGGAAGACGGCCCGATGGGCACCCTGCGCAACATCTTCGCGCGCGCCCTCGCCCGCCCGACAGAGCGTCTGCAGCAGGCGATGGCCCCGGTCAAATTCGCCGCGACGAAGGCCGCCCTCGCGACCGGTCTCGCGGTTCCGACGCTGACGAACCGCCTCGCCAACGCCGCCCCATCGCCATGCCTCCTCATCGTCGGGGTCGAGGGCTCCGAGACCGAGTCCCAGGCCGACCTCGGCAAGGCCATCGACATCCTCACCCGCGAAGGTGGCGCCGATTCGGGCTCCCGTATCGGCGAGGCCTGGCTCGAGAAGCGCTACGCCGTCGGCTTCAAGCAGACCAAGATGATGAACCTCGGCGCCTGGGTCGACACGATGGAGGTCGCGACCACCTGGGACCGCCTCGAAGGTCTCTACGAGACGGTCCGCCGCGCGGTCACCCCCAACGCGTTCATCATGGCCCACTTCAGCCACGCCTACCGCGAGGGCTGCAGCATCTACTTCACCATGGCTGGCCACCGCAAAGACCCCGAGCGCGCCGAACAGCACTACGAGCGCACCTGGGAGCTCGCGATGGACGCGGTCCTCGCAGCCGGCGGCACGGTGAGCCACCATCACGGCGTCGGCCTTCACAAGGTCGCCGCGATGGCGCGCGAGCACGGCGGCATGCTCAAGGCCTGGTACGCGCTGAAGCACACCCTCGACCCCCACGGCATCATGAACCCTGGCAAGCTCTTCCCGCCCGAGGTCATCGAGCCTGGCGAACCCGCGGCCGAGATGGACCTCGAGAGGCGCGCCATATGACCTCGCGCAACCCGCCGCCCCCTCAAGGCACCCTCGAAGAGCTTCGGCGCATCGTGCCCGCCGAACAAATCGAGGTCCAATACGACGGCGAACAGTCCCTCGGCGGGGGCTGGGCCGTCGAGCCTGCCGCCACCGTCGAGCTCGTCGAGCTCCTCAAATGGGCCAACCTCCGCCATGCCGCCGTCTTTACCCGCCGCCCGCGCCGAGGTGACGCAGAGCGTTGCGGCGCCCGTCCCCGCATCTATCTGCGTAGCCGCCGCATGCGGCGCATCCTCGATTTCGACGTGACGTCCGGCTCGGTCACGGTCCAGACCGGCATCACCATGGCCGAGCTCCACAAAGAACTTGAGGAGCGCAGCTTCACGACCGGTTTCCCGACCCGCCCCTGGCGTCAGGAGCCCCTCGGCGCCGTCATCGCCGCCTGCCTCGATGCCCACTGGGGCCCGCGTTTCGGCGCCATGGAGAGCGAGGTCCTCGGCCTCGGCCTCGTCTTCCCCGACGGCAGCGTCGCCCACTCCAAGGCCGCTCCGCGCAAGGCCGTCGGCCCCGACTTCGACCGCCTCTTCCTCGGCTCCCGCGGCCGCTTCGGCATCATCCACGAGGTCACCCTCCGGGTCTACCCGCAAGGGGCCCGCTCCGTCCTGAGCTACGCCGCACCGACGCTCAACACCGCCTTGCACGCCATTCGACAGGCCATCGCCGCTGGCCTCGACCCGCGCGCTTTCGAAATCCTCACCCCGGCCCCCGACCGCGCCTGGGGCAAGCGTCGCGTCGGCCTCACCGACGAGCGCCCCATCCTCGTCCTCGTCGAGCCCGACGCCACCGTCTCGACCCTTCACGCCGCCTGGGACGCCCTCGACTCGCACCTCGTCCGCCTCGAGCCCCCCATCGGCTGGAACCTCCACGAGGGCCTCCTCCCGCCACCTCGCGCCTGGACCGCCCCCGTCGTCCCCGCCCGCATGGGCGACCTCATGAGGCTCGCGACCGAGCTCGGCGACGAGGTCCCTGCCGGCCTCTGGATCGTCCGCATGAGTCGCCACGGCGGCTATCTCTCGCTCGCAGACGGCGTCCCCTCCGATGGCACGGGCGTCGCCGCTGTGAAGAACTTTGTCGACTCACATCTGCCTCAGGCGATGGCCGCCGCCCAGGCCTGGGAGACCTACCAATCCCAGCTCCTGCGCCGCCTCGACCCAAAGGGGATCTTGAACCCCGATGACTGACCAAGCTCCATCTCTCGAGACCGCGCTCTCGCTCTGCACCTTCTGCCCGAGCCTCTGCCGCCAGGCCTGCCCGGTCGCCACCGTCGAGGCCCGCGACACCGTGACCCCCTGGGGCCTCATGAGCCTCGCGCGCCACCTGAGCGTCGACCGCGTCAAACCCGACGCCCACATCGCTCACACACTGTCGGCCTGTAACGGCTGCGGCGCCTGCACCGAGGTCTGCCGCCACCACGTCGGCGTCGCCGAGTCACTCGTCGCTGTCCGCGCGGGCCTGAAAGACCTCCCGCGCCCGCCTTCCCCGCCGAAGCTCCCGCTCGACCACCCCTTCTTCGAGTCCCTCCGCGCCCGCGCACGCTTCGAAGCCCGCCCCGTCATCTCTCTTCTACCCGGTCAACCCGACCTTCCCGGCATGCAAGAGCTCGTCGATGCTCTCATCACGGTCTGCGAGCGCCTCGAGGTCGACAGCCTCTCCTGCGGCGAACTCGCGCGCTACGACGCTGGCTACGACCTCTATCTCCACGGCCACCATGAGGCCTTCGCCGCCCACGCCCGCGAGGTCCACGCAGCCACCGCTGGCGCCCGCGAAATCGTCGTCCTCTCCCCCGAGGCCCTCTACACCCTCAAGGTCCTCTACCCGCGCTTCGGCTTCTCCATCGGCGCGGCCATCCTCCACGTCTCCGAGTTCCTCGTTCCCTTCCTCGGCGGCGCCTTCGTCTCCCCCATCGCGGGCCGCGTCGCCTACCACGAGAGCTGCCACCTCTCGCGCCGCCTCGACCTCCGCGACCTCCCGCGCCAGGTCCTCCGCCGCGTCCTCGAAGAGCCCCTCCTCGAGCTTCCCGCCCGCATCGAAGCCACGGGCTGCTGCGGCGGCTCCGGCATGGGCCCAGGCCGCGAACAGACCGCCCTCGCCATGGCCGACGCCGTCATCGCGTCCGCCCTCGACGTCGGCCTCGAGCGCATCGTGTCGTTTTCCACCGACTGCTTTGGCGCCCTCGCTCGCGCAGCCGAACAGCGCGACATCGCCGGCCGTCCCACGGTCCGCGTCGACCACGCGCTGACTCTGCTCGCCGAGGCTGTCGTTCGCGAGGGGGCTCCCGCATGAAGCGCACCGAAGAAGACGTCACGACGACCACCCTCGCCATCGTCAACGAGCACGCGGGCGCGGGCGCCATGGCCGACATCTTCCGCCGTCTCGAACACCGCCTCGAGGACGCTATCGGCCCCTTCGACGTCGCCTTCACCGATGGCCCCGGGCACGCGACCCGCCTTGTCCGCCAGGCCCTCCGCGACGGCTATCGTCGCATCCTCTCGGGCGGCGGTGACGGCACCCTCAACGAGTGCGTCAACGGCTTCTTCGACGAGAACGGCACCCCCATCGCCCCCGACGCATCGCTCGCCATCCTCTCTGGCGGCACGGGTGGCGACTTCCGCAAGACCGTCGGCATCACAGGCACCGAGGACGCGCTCGCCGCGCTCACCCGCGGCCGCACCCTAGACATCGACGTCGGCCGCATGACCTGCGCATCCGAAGACGGCGGCACGTTCTCGACCCACTTCATCAACATCGCGAGCTTCGGCCTCTCTGGCTACACCGTCAGGAACGCCCTCACGCTCAAGCAATGGGGCGGCAAAATCGCCTATTTCGGCGCCACTCTGAAGAGCCTTCTCGGTTGGCGTAACGCCCGCGTCGGCCTCACCGTCGACGGTCGCATCCTTCCGCCGCGCGCCATCGTCATGGTCGCGGTCGGGAACGGACGCTACTTCGGCGGCGGCATGAAGGTCTGCCCAGGCGCAAAGATCGATTCGGGCGACTTCGAGGTCGTTGAGATCGCTGAATACAACCGCTTCGAGCTCATGTTCCTCTCACGCGCCATGTACGCAGGCACGCACGTCGACGAGTCACGCGTCCACGTCCACCGCGGCCGCGTCATCGAAGCCACCGCGGTCGCCGGTGACACGGTCGTCATCGAGTACGACGGCGAGCCCAAGGGCAAGCTCCCCGCGCGTTTCGAACTCCTGCCCCGCGCGCTGAAGCTCATCGTCCCATGACCGATTCGCCAATCGCAGAGCCCTCCCCAAAGAAAGCGAAAAAAGCGAAGGCACCCCCCTTGCCAGCGCGCGACCGGTGGCGACGCCTCGGCCTTGGTGCCCTCGCGGGTGTGCTCGTCTTTCTCTCGTTTCCCCTCACGACCGAGCGCGACTCGAACTTCTGGCCCCTCGCCTGGATTGCGCTCGTCCCTTTCCTCGAGTCGCTCCGCGGTCTGACCGGTCGCCAGGGCTTCTGGTTTGGCGCCTGGTGCGGGCTCGTCACGAACTTCGGCGGCTTCTGGTGGATTTCCGAAGTCCTCCGCGATTTCGGCCACCTCCCAGGCTACGTCTACTGGCCGCTCACGCTGCTCAATAGCTTCTATCAGGGCCTCATGTTCGCCCTCTTCGGCCTGCTCTACGCCCGCGCCGAGCGCCGCCTGCGCGCCATCGACCCGACCGCCCACGTCCCCATCTGGCTCACGGCCGCCCTCTATACCGTCGTCGAGTGGCTCTTCCCGATGCTTTTCCCCTGGTACCTCGGCAACGGCCAGTATCGCTTCCTGCCCGCCATCCAAATCGCCGAGCTCGGAGGCGTCATGAGCATCACCTTCGTCATGGTCGCCTTCAACGCGGGTCTCCATCGCCTCCTCGCCTTCCGCCTTCGAAAGGAAGCCCTCCCGCGGAAAGCCCTGCTCCTCACCTTCCTCGGGACCGCTCTCGTCCTCGTCTACGGCCAGATCCGAATCGGCATGGTCGAGTCCGACATGGCGAAGGCCGACTCCCTGAAGCTCGGGCTCGTGGAGGCCAACATCGGCATCTTCGAAAAGGAGGCAAAGCACCTCGATGGCCAGCAGAGGGCGCTGACACTCCATCGCAACCTATTGAAACATCAAGAGATGTCGGCCGAGCTCGAGCGCGCGGGCGTCGACCTCGTCGTCTGGCCCGAGTCGAGCTTCTTCCCCCTCGATGACCCCTACATCAAGCGCCGCGAGGACATGGTCACGGCATTTGTCCCCACGACCCCGCCGAAGCTCCTCACAGCCACAGTCAAGCCTCACGCCCCAGCCGCGACACCGCTCGTCTGGGCCGAGTCCCAGACGAAGCTCCCACCCTCTACCCTCGCTGTCGCCTCCCCGCGCGAGGACGTCTTTGGCTTTCTCACGCCCGAAGGCGTGACAGTCGTCGGCGCCGATTCCTCGGCCTTCTCCGCCGCTGCGCCCTCTGCCCCAGTCGCCCTCTCGCTCGTCGAGGCCCCGGGTTACGGCCCCCAGGTCGACCGCGCGAAGCTCCATGCCTGGGTCCTCCTCGAGCGCGGCCTCGCGTCAGCCCGCCTCGGCACACCTCTCGTCCCCCTCCGATTCGAGAGCCCCGAGCCGCTCATCGCCCTCGCCATGCGCACCGCGAACGAGGGCGTCGCGGTCGGCCGCCGCGGTACTCTCGTCGATATCGATGCCTCCAGACCCCGCATCTCACCCCCGCTCACGACCGAAGACCTCCTCGCCGTCGCCTGGGGCCCGGAGCGGTCGGTCGCCCTCGCGGTTGGCCGCCGGGGCACGGCTCTCCTTCGCCTCGACGGG
>VFQT010002741.1_pt1 | contig 17357 bp, 15 predicted proteins | sample 3512381 | NCBI WGS metagenome assembly VFQT01 (sample SAMN10412376, study PRJNA504923) | tailings metagenome | isolation source: Relicate 2 Philex TSF3 active mining site | place: Philippines: Tuba, Benguet | collected 2017-08-29
CCAAAGGTGCCGTCATCCCGGCGCAGGCTCCCAAAGGCGCCGTCATCCCGGCGCAGGCCCCCAAAGGTGCCGTCATCCCGGCGCAGGCCCCCAAAGGTGCCGTCATCCCGGCGCAGCCCCCAAAGGCGCCGTCATCCCGGCGAAGGCCGGGATCCAGCTTTCTGTCCGCGTGGTAACCGCCCGCAGCTGGACCCCGGCCTTCGCCGGGGTGACGGACAGCGCGGTGGGGAAGAAAATTCTTGACATAAATTCCTATACTGTGCTACCCGTCCCATCACTCCCCCCATTCGGGGTCCTGCTCATGACGGTGAGCTTCGGACGGGGCGGAGGGCAGGCCTGCGGGTGTGGTTCAACGTAAGCCATGCTCCCGGGGGCGGGCGGAAGGGCCCGGGGGCATTACGACCCCCGCGCCGAAAGGCAGTCGGTCATTCCAGGGGAATGGCTGCACAAGACCTCTCCGTTCTGCGAAGAAGACCTGCCGGATTGCGGGCGCTGCTCAGCGCTCTACTCGCCAGCTTCACCGCTGGCACACCGCGCCGGGCAGCGCCCGCGCCTCCCACTTTCTCCGCGAGGGGCAAATGCAACCCTCACCAAGGACGAGTCACACCTGTTGCTGATTCACATCGTGGTCTTCCGCCAAATGAAAACGCCCGGCTCGTCACCGGGCGTTCTCGCGTCAAGCCTGGTGGCCGCTTTACGCCGCCATCACCTTCTCGGGTGCGACGAAGGCATAGCCGAGGTCGTCGGCCACCGCCTTGTAGGTCACCTTGCCATCGGCCACGTTCAGGCCGTTCTTCAGGTGGGCGTCATCCGAGAGCGCCTTCTTCCAGCCCTTGTTGGCAATGGCCAGCGCGAAGGGCAGCGTCACGTTGTTCAGCGCATAGGTGGAGGTGCGGGCAACGCCGCCCGGCATGTTGGCGACGCAATAATGGATCACGCCGTCGACCACATAGGTCGGTTCCGCATGGGTCGTGGCCTTGGAGGTCTCCGCGCAGCCGCCCTGGTCGATGGCGACGTCGACCAGCACCGAGCCCGGCTTCCAGTCCTTCAGCATCGCCTTGGTGACGAGCTTCGGCGCAGCAGCGCCGGGGATCAGCACGCCGCCGATGACGAGGTCGGCGGAGGCGCATTCCTCTTCCACCGCGCCTTGAGTCGAGTAGATCGTCTTGATCGCCGTGCCGAAGCGCGCGACCAGCTCTTCCATGCGGTCGGTGTTCTTCTCCAGGATGGTCACGTCCGCGCCCATGCCCAACGCCACGACGGCCGCGTTGGTGCCGACGACGCCGCCGCCGAGGATGACGACCTTGCCCGGCGCAACGCCGGGAACGCCGCCCAGCAGCACGCCGCGCCCGCCCTGTGCCTTCTCCAGGCAATGCGCGCCGGACTGCACGGACATGCGGCCCGCCACCTGGCTCATCGGCGCCAGCAGCGGCAGCCCGCCGCGCGGCGAGGTCACCGTCTCATAGGCGATGCAGATCGCGCCGGAGGCGACGAGGTCCTTGGTCTGCTCCGGATCGGGCGCGAGGTGCAGGTAGGTGTAGAGAATCTGGCCCGGGCGCAGCATCTTGCGCTCCACCGCCTGCGGTTCCTTCACCTTCACGATCATGTCGGCCTTGGCGAAGATCTCCTCCGCCGCGGGGATGATCTGGGCGCCGGCGGCGGCATAATCCGCATCCGCCGCGCCGATGCCGGAGCCGGCATTCGCCTGCACCCACACCTGGTGGCCGTGGCGCACCGCCTCCTTGACCGAGGTGGGCGTCATGCCCACGCGGTACTCATGATTCTTGATCTCTTTCGGAACGCCGATCAGCATGGAAAATCCTCCCTCGAATGGTGGGCGGAACCTAGCAAATCCCGGCTCGAATGAATTTCCGAAGAGGGTTCGAGAGCAGTGCAGCATTGAAATCCTGTTCTAAAACCGCTTAATATTTTCGAATGAAATCCCATGAACTGGACAAGACGGACATGATCATCCTGTCCGAGCTTCAGAAGAACGCCCATCGCCCGATCGCCGAACTGGCGCAGAAGGCGGGGCTTTCCCCATCCTCCTGCCACCGCCGGGTGAAGCTGCTGGAGGAGGCGGGCATCATCCGGGGCTATTCCGCCAATCTCGACCGGGCGGCGCTCGGCCTTGCCAACGAGTTCTTCGTCGAAGTTTCGCTCTCGGCCCAGACCGAGGAGGCCTTCGAGAAATTCGAGAAGGCGGTGCAGCGCGTGCCCGAGATCCTCGAATGTCACCTGATGAGCGGCCAGTTCGACTATCTCCTGCGCGTCGCCGCGGCGGACGCCGCGGATTACGAGCGCATCCACCGCTCCCGCATCTCCAGGCTTCCCGGCGTGCAGCGCATCCAGTCCTCGCTGGCGCTCCGCACGGTCAAGGGCTGGGCAGGCTATCCGATCTAGGAGATCATCATGCTGAAGTCCCTTCCCGTCCACATGCTGTGGGTCTCGGGCGAACTTTCCCGGCTCGCACGCCTCAGCCTCGCGAGCTTCCGTGCAAGCGGCTATCGCGTGAGGCTGTGGAGTTATGATCCCCGCCACCTCGAGGGAGCGGAAGATGCCGCCGCCATTCTTCCGCTGCCGAAGGAAGAGGCCAGCAACATGGCCTATCTCACCAGCCTCTTCCGCTACCGTGTGCTGGCGGAGCAGGGCGGCGTCTGGGCTGACATGGACATGGTCGCCCTGAGCGATGATCCCCGAATCGAGGCGCGGCCACTCGTTGCCTCCGAAAAGCGCCGTCCCTTCCGCCATGCGGAACCCACGGCGACGGGCGAGAGCCTCACCCAGGTCACGAACTGCTTCATGGCCAACCCGCTGCCGAGAGCTGGCGATCTCTGGCACCGCGCGGTCGACCGTGTGTCGGCGCTGAACCCGGAAGAGCGCAACTGGGAAAACGTCGGCCCCCACATGCTCTCGAGCCTGATGTTGCGCGAGCCGGATGACGGCATCGACATCCTGCCGCCGGAGATGGTCGATCCCGTTGCCTGGTGGAACGTGCCTGGCTATTTCCTCGAAGAGCGCGACCCGCCGCCATCCCCTTTCATGCACATGTACGCGACGGTCTGGGCGCGGCGCGGGGTCGATGCAGAGGCGGAGTTCCCTGCGGCATCCCTCGCGGGCCGCCTCTGGCGCCGCTTTGGTCTCTAACCCATCGACCGGTCAAGCTGCCGGTCGCGCAGGATCATCAGGATTCCCGCCGCGATCACCACCGCGGCGCCAATCCAGGTGAAGATGTCGGGGAAGTCGGCGAACAGGATCAGTCCATAGCCCACTGCCCAGATCATGGCGGAGTATTCGAAAGGCGCCACGAAGTTTGTTTCCGCCAGGCGGTAGGCATTGACGAAGAGCAGCATGGCGCAGCCCGCCAGCACGCCGTGGCCCAGCAACAGGGCGGCATCGAAGGGGCCGGGCCACACCCATGGCCGCGACAGGAATATGAGGCTCGGGTGCGAGAAGCTGCCGAAATCCAGGGTGTTGAAGGCAAGGCCCAGCCCGAGGGCGAGCGCGGTATAGACCACGTTCTGCCACGTGGCGATGATGATGGGCGCCACCTTCTGCGAGAGCGGCCGCCCCAGCATCTGGCCAAGCGCATAGCCGAAGGCTGAGAGCAGGGCGAGGATTGCCGCCGGCTCGAACACCCCCACCCCCGGCCGCACCATGATGAGAACGCCGACGAACCCCGCGATGATCGCCATCCAGCGATGCAGCCGCACGCGTTCACCCAGAAGCGGGCCTGCCAGCCCCGCGACGAAGAACGGCATGGTGAAATAGATCGCCACGGCATTGGCGATCGGCATCGCCGCAATGGAAAGCACGAAGCAGAGATAGGCGGCGGCGAGGATCGCGCCGCGGATCAGAACACGCCCGATGAGCGGCGTTCCGATCCGCCAGCCATGTCCTTCCCGCCACAGCACATAGGCCACGACCGGAATGGACCCGATGCAGCGCATCAGCAGTGTCTCGTAGGCCGGGTAACCCGAGGACATGTATTTGACGACGGCATCCTGCGCCGATGCGAGGCCCACGCCCCCGAGGATGCAGAGTGTCGCCAATGCGCGGTTGTCTGATTGAAGCTTCATGGGGGATAAATCCTCAGCGCCGCACGAGGTCTGACAGGATGCGGATGCCGGGTTCGATCTTCTGCTCGTCGACGGATGAGAACGCGAGCCGGTAGAAGTTTCGCGGCGCATCCGGCGCGCCGAACGTCACGCGGCCCGGCTCGATCAGCACCCCTTTCTGGGCTGCAGCACGGGCCAGTTCCTCGCTGTCCAGACCTTCGGGGCCCTTCACCCAGAAGGCGGTGCCGCCGAAGCTCGGCACGCGGCTCGAATCCGGCAGGTGCCGCTTCAGCGCCTCGCCCATCACCTCCCAGCGGCTCCGATAGGCGCGGTGCAGCCGGCGGATCAGCGTGTCATGGTGCCCGAGCGACAGGAAGAGCGCCGCCGTGCGCTGGTTGTTGTTGGGCGCATGCCGCACCATCAGGCGGCGCAGGGCGCGCGCCTGGGCCACGATGTTCCGCGGCGCCACGAGGAAGCCCAGCCTGAGCCCCGGAAACAAGGTCTTCGACAGCGATCCCACATAGATGACGCGCCCGTCGTCATCGAGCGATTTCAAGGCAGGGCAGGGCTCGTTCACGTAATTGGTCTCGAACTCGTAATCGTCCTCGATGATGACGATGTCATGCTCGGCGGCCCGCTTCAGCAGTTCCATGCGGCGTTCCAGCGGCATGGTCACGGTTGTCGGGAACTGGTGGCTGGGGGTCGTGAAGACGATGTCGCAGGCGTTGAACGCCTCGTCCGGAACCAGGCCCTTGTCGTCGATGGGCAGCAGGGAGACGTGAGACGTCCGGAGGTTGAAGATGTTGCGAACGTCCGGATAGCCAGGCTCCTCCATGCCGACCCGCGTATCCAGCCCCACCAGCAATGTGGTCAGGAGATAAAGCGCGTTCTGCGCCCCCAGCGTCACCAGGATCTCGTCGTCTGCTGCCATGATGCCGCGGCGCGGCAGGATGCGGCGGCGGATCTGCTCTACGAGGAGCGGGTCGTCATGCGCCCATGTGTCATTGGTCCAGGAGCCCAGCCATTTCTTGCCCAGCGCCTGCCGCGCGCAGTCCCGCCATTCGGCCAGGGGGAACAGGTTGTGGTCCACCTGGCCGTAGATGAATGGGTAGGGGTAGGATTGCCAGTCCAGCGGCTTCGACACGTTGGCCTGTTCCGCTGGTTGCATGGTGAGGCGGCTGGACCAGTCGATGCTTCCGCCGGCGGCCTGCTGCTTCACCGCCAGCTTCGGGGGCGCGGCCGTTTCGATGGCCTTCTCGGAGACATAGTAGCCGGAACGTTCGCGCGCCACGAGATAGCCGTCGTCCAGCATGCCCTGATAGGCAAGCACGACGGTATTCCTTGAAACGCCCAGGCTCTTCGCCATCTTCCGGGTGGACGGGATGGGCTCTTCGCGGGCAAGCTGCCCGTCGAGGATGGCCGAGACCAGCGCCTCGCGGATCTGGGTCTGGAGGCTGGCATGCTCGTTTCGCCTGATGTGGACAAGCCAGTCGCGCAATTTTGGTCCCTGTGAACAGTGCGTCTGGACCTATCATAGGGCCAACGGAGCCTCTAGAGTAGTGAAGATTGGATCCTCCCTTGGCGGCACACGCATGACAGAGCCCACCGTGAACACTTCGCCCAAGACCTGGGACGAGGTGAAGACCACCACCTGCTACATGTGCGCCTGCCGCTGCGGCATCCGCGTGCACCTGAAGGATGGCCGCGTCACCTACATCGACGGCAACCCGGAGCATCCCGTCAACAAGGGCGTCATCTGCGGCAAGGGTGCCGCCGGCATCATGCAGCACTATTCGCCCGCCCGGCTTTCCAAGCCCCTGATTCGCGTGGGCGAGCGGGGCTCCGGCGAGTTCCGCGAGATCGAGTGGGAGGAGGCGCTTCAGACCGCCACGCAATGGCTCTCCGAGGTGCGCGCCAAGGACCCGAAGAAACTCGCCTTTTTCACAGGGCGCGACCAGAGCCAGGGCCTCACCGGCTGGTGGGCGGCGCAATTCGGCACCCCCAACTACGCGGCCCATGGCGGCTTTTGTTCCGTCAACATGGCCGCGGCCGGACTTTACACCTTCGGCGGCAGCTTCTGGGAATTCGGCGAGCCAGACTGGAAGCACACGAAGTACTTCATGCTCTTCGGCGTGGCGGAAGACCACGCCTCGAACCCGCTCAAGAAGGCGCTGGGGCAGCTGAAGGCGAAAGGCGCCAAGATCATCTCCATCAATCCGATCCGCACCGGCTATTCCGCGATCGCCGACGAGTGGATCGGCATCCGCCCCGGCACGGACGGCCTCTTTGTCGGCGCGCTGATCCATGAGCTTCTGACTGCGCAGAAGATCGATGGTGAATATCTGCTTCGCTACACGAACTCTCCCTGGCTCATCGTTGAGAATCCGGGTGGTGCGGATGACGGCCTCTTCGCCCGCAACGCGCAGGGCTCCGCCCTCGTGTGGGACAGCCATTCCAACTCAGCGATGCCCGCCCTTTCGCCCGATGCCGCGCCGAAGCTGATGGGCCGCTACAAGCTGCCCGATGGCCGCCGCGTGGTCACAGCCTTCACGCTCATCGCCGAGCGCTTCATCGAGCCGGAATGGGCACCCGAACGCGTGGCGGAGCGCTGCGGCGTTCCTGCGGAGACGATCCGGCGCATCGCCGCCGAACTCGCTCGCACCGCCTTCGAGGAGGAGATCGCGCTCGACGTCCCCTGGACGGACCACCTCGGCCGCTATCACGAAAAGATGGTGGGCCGCCCCGTCTCCATGCACGCCATGCGCGGCATCTCCGCACATGCCAATGGCTTCCAGACCTGCCGCACCATCCACCTGCTGCAGATCCTGCTGGGCACCATCGATGTGCCCGGCGGCTTCCGCTACAAGCCGCCGTTCCCCAAGCCGGTTCCGCCGGGTGTGAAACCGGCGGGCAAGCCCGGACAGGTGAAGCCCAACACGCCACTGCCCGGCCCGCCGCTGGGCTTCGTCACCTCGCCCGAGGACCTTCTCGTCGATGCGGAAGGAAACCCCCAGCGCATCGACAAGGCCTACAGCTGGGAGGCGCCGATTGCCGCCCACGGCCTGATGCACATGGTCATCACCAATGCCGCGAAGAAGGATCCCTACGGCATCGACGTGCTGTTCATGTACATGGCCAACATGAGCTGGAACTCGGCCATGAACGTGCCGGACACGATCGGATACCTCACGCAGAAGGAGCCGGACGGCAGCTACACCATCCCGAAGATCATCTATTCCGACGCCTATGCCTCGGAGATGGTGCACTACGCGGACCTGATCCTGCCGGACACCACCTATCTCGAGCGCTGGGACTGCATCTCGCTCCTCGACCGCCCGATTTCGGAAGCTGACGGACCGGCGGACTCGATCCGCCAGCCGGTGGTCGAACCGGACCGCGACGTGCGCCCCTTCCAGACCGTGCTGCTCGACATTGGCACTCGCCTTGGCCTTCCGGGCATGACGCGCACGGATGGTTCGGCCCGCTATCCCGGCGGCTATCCGGACTATATCGTCAACCATGAGCGCGCGCCCGGCATCGGCCCGCTCGCGGGCTTCCGCGGTCCCAACGGCCGTGCCCAGGGGCGGGGCGCACCCAATCCGGAGCAGTTGCAGCATTACATCGACAACGGCTGCCATTGGTTCTACGAGCTCCCCGATCACATGAAATACTACCGCCATGTGAATTGGGCCTATCTCGACTGGGCCACGTTCTTCGGCTTCATCGGCAAACCGGACCCGGTGATCCACCAGCTCTATGTGGAACCGCTGCAGAAGTTCAGGCTCGCCGCCCAGGGCCACGGCAAGATTCTCCCGCCTGCCGAGCATCGAGAGCGGATCGCCGATCATTTCGATCCGATCCCCTTCTGGTATCCTCCCTTCGAAGGGGAAATGGTGTCCGAAGGGGAGTTCCCCATGCATGCGGTCACCCAGCGGCCCATGGCCATGTATCACGCCTGGGGCTCGCAGAATGCCTGGCTCCGCCAGATCCTCGGCCGCAACTGGCTCTACATGGCGCGCGAGATGGCGGCGAAGCTCAAGATCGCGGATGGCGACTGGGTCACCGTCACATCGCACCATGGAAGGATCAAAGCACAGGCAAAGCTGATGGATGGCGTGAACCCTGAAACGGTCTGGACATGGAACGCCATCGGCAAGCGCTCCGGCGCGTGGGGCCTGGAGCCTGGCGCCGATGAGTCGAAGAAGGGCTTCCTGCTGAACCACCTGATCTCGGAACTCCTGCCCGAGCGGGAGGGGGGCTACCGTTATTCGAACAGCGATCCGGTGACGGGTCAGGCCGCCTGGTATGACCTCCGCGTGCGGGTCGAAAGGGCAGCGGACCAGGAGGCGGCGAGCTTGCCGCAATTTGCGACACTCAAGAGCCTCGCGAGGGTAAAATGACCTCTCTTCCGCCGCCTTCCGCGAAAAAGCTCGGCCTCGTCATCGACCTCGATACCTGTGTGGGCTGCCAGGCCTGCGCCACATCCTGCAAGGAGTGGAACACGCAGGGCTATTCCGCCCCGCTGAACGACGAGACCCCCTATGGTTCCGATGCATCGGGAACATGGCTCAACCGCGTCCATGGCTATGAGGTGAAGGAGGAGGGGCAGGCGCAATCACGCATCGTCCACTTCCCGCGCTCATGCCTTCACTGCGAGGAGCCCGCCTGCGTCACCGTCTGCCCGACGGGTGCGAGCTACAAGCGCGCGGAAGACGGCATCGTTCTGGTGAACCCCGAAACCTGCATCGGCTGCAAGCTCTGCTCCTGGGCCTGCCCCTATGGCGCGCGGGAATACGACCAGAGCCATGGCGTCATGAAGAAATGCACGCTCTGCGTCGACCGCATCTATAACGAGAACTTCGAACCGGAAGACCGGCTTCCCGCCTGCGTCAAGGCGTGCCCCACGGGTGCGCGCCACTTCGGCGATCTGGGCGATCCGGATTCGAAAGTGTCGCAACTGGTTGCGGAACGCGGCGGCTATGACCTCTTGCCGGAGATGGGCTACAAGCCCGTCAACAAGTACCTGCCGCCGCGTGCCCGGCGGGACGCGGTCACCACGGTGGCCGAAGCCTTGCCGAAGCCGGACGGATCCGCCTTCGACAGGCTGTTCCAATGGGCGGACAAGGTGCTCTCGCCGAAGAAGGCATCCGCCCGCGCGAACGAAATCGATCATTCCGGAAAGCTCGAAGGCTAGTCATGCATCCCGCCTATTCCGTCATCCTGTTCACGACGGCGTCCGGTGCCGGATATGGCCTGCTTGCGCTTCTGGGCCTCGTCGGGTTCAATCACGGCCAGGCGTCGAGCCTGGGCTTCGGCATCGTCGCCATGCTGGTTGCCCTGTCGCTCGTCACGGTTGGCCTTCTCTCCTCCACCTTCCACCTCGGCCATCCGGAGCGGGCATGGCGGGCCTTCTCTCAGTGGCGCTCATCCTGGCTCTCGCGCGAGGGTGTCGTTGCGGTCGTCACCTATGCTCCCGCACTGGTCTTCGGCCTCACATGGTCGGGCCTCGTCGAGGCGCCCCGGCTCATCGGCCCCCTGGGGCTGTTCATGGCCGTGATGGCGATGCTCACCGTCTTCTGCACGGGCAAGATCTATTCGACGCTCACAACCATCCGCGCCTGGAACACTCCACTGACCGTGCCGGTCTACCTCGCCTTCAGCCTCGCCACGGGCGCGGCATTGCTCGCCGCGATCACCTCCATCTTCGGCAATTTCCCGGGCTTCCTCGTTGGCCTTGCCTCGCTCCTTGCCGTCATCACGCTGGCTCTGAAACTCGCCTATTGGCACCGCATCGATCACGCCCCGCGGGACCTGACCATTGAGAACGCGACGGGCCTGGGCGCCATCGGCCGCGTCAGCCAGTGGGAGGTTCCCCATACCTCCTTGAACTACGTGCAGAAGGAGATGGGCTATGCCGTGGCCCGCAAGCATGCGGTCAAGCTCCGGCGTCTCACCATCCTGCTTCTGGTGCTCGCCCTCGTGCTGCTCCTGGCTTCCCTCGTTCTGCCCTTCGCGGCGATCCCCGCCGCAGCACTCATGCTCTGCGCCGCCGTGGTCGAACGCTGGCTGTTCTTCGCCGAGGCCCAGCACGTGGTAACGCTGTTCTACGGTGCGAAGGCCGCCTGATGCTGGCCGAGGGTGTCCGCTGGCTTGATGACTGGTTCGCAGTGGAGGAGGTGGCGCCCGGCGTCATCGCCATCGGCGAGCCGCGCTTTCACCAGATCAACTGGAACTACCTGATCCTCGGCACGCGCAGGGCCCTGCTGTTCGACACGGGGCCGGGAGTGAGAAACATCGCTGCGGCCGTTCGCAAGCTTACTACCCTTCCCGTTACCGCCCTTGCCTCGCACATGCACTATGACCACACTGGCGGCCTTGCTGGTTTCTCCAACGTGGCGGTGGCTGACCTTCCCGTGCTCCGCGCCTGCGACAAGGACGGCTGTCTTGTTCCCGCCGAAGATCTCTATGTCGGCTGGTGGGAGGGCATGACGTGGGCTCCCGTGAAGATCGGCCAGTGGCTCTCCATCGGGTCCGACATCGACCTCGGGGGCCGCAGGCTCAAGCTTCTCCACACGCCCGGCCATTCGCCCGACTCCGTTTCGCTTCATGACCGCGACTCCGGCATCCTGTTCGCGGCGGATTTCGTCTACCCCGGCAAGCTCTATGCCCAGATCCGCAATTCCGACCTGAAGTCCTATCTTGAAAGCGCCGAGTCCCTGCTGCCGCAGGTTGCTGAGGGCACGACGATCCTCTGTGCCCATGGCAGGCCTGACGCCCAGCGGCTTCACCGCGCGCCCCGGCTTGCCAGGCAGGACGTGAAAGACCTTGCAGAGGGGCTCCGCAACCTCAGAGCCTCGAACCAGCGCCCTTCGGCCTGGCCGGTGAACGAGCGCATGTCCCTTCTTCTGTCAGACGCGGCGTTTCTCTCTTGGCAAGCGGGCGGATAGCGATATAAAGAACTCTTTATATCGTTTTGCCTGGAGGCCCCCATGACCAGCCCGTCCTTCACCGAAGCCCTCGCGACCCGCCCCTGGCTGCTGGCCGATGGCGCCACCGGCACGAACTATTTCCAGATGGGCCTTGTCTCGGGTGACGCGCCCGAGATGTGGAACTTCGAGCACCCGGAGCGTGTGCGCTCTCTCCATCGGCGCTTCATCGAGGCGGGGGCCGATATCGTGCTGACCAATTCCTTCGGCGGCAACAGGCACCGGCTCAAGCTCCACAATGCGCAAGACCAGGTGCGCGATATCAACATCGCCGCCGCCCGGAACGCCCGGGCCGAGGCCGATGCGGCCGGCCGCCCGGTCTATGTCGGCGGATCCGTGGGCCCCACGGGCGAAATCATGGAACCCGTCGGTGCGCTCACCCATGACGAGGCCGTAAAGGCTTTCGCCGAACAGGCCCTGGCCCTGAAGGAGGGTGGCGCTGACGTGATCTGGATCGAGACCATGTCATCGGAGGAGGAACTCAAGGCCGCCGTCGAGGGATGCGCCAAGGCGGGTCTGCCGATTGTCACCACCATGAGCTTCGACACCAACGGCCGCACCATGATGGGCATTACGCCCAAGGCCTTCGGCACCATCACGGCGGCCCTTCCGACCCAGCCCGTCGCCATTGGCGCCAACTGCGGCGTGGGCGCCTCCGAACTGGTGGCCACCGTGCTTGGCATCTCCGAGGCGCGCCCTGACGCAGTTGTCGTCGCCAAGGGCAATTGCGGCATTCCGCAATATGTCGACGGCCACATCCATTACACCGGCACCCCGGAACTTATGGCGGATTATGCAAGGATCGCGCTCGATGCAGGTGCGAAGATCATTGGCGGTTGCTGCGGCACCAGCCCGGAACATCTGGCCTCGATGCGGAAATCGCTGGAAACCTATACAAAAGGCTCCCGTCCGACTGTCGAGCTGATCGAGCAGAAGCTCGGCCCCGTGTCCGAACTCGCCAAGGGCGTGGACGCCGCCGCAGCCGGTGCCGCACGGCGTGAGCGCCGCCGCGGGAATTGACACCTGTCAAAGAAATCTGACCCATGGCGCGGCAATGTCGCGCCATGTTCGATGCTGCATTGCTGAAAGGTGAGACCTGGGGCTTTCCCGGCCAAGCCGTGGAGCACGTGGAAACCCATGCGGCCCATGTGTTTCTCGCAGGCGACCGCGCCTTCAAGATCAAGAAGCCCGTCAGGCTGCCCTACCTCGACTTCTCGGACCCGGCGAAGCGGCGGGAGGTTCTGAAGGCGGAACTGGACATCAACCGCGTCTTTGCGCCAGACATCTATCTTCGCGTTGACGAGGTGCTTGAAGAGCCGGTGCTGGTGATGCGGCGCTTCCCGGCGAATGCGCTGCTCTCCTGGAAAATGGCGCATGGCGAGATCGATGCGGCACTGGCCGGCCGCCTCGCGCAGATGGCGGCAGGGGCTCATGCCCTGGCGCCCCGCCGTGACACGCGCGGCGCGGACATCATGATGGGCCTCGGCGCGCAGCTTTCGAAGGCCTTCATCGATTCTCCCGACATCTTCCATCCGGCGGCAACGCTTGAGTTCCACGCGCTTTATGAGGCGGCCCTCAAGTCTGGCAAGGCGCTGTTGAACGAGCGCGGCGAGCGCGGCCACGTGCGCCGCTGCCACGGCGACATGCATTCGGGGAACATCATCGTGGAGGAGGGATGGCCGAAGCTCTTCGACGCCATCGAGTTCAGCGAGAAGATCGCCACCATCGACGTGCTCTACGACCTCGCTTTCCTGATCATGGACCTCTGGACCCATGGTGAGCGTCGCGCCGCCAACATCGTGCTCAACCGCTATCTGCACCTGCGGCGAGCGGAGGAGGACCTCTCTGGTCTCTCGGCCCTGCCACTGTTTCTCTCCACCCGCGCCGGCGTGCGCGCCCTCGTTACCGCCGATCTCGCCCATGAACTGGCCCTGAAGAACTCGATGCAGGCGCGGGGCCAGGCGCTGGACTGGTTCCGCGCCTCGATCTCCTATCTGAAGGTCGCGCCCCCGGCGCTGGTCGCTATCGGAGGTTTGTCGGGTACGGGCAAGTCGACGGTTGCCGCATCGCTGGCACCTGATCTCGGCGCAGCGCCCGGTGCCATCCACGTGCGGAGCGACGTCGAGCGCAAGGTGCTTGCCGGAGTGGCGGAAACCGAGCGGCTGCCAGTTGAGCGATATTCGCGCGAACAGTCCTTCGCCGTCTATGCGGCGTGCCTTGCCCGAGCGGAAAAGGCGCTGGCGGCGGGTCATTCCGTCATCTTCGATGCAGTCTTCGCGCATGAGGCTGAGCGGCGCGCGGCGGCGGAGATGGCACGGCGCACCCGGGCCAATTTCGCAGGCGTCTGGCTCGAAGCGCCGGCGGGCGTGCTCACCTCCCGCGTGGCTGACCGAAGGGGCGATGCGTCCGATGCGACCACGGAAGTCGTCGCCCGGCAACTCGGCTACGATCTCGGCGCCATCGACTGGCAGCGCGCCGATGCGTCGGGTACGCCAGAGCAGACCTTGGCCCGCGTCAGAGGAATGCTTCCGTTTCGCGCCGCCGCCCCAGCATGAAGCAGTCGGATACCAGCTGAAGCGGCGCGGCGTCCACATGGGAGCGGCCCGATCTCAGCAGCTCCGCGAAATGCGCGTAGATGCCTTCATATTCCGCCATGGGGGAAGCGATGGTGAGCTGACCTCCGGTGTATAGCTCCGTGCCGCCCTTGCGCAGCTGCAGCTTGAGGCCATCCGCCGTCTCGACATCGATGTTCCAGCTCTGCTCGCCCGTCTGCCGCCAGTCGAGTTCCGCCGAAAGATCGGCCGCTCCGGCCCAGGACGGTTTGAACACGATCTGCGCCGCGATGGGGGTGGATTTGTTCGCGGGCGTTTCCAGCGTGCAGGATCGAACGAATATCGGCTGTGGCAGGATCCTGGTCACGATCGAGAAGGCGTTGATGCCAGGGTCGAACACGCCGAAGCCGCCGGGCTCCCAGATCCACTCCTGGCCGGGGTGCCAGAACCGCACGTCCTCCTTCCAGCTCACGTGAAGACGCGACACGGTCTTGCCTGACAGGAGCCGCTTCGCCTCGTCCACCGCGGCATTGTATTGCGAATGCCAGGTGGTGAAGAGAACGCGGCCACGTGCCGTCGCGTGTTCGGTGAGCGCGTCCAGTTCGCCAACCGTCGTTGTGGGCGGCTTCTCCATCAGGACGTGGAGGCCAGCGTCGAGTGCGTCGCGGGCGATGGCGAAGCGCGGCTCCGGCGGCATGCAGAGCGATACGGCATCCAGCTTCACGCCGCTGGCGAAGAGCTCACCTGCCGTCCTGAAGGCCGGGACATCACCATGGCCGCCGCGCGAGGAGACGACGGCGGCAAGCTCGAAATCACCATTCCGGGCGACAACGGGCAGGTGCTGGTCCTGCGCGATCTTGCCCATTCCGATGATGCCGAGCCGGAAAACCATGTCACGCACTCCTCGTCATGCGGGTCAGGGAGGAGAGCAGGGCGTCCACCTCGGCTTCCGTGTTGTAATGCGCAAGGCCGATGCGCAGCACGCCGCCCTTCTCCATGAGTCCCATGCGGGTAACGGGCTCGATCGCGTAATTGTGCCCGGACCAGACGAAGATATTGTCCTTGGCGAAGCCCTGCGCCAGGTCCTGCGGGTGGTAGCCCTCCATGGTGAAGCTCACCGTCGGCACGCGGCGGTGCATGGCGTTGGCGGAGGTGATGCCGCGGACGGTGAGGCCCTTGAAGGTCTTCAGTCCCTCGATCAGCCGGAGCGTGAGAGCGTGCTCATGGTCGGCCATCGTGGTCCAGGCGGAGGCGATGCGCTTCGCCCGCGTTTCGCCCGTGCCGAACTGCTCGAGATATTCGATGGCGCCGAGCGTGCCCGCCATGCCCTCATGGCTGAGCGTGCCGGTTTCGAACTTGTGCGGAAGGTCCTCGCCAGCGGGGCGCACCTTGTAGCCGAAGGTCCGCTTCAGGAGGTCTTCGCGGCCCCAGAGAATGCCCTGGTGCGGGCCGAACCACTTGTAGGCGGAGGAGACGACGATATCGGCGCCGAGGTCCTGCACGTCGATCGCGTAATGCGGCGCATATTGCACGGCGTCGAGATAGACGATGGCGCCAGCGGCCCGGGCCTGTGCCGCGAAGCGCTTCACGTCATGCACCGTGCCGGTGCAGTTGGACGCCATGCCCATGGCGAGGAGCTTCGTCTTCTCGCTCAGCACCTTGGTGAGGGCATCGTCCGGGAACTCGTAGCTGTCCGTGTCGAAGTCCATCCAGCGGACGACGAGGCCCAGGTCTTCGGCCAGCAGCAGCCAAGGCGCCACATTCGCGTCATGGTCCATGCGCGACAGCACGATCTCGTCGCCGCGCCTGAAGCCCTTGCCGAGGCAGCGCGACATGTGAAGGGTGAGGGTCGTCATGTTCTGGCCGAACACGATCTCGGATGCGGAGGATGCGTTGTAGAAATCCGCACAGGCCTGGTGCGCCAGATCGACGAGGCTTCCGGCGTCCACCGTGGTCTTGAAATAGCCGCCCAGATTGGCGTTCTTGGCGACGAGGCATTCCACCGTGCGGTCGATCACCTGTTTCGGGACCTGGGTTCCCGCGGGATTGTCGAAATAGATTCGCGCACGGCCCTCGTCGGTGAGCGAAAGGGCGGGGAATTGTTCGCGGGAGGACGTCACGTCGAAGGTGTGGGGCATGCTGCAAAATCCGTCTCGATCAGGGGGACATACCCTTAACCGGGCTTTCCCCTTGCCTCAACCGTCGCTTTCCGGCATGGGGACGTCGCCCGCTGGCGAAAGGCGAACAGCGCCCGGGCCTATTGTGTTCCTTAGAGAATTTCCGCCCGGAGACAGCTGATGAGCGATGATGGTGAACTTGACCTGAACTCCCTCAATGACGAGGAACTGGTCCAGCAGGTGCATGACGACCTGTATGACGGCCTCAAGGAAGAGGTCGAGGAGGCGGTGCACATCCTTCTGAACCGCGGCTGGGCGCCCTACAAGGTGCTGACCGAGGCCCTCGTCGAAGGCATGCGCATCGTCGGCGTCGATTTCCGCGACGGCATCCTGTTCGTTCCGGAAGTGCTTCTTGCCGCCAACTCGATGAAGGCCGGCATGACCATCCTGCGCCCGCTGCTCATCGCCACCGGCGCGCCCCGCCAGGGCAAGATGGTGATCGGCACGGTGAAGGGCGACATCCACGACATCGGCAAGAACCTCGTCGGCATGATGATGGAAGGCGCCGGCTTCGAGGTGATCGACCTCGGCATCAACAATCCGGTGGAGAAGTATCTGGACGCCATCGAGGAGCACAAGCCGGACATCCTCGGCATGTCGGCGCTGCTCACCACGACGATGCCCTACATGAAGGTCGTGATCGACACCATGAAGGAAAAGGGCATGCGCGACGACTATGTCGTGCTCGTCGGCGGCGCCCCGCTGAACGAGGAATTCGCCAAGGCCATCGGCGCCGACGCCTACTGCCGTGATGCGGCGGTGGCCGTCGAGACCGCCAAGAGCTTCATGGCGCGCAAGCACAACCAGCTCCAGGCGGGCTGAAATCGCGGAGGGTCGCGATGACCCTGGTCAATCTGAAGCCCTCCGATGAATTCGAGTTCAAGCCAGGCCAGGGGAAGGTCCTTCTCCTGGCCTGCGGTGCTCTGGGCCGCGAGATCGTGGACCTGATCGAGCGCAACCGCTGGGAGGCCTTCGACCTCCAGTGCCTTCCCGCCAAGTGGCACAATACGCCCGACAAGATCGTGCCCGCGCTGCGCGAGAAGATCGCCCAGGCGAAGTCCCGCTACCAGTCGATCTTCGTGCTTTACGGGGATTGCGGCACGGGCGGCGAGCTCGACCGGCTGTTGGCGGAGGAGGGCATCGAACGCCTCGAAGGTCCTCACTGCTATGCCTTCTTCTCCGGCAACGAGGCATTCGCCAAGACGGCGGATGAGGACGTGACGGCCTTCTTCCTCACCGACTACCTGGCGCGGCATTTCGACAAGCTGATCTGGGAAGGGCTGGGAATGGACAGGCACCCCGAGTTGCTGCCGCTCTATTTCGGGAACTACACCAAGATCGTCTTCCTCGCGCAGACACGGAACGAGGACCTCGCCAAGAAGGCGATGGAGGCCGCGAAGCGGCTGGGGCTCGCCTATGAATACCGCTTTACCGACTATGGCGAACTCGAAAGGGACCTGAAGGCCCGGGCCTGACGATGTCAATCAGCAGCAGGCACGTGCGGGATCCTTGGTGAGGGTTGCATTTGTCCCTCGCGGAGAAAGTGGGAGGCGCGGGCGCTGCCCGGCGCGGTGTGCTGATCCG
>VFQT010002742.1_pt1 | contig 17354 bp, 14 predicted proteins | sample 3512381 | NCBI WGS metagenome assembly VFQT01 (sample SAMN10412376, study PRJNA504923) | tailings metagenome | isolation source: Relicate 2 Philex TSF3 active mining site | place: Philippines: Tuba, Benguet | collected 2017-08-29
GAAGAAGGAGGTACCCTGGAATTGAAACCGGAAAGCGCAGATGATCATGTCATGGCAGACGAGGGCCTGATCATCAATATGTTCAACAACCTGGTCGACAATGCCATCAAATATCACCGGGAATCAGTCCCGCCGGCCATCACCATCACCACGCGTGACCTTAAGAAGCATATCCGGATCCGGGTTGAAGACAATGGCATCGGTATGACCAAGGAGACCATGTCACAGATCTTTGAGCGGTTCTATCGGGCACATACGGGGAACGTGCATAATGTCAAAGGGTTTGGCATCGGTCTCAGCTACGTCAAATCCATCGCAGATGCGCACGGCATCAGGATCCGGGTGGAAAGTACGGTGGGCAAAGGGAGCGTATTCACGATCGACTTCCCCAGGAATGTCTGAGGGTCACTCACCTTGGTCTATGCGATGGATCAGGCTCCCGTCCCCATAACTCAGAAAGCGATAGCCCTGGGCCAGCGCATGTGCATAGATCTCCCTCCAGCCTGGTCCGGCAATGGCCGCGACCAGGAGCAACAAGGTTGACGCGGGTTGATGGAAATTCGTGAACAAGCCATCCACGATCCTGAACTGATAACCCGGTGCAACGAGCAGTCCCGTTTTCGTTACCACCCGATCCCGACCCCTTGCATCCAGCCAGGATATCAGGGCATCCAATGCATCATCTTTCTTCAGAGAGGCATCTGTCGCCGTATCGTAAGGCTCCCATTGCCCGACTTCCGGCATGGCATCATGCGCGGCCACCCCTTCGGCATGAAGGCGGCGCCCGATCCAGTAAAGACTTTCCAGCGTGCGCAGGGAAGTGGTACCTACCGCGTAAACCGGACCCGAATGATCGCGCAGGCGGTGGAGGAATTCCTTTGATACGTCGATGTACTCTTCATGCATCACATGCCCGGACATCTGCTCGGATTTCACGGGCCGGAAGGTGCCGGCCCCCACATGAAGCGTCACGAACGCCCGCGTGATGCCCCGGCGGTCCAGATCTGCGAAGACCTCTTCCGTAAAATGAAGTCCGGCCGTTGGTGCCGCCACCGATCCCTCTTCCCGGGCATAAACGGTTTGGTAGCGCGTGCGATCTGCCTCTTCCGCCGCACGGTTCAGATAGGGCGGAAGCGGTATTTCCCCGGCCAGGGCCAGGAGCTCTGAAAAACAACGATCAACAGGGGTCCAATCAAAACGGATCAGATAGCCGTCCTTCGTGCTGCCGATCCGGGACGCCTTCAGCACAAGGTCCGAATCCGGGCCGAAGGCCCGTTCAAGGACCTGGCCCGGCTTCCACTTTGAGGCGCCGCCGACCATGCAAATGCATGTTGCACTGCCGGGGGCTGCCAGTAATTCACTCATCCCTCCCGGTTTGTCCGCCCCGGGTCCAAGCACAAAGACCTCGATGGCGCCTCCGCTCGGTTTCCGGAAAGGGATGCGCGCACTCAACACCCGGGTATCATTAAAGACCAGCATCGAGCCTGAAGGCAGATAAGCCCCCGCATTCCGATAGACATCTTCTGCCACCATCCCCCCGCGATATACCAGCATCCGTGCGTCATGCCGCACGGGCAGTGGATGCGCCGCGATCCGATCCGCGGGTAGATCGTACTGAAAATCCTCGATCCGTATCTCTCTGGGATCCATATTCCAATGCATTTTTTCTGAAAAGCCCCCCTGAAAACACCTAAACGCAGGCTGTGTTGGGGGATATCCACGTTTTTTCCACTTTAATTCACAGCATATCCACCGGGTAGATCGGGATTACCCCCGAAATGCAATATCCACGGGTATTCCCATTGTGGAAAAAAATTAAACATCCATTTCTCCGGGGAAAGTGGGAAAATGTGTTATTTTGTGTCAATAAAGGGATAAAATCTCCTAATCTATTGTAAATGACGGGTTTTCTGGGTGAATACGAGGCCACTTTAGACCCCAAAGGTAGGTTCCTCCTCCCGGCTGGCATAAAAAAACAGCTTCCGGAGGATGAGGGATCCCACTTTGTGGTCAACCGTGGATTCGAAAAATGCCTCACGATCTACCCGATGTCGAGTTGGAAGCCCCTTTTTGAGCGCATCAGCAAACTGAACGACTTTGACCCCAAGGTCAGGGAGTTTCGGAGGTTCTTTCTCAATGGCGCGATCGCCACGGAGTTGGACTCGGCCGGCAGGATGCTGATCCCCAGGAACCTGATGGAGCATGCAGGCCTGGAAAAGGACATCGTCCTGGTCTCTGCCGTCAATAAGATAGAAATATGGTCGAAATCGACCTACCAGCAGCTCTTTGATACGCTTTCACCGGATGCGTTCAGTGAACTGGCCGCCCAGGTTATGGCGCCGCCCGGACTCTGACGACCGCACAAACCCCCTGCATGGAGGAAACGCTTTCTGCAAATGATGCCGGAAAATATCATGTGCCGGTACTGCTGGAAGAAGCGCTCGATGCGCTTGCCATCAGGCCGGCCGGCGTTTACGTCGATCTGACCTTTGGCGGCGGCGGACATAGTCGCGGCATACTTGATCGTCTCGGACCGGAAGGCAGGCTCATCGCCTTCGACCAGGACGAAGATGCCCGCCGAAACATCCCGGACGACCCCAGGCTGACTTTCGTGCCACACAACTTCCGGCATGTGGAACGCTTCCTCCGGCTCCATAAAGTACTGCCGGTAGATGGGGTGCTGGCAGACCTGGGGGTGAGCTCGCACCAGTTCGACGAAGGAGAACGGGGTTTCTCCATCCGCTTCGATGCCGCACTGGATATGCGGATGGATCGCCGGCAGTCGCTCACCGCAGCACAGCTTGTGCGGGAGACCCCTGAAGAGGAGCTCCACCGCATCTTCGAACGCTACGGGGAGGTGACCAATGCCCGGACACTGGCCCGAACGATCGCTGAGATCCGAGCCGGTCAGGCCATACAAACGGTGAAACAGTTCATGGACGCACTGCAGGGCGTCGTAAAGGGAAATCCGAACCGCTATTTCGCACAGGTCTTTCAGGCGCTGCGGATCGCGGTAAACGATGAGTTCGGAGCGCTGGAGGAAATGCTGTCGCAGTTGCCATCGGTCCTGAAGCCCGGTGGAAGGGTGGCCATCATCACCTTTCACAGCCTGGAAGATCGCATCGTGAAGCATTTCTTTAAAGAAGGTGCCATCGGCCCGGTGACCCGGGATGAGATCTTTGGAACCCGACCTGAATCACCGTTCAGGGCGGTGCATAAAAAGCCGGTCCTGCCCACCGAAAGGGAGATCAGGATCAACCCCCGCGCCAGGAGCGCCAAGCTCCGGGTGGCGGAAAAAATGTAAGGATCGAACGCATCATGGAACAGGAAAACCATAAGGAACCGGCAGCAGAACGAGCAGGGGAGCGCGGCAGGCCTGCGCTCGGAAGCAGGCTGTTCAACCAGCGTTGGCTGGTGGCCAATATTCCGTATTTCCTCTTTACCGCATTCCTGATGGGATTATACATATACAACGGTCACTTCGCCGAAAAGAAGATCAAGGACATCAACCGGACGGCCGCACAGATCCGCGATCTGCAATACGAATACAAGACGGTCAAAAGCGAGTTGATGTATCTGCAGAAGCAAAGCGAAGTGGTCAAGGCCGTGCAAGGGATGGGGCTGAAAGAGATAACGGCTCCCCCCGTGAGACTGAAAGACACACTCGAACAATAGATAACGAACGCATTTAAAACAAGCCGATTGGAGATCAAGAAGGACATATTGTGGAGAGGATACCTGGTATTTCTGGGTATGCTGATCTTCGGTCTGTTCATCATCGGCAAGGCCGCATACATCCAGCAGGTCGAAGGTGATTACTGGAAAGATCTCAGCGACAGCATTCACCTCGACTATCAGGAACTGGACGCCGATCGCGGAACCATCTTCAGTGAAGATGGGAGCATGCTCAGTTCCTCCATTCCGTTCTTCGACGTCCGCATCGACTTCGGCGCCCAGGGACTCCGGGAGAAATCCGGCGCCCGCTTTCGCAAGCATGCCGATTCCCTCAGCTTACGCCTGGCCGAATTGTTCAATGACAGATCCGCCTCAGCATATCGCCGTGAGCTGGAGCAGGGCTTCAAACAAAAGGAACGCTACCACCTCCTGAAGCGAAACATCAGTTTCCGCGAATACCAGGCCTTGCGGGATTTTCCGCTGGTGCGGGACGGCCGCAATAAGAGCGGATTCATTTTCGAAGACCGGGAGAAGCGGCTCACGCCTTTCGGTCTCCTGGCCAACAGGACCATCGGACTCTCCAGGTCCTATGTGGATGCACGCGGACGCATCATCAACAAGAACGTAGGCCTCGAACTGGCATATGATGATGTGCTGACCGGCGTCAGAGGTCGTCGGCTGGTACGCCGGATCTCCGGCGGTGCCTATGTGCCGGTGGAGGGATCGGAAACGGAACCGGAAAACGGTAAGGACATCCGCACGACACTGGACATCAACATGCAGGAGATAACCCATCAGGCCTTGCTGCATCAGCTGGAAGCTCGGGAAGCAAGCCACGGGACCTGCATCGTCATGGAAGTGAAGACCGGTAAGATCAAGGCCATCGCCAATCTGGGCCGTCAGCCTGATGGCAGTTATTACGAGGACCTCAACTATGCCATTACCGGCACAGAACCGGGATCGACCTTCAAGCTGGTCACCATGCTCGCTGTATTTGAAGATGGCGTGGCATCTCCTGAAACGAACGTGGACCTTGAAAAAGGAATATGGAAGGTCGGCAGGCGCACCGTGCGCGACAGCGAACGACATGGCCGGAACAATGTTACCGTAAAACAAGCCTTTGAACTCAGTTCCAACGTGGGAATGGCCAAGCTGGCCATGGCACATTATGGCAGCAGCCCCATGCGCTTCGTGGAACATATGAAAAAACTGGGCATCCATCAATCCACCGGACTCGGACTCCGCGGTGAGACGAAAACAGTCATCCAGACACCCGGTACCCGCAGCTGGTCCGCCAGCTCCCTGCCCTGGCTCAGCTTCGGATACAACGTGAAGATCACCCCGCTGCATACCCTCATGCTCTACAACGCCGTCGCCAACGGCGGGAAGATGATGAAGCCCTACCTGGTAAACGCCATTCTGCGCGACGGACAGGAAGTAAGCAGTTTTTCTCCGGAAGTGCTGAAAGAAAGCATTTGCCGTCCCGAAACGCTTAAAAAATTACAGGCCTGCCTCGAGGGTGTGCTGACCGAAGGAACAGCCAAAAGCCTCCGCAGCCCGCTCTATGCCATCGCCGGAAAAACAGGTACCGCACAGGTGGCAAATGGTAACAAGGGATACACGGATCACATTTATCAATCCTCCTTTGCAGGTTATTTCCCGGCTGATAACCCCCGCTATTCCTGCATTGTGGTCATTCGTAACAAGCCACATGCCAAGACATACTACGGAAGCCTCGTCGCCGGTCCCGTCTTCAGGGAAGTGGCTGATAAGATCTATGCGCTGGATGTGAGTGCACAGCCCTGGTATGCGGCAAAACAAACCACGGACAGTGCAGATTTTCAGTGGGCCGGGGCCGGAAAGGGCTTTCGGCTGCTGCAGGACCGTTTTGGCCTGCAGGCACTGGACTCTTCCGGCAAGTCGCCCTGGGCTGTCATGACCACCCAAAATGCCGCGCCCGTGCGGAAACCGGTGGCGGTGACAAAGGGACAAATGCCCTCCGTCCGGGGCATGGGATTGAAAGACGCCATCTACCTGCTGGAGAACCTCAGTCTCAAGGTCGTACCAAAAGGAAGTGGCAGAGTAAGGACACAGTCTGTGGAACCAGGTACACCTATAAGAAAAGGACAGATCATCACCCTCGAAATGGGTGCACCCTGAGATTGAACCAAGCGTAAGCATGCCCGTATTGCACGACATATTATATCAGGTCAGACTTCGCTCCGTCATGGGCAGCACCGCCGTGGATATCGGCAGCCTGCACATCGATTCCAGGGAAGTCAGGCCGGGTGGCTGTTTCATCGCCATCCGCGGCACCTCCACCGACGGGCATGTGCATATCCCTATGGCAGTGGAGAAAGGGGCTGCCTGCGTCGTCTGCGAAGCCATGCCCGAAAGCATCAGCGATCATGTCACCTATATTCGGGTGGATGACAGTGCCGTGGCCGCCGGTCAGATGGCACATGAATTCCACGGCCGCCCATCCGAACTCCTCAAACTGGTCGGCGTCACCGGCACCAACGGAAAGACGACCGTCACCACCCTCCTGTACCGACTCTTCGGCGCCCTCGATCATACGGCCGGACTGATCTCGACCGTATGCTGCCAGATCGGACAGGAACAGATCCCTTCTACCCATACAACCCCCGATGCCATCAGCCTCAATGCGCTGCTGCGCCGCATGGTGGATGCCGGTTGCTCTCATGTGTTCATGGAGTGCAGCAGTCACGCCATCCATCAGCACCGGATCGAGGGACTGAAGTTTGCAGGGGCCGTTTTCACCAATATCACCCACGATCACCTCGACTATCACAAGACCTTCGACGAATATATCCGGGTGAAGAAATCCTTCTTCGACGGACTGACACCCGAGGCCTTCGCCATCTCCAATCTGGACGATAAGCGCGGCACCGTCATGCTGCAGAACACACCCGCAGATAAATTTTACTACGGATTGCGCTCCATCGCGGATTTTAAGGGCAGGATCCTGGAGAACGGGTTGTCCGGACTGCTGATGCTTGTCAATGAACAGGAGGTTCATTTCCGGCTCATCGGAGAATTTAATGCCTATAATCTGCTTGCGGTGTATGCCTGCGCCGTCTGCATGGGAGAAGACCGACAGGACGTCCTCCGGGAAATGAGTCGCCTGGAAGGTGCGGAAGGTCGTTTTGACCAGATTAGCTCTCCCGGCGGACGCATCACCGGGGTTGTGGACTACGCACATACGCCCGATGCGCTCCTCAATGTGCTTACGACATTGCGGAAAGTGGCTTCGGGCGGGGAACGGATCATCACCGTCGTCGGATGCGGCGGGAACAGGGACAGGGCCAAGCGACCGGTCATGGGCCAGGTGGCCGCAGCCCACAGCGACCGGGTCGTATTCACTTCCGACAATCCGCGCGATGAAGACCCGCAGGACATCCTGCATGAAATGGAGGAGGGCGTAACGGTAACGGATAAGCGAAAAGTCATCGTGATCCCGGACAGGAGAGAGGCGATCAAGACGGCGGTGAGCCTTGCTGCATCCGGAGATATCGTGCTGGTCGCAGGAAAAGGTCACGAAAAATATCAGGAAACCAGGGGTGTTCGCATTGCCTTCGACGACCGTCAGGTGTTGGAGGAAATGTTCAGGATGCTCGAAAAATAAAAATAGGGACGGCCGGGACTGCCGTTCGATAAACATAAACCATGCTCTACCAACTGTTCGACTGGCTTACGGATCAGGGCGTAAAATTCCCGGGGAGCGGACTGCTGCAGTTCATCACCTTCCGGGCCATGCTCGCTGTACTGCTGTCGTTGGTCATCACCCTGTACTTTGGGAAGCAGATCATCGAATTGCTGAAGCGCAGACAGGTGGGAGAGAGCGTGCGGAACCTCGGCTTGCAGGGCGAAGAGAAGAAACATGGCACACCTACAATGGGTGGTATCATCATTCTGCTCGGGATCATCGTCCCGACGCTGCTCTTCGCGGATCTCGACAAAGTGTACATCCGACTGTTGCTGGTCAGCACCGTGTGGCTGGGCATCGTTGGCTTCATGGATGATTACCTGAAACTGCGCGCCAAGCGTCTGGCAGCCAAAGCAGGAGGCACCCATGTGAAAACGAACAAGGACGGCCTCGCCGCCTGGTCTAAGATCATGGGACAAGTCGGACTGGGCATCATCATCGGAGCCACATTGATGTTCAGCGATAATGTGAAGGTCTATCGGGAGTACACCGGCCACAACGCGGCCGGCAAAACCATCAAGGTCGAAACAGAAGGGAAAACAAGGTATTTCGTGGCAGCGGATGAGCCGATCACCACCATCCCGTTTGTTAAGAGCCACGAATTCAATTACGCCAAACTGCTCCCCGCCGGCCTGAGGGAATATGCATGGGTCCTCTACATCCTGATCGTCATATTCATTGTAACGGCCGTGTCCAATGGAGCCAATATCACCGACGGCCTCGACGGACTGGCCACAGGTGTATCGGCCATCATCGGGGTCTGCCTGGCCATCTTCGCATACTCCAGTGGTAATGTGCGGTTGGCGGAATACCTCAACATCATGTACATCCCCAACCTGGGTGAGGTGTCCATCTTCATTGCCGCGATGATCGGCGCCTGCATCGGCTTCCTTTGGTACAACACCTTCCCCGCCCAGGTTTTCATGGGAGACACAGGCAGTCTGGCCCTCGGGGGCATCATCGCCTCACTGGCCATCATCATCCGCAAGGAACTGCTGATCCCCATATTCTGCGGGGTGTTCCTGGTAGAAAACCTGAGCGTGATGATCCAGGTGTCATGGTTCAAATACACGAAAAGAAAATATGGCGAAGGCCGTCGGGTCTTCCTGATGAGTCCGCTCCATCATCACTACCAGAAGAAGGGATACCACGAGAGTAAGATCGCCGTGCGCTTCTGGATCGTGACGATGATGTGCATCGTCTTCGCCGTGATGTCACTGAAAATGAGATGATATACGACCGCATTTATATGAAAAACCACAAAGCCGAAGAAAAACACTGTACCCTGAAACTCAAACGATCTTTTACCCATGGACAACATCCGATGAAAGACCATTTCTTATTTCCAATGTACTATGCCCGGCCATGAAGACCATTATTCTGGGAGCTGGTGAAAGCGGAGTCGGCGCGGCGATCCTGTCTAAGAAGGCAGGCCACGAGGTGTTTGTCAGCGACGGCGCAAAGGTCGCCGACGGATACCTCGCGGAACTCGCCGCGCACGACATCCCTTTCGAACAGGGCGGACACAACGAAGCCCTGATCCTCGATGCGGACCTGGTCGTAAAAAGCCCGGGCATCCCGCAGGAGGCCCCGATGGTGCGAGCCATCAGGGCACGGAACATCGAAGTCATCAGCGATGTGGAACTGGCCTACAGGTACAAGGGAAACAGCCGCATCATCGGCATCACAGGCAGCAACGGGAAGACGACGACGACCTCCCTCATCTGGCATATCTGCCGCCACGGCGGCCTGGATTGTGCACTGGTGGGGAACATCGGAAAGTCCATCGCCCGGCAGGTCGCACTCGATCCCAAGCCTGTCTATGTAACCGAGATCAGCAGCTTTCAACTCGATGACATCCGCACATTCAGACCGGATGTGGCGGTGCTGACCAATATCACAGAAGACCATCTCGACAGATACGGATATGTGTTCGAACGCTATGTGCAGGCCAAATTCAACATCGTCAAGAATCAGACGGCGAACGACCAATTCATTTTCTGTGCCGATGATCCCGTAACCATGAAATACATCTCCACATTCAACATCCACTCCACCAAACGTCCGTTTTCCATGAACAGAGCATTCCCGAAAGGCGCATTTATCTCCCATGACCAGATGACCGTGGGCGGACCGGAACCCATCACCATGGGGGTGATGGATTTTACCCTCCGCGGAAAGCATAATCAGTACAATACGATGGCCGCCTGCCTGGCAGCGTCTGTCATGGACATCAGAAAAGAAAAGATCCGGGAGGCCGTCACCACCTTCGAGAGCCTGGAACACCGCATGGAAAAAGTCGCTACAGTGCGTGGCGTCGAATTCATCAACGACAGCAAGGCCACCAACGTCAACAGCACCTGGTATGCCCTGGAAAGCATGACCCGACCTGTGGTGCTCATCATCGGCGGCGTGGACAAGGGAAATGATTACAGTCTGATCATGGAGCTCATCAGGGATAAGGTCAAGGCCATGGTATGTATGGGTCGCGACAATTCCAAACTGCATAAGGCCTTCGGCGATGTTGTTCCCAAGATGGTCGACGCTGACAGTGCAGCATCAGCTGTCCGTCAGGCCTTCAGCCTTTCGGAAAAGGGAGATGTCGTCCTGCTAAGTCCGGCTTGCGCAAGTTTCGACCTGTTCAAAAATTACGAAGACCGCGGACATCAGTTCAAAGAAGCCGTCAAGGTCCTTTGAAGCATTGACCGGAAGCCGTGAAAACAACCACGAACAACCAGCATCATACATGAGCGGAAGCATCGACATACCGGTGGGCAGGCAGACCAGGTTCAGACTGGAAACCTTTGGAGACAAAGGGATCTGGGCCGTCGTGCTCATCCTGTCCCTGTGGAGCATGCTGGTCGTTTACAGCAGTACCGGGACGCTGGCCTACAAGATGTCCACCACTACGGAAACCTATCTGATCAAACAGGTGGGGTACATTTTCATGGGACTCATGGGCATCTACATCCTGCACCGCGTGAATTACAAATGGTATTCACGCCTTTCCGTTTGGCTTTTCTGGGCCTCCATCCCCCTGTTGATCTATACCCTCGCCTTCGGATCCCGCATCAATGAAGCCAGCCGCTGGATCAAGCTGCCGATCATCAACATGACCTTTCAGACATCGGATATGGCGAAACTGGCCTTGTTCATGTTCCTGAGCCGACAGCTCAGCAGGAAGCAGGCCGTGATCCGGGATTTCAAAAAAGGCTTTCTGCATCTGTTATGGCCGGTGGGACTGGTCTGCCTCTTTATAGCACCGGCCAACCTGTCCACCGCCCTGCTCGTTGGGGCATCCAGCCTGATGCTCATGTTCATCGGCCGGGCAAGGCTGTCGCATATCTTCCTGACGATCATTGTCTTGTCCATTCCGATCGCCATACTGGTAGGAATTGCCTCGGCATATCAGAGCGCGCCCGGAGAAGATCAGGTGGAACTGCCGGCCTATCTGCAGAAAGGCAGGGTGGAAACCTGGGTCCGGAGGATCCAGGAATTTATGTATGCAGACAGCCAGGATGCCTCTTATCAGGTCCAGCAGGCCAAGATCGCCATCACCAAGGGTGGCTGGATCGGGATGGGCCCCGGCAACAGCCAGGCGCGGAATTTCCTGCCGCATCCTTATTCCGATTTCATCTTCGCGATCACCATCGAAGAATACGGACTGGCGGGAGGCGTCTTCCTGACCTTCATCTACCTGTTGTTCCTGTTCCGGTGCATCCGGATATTCAGAAGATGCCCTTATGCTTTCGGCGCCTTTCTGTCACTCGGCCTGGGCTTCACGCTGGCCGTCCAGGCCATGATCAACATGGCCGTCAATGTCAATATCCTCCCGGTCACCGGTGTGACGTTACCCCTGATGAGCATGGGCGGGACCTCCATTATATTCACCTGCATTGCCATTGGCATCATTCTGAGCGTATCAAGACATGTGGAACAGGAAGAAGGTAAGACAATGGCTGGAAAAACGATGGAACATGGGGGAGCGTAGGATCATCATAGCGGGAGGGGGGACCGGGGGGCATATCTTCCCGGCGCTGGCGATTGCCCATGCGATCAGGAACAGTGCGCCCGAAGCCAGATTCCTGTTTGTTGGAGCGCTCGGCAAAATGGAAATGGAAAAAGTCCCGGAGGCCGGCTTCCGGATCATCGGGCTCGATATCGCAGGTTTCGATCGCAAGCACTACTGGAAAAATATCTCCCTGCCCTGGCGGCTGTTGAAAAGCTTCTGGAAGGTGAGATCGATCTTCTCGGAGTTCAAGCCACATGCCGTCATCGGCGTTGGGGGCTATTCCAGCTTCCCGGTATTACGGTTTGCCCAGTCGAAAGGGATCCCGACGATCCTGCATGAAAGCAATGCCTTTGCAGGCAAATCAAATATCCTGCTCGGCCGGCAGGCGAGCGTCGTTTGCGTGGCCCATGAAGGGATGGAGCGATTCTTTCCGGCAGGCAGGATACGCATCACCGGCAATCCCGTCCGCCAGCAACTGGAAGAGTCCCTTCCCGACAGAACGGACGGCATACGGTTTTTCGGCCTGCGGGAAGACCGCCCGGTGGTACTGGTGATCGGTGGAAGCCTGGGGGCAAAAAGCATCAATGAAGCCATGGCAGCGGGGATCTCCAGACTGGCCGATCAGCAGGTACAGTTGATCTGGCAGACCGGCAAGGCTTTTGTCAAGCAGGCAGAGGAAGCCGTCAGTGGCTTCACCGGCATATGGACAGGTGCTTTCATCCGGGAAATGCAATATGCCTACGCGGCAGCGGATGTGGTCGTCTCGAGGGCAGGCGCGATGTCTGTCGCCGAGATCTCCGTCACCGCCAAACCGGCGGTGTTCGTCCCATACCCGCTCGCTGCGGAAGACCATCAGACCGCCAACGCCCGGATCCTGTCGGATCGCCAGGCGGCCTGTCTGGTGCCGGATGCGAAAACGGGTACGGAACTGGTAGAAACCCTCCTCGCTCTGGTCTCCGATCCGGAACGAAGGAAATCCATGGCTGAAAAGGCTGGGGCGACGGCACATCGCGGGGCTGCAGACAAGGTAGCAGCGATCGTATTGGAATGCATTAAAAAGGAAACGAACGGATGATCCGGCTGGACGACATACGAACCGTCTATTTCATAGGCATCGGGGGCATCGGGATGAGTGCCCTGGCCCGTTATTTTCTGTCGCGCGGTTGCGTAGTGGCGGGATATGACCGCACCTCCACCCAACTGACCCGCGCCCTTGAGGCGGCAGGCATGCAGATCGTCTATCAGGAAGAAACCGATGGCATCCCACCCCAGCCAGACCTGGTGATCTATACGCCCGCCATCCCGCAAACAAATCTCATTTACCGTCATTTCCGGGATCAGGGCCTCGATATGTTGAAGCGAAGTGATGTCCTGGGCATCATCAGTGAAGGCACCGAAAATATCTGTATCGCAGGCACGCACGGGAAGACGACCATCTCCACCATGACCGCCCACCTGCTGCGTCACACCGGCTATGGTTGCAATGCCTTTCTGGGCGGGATCTCCAGTAACTACGATACCAATTTCTGGGCGCATGAACGCAAGACCTCCGTCATCGAAGCGGATGAGTTCGACAGAAGTTTCCTAAAGTTGAGCCCCGACATCGCTGCCATCTCCGCCATGGATCCCGATCACCTCGATATCTATGGCACTCCGGAATCCATGGAGGAAGCCTTCATCGATTTCTCCCGCCGTGTCAGACCGGGAGGAATGCTCTTCGCACACTACAGACTGCACAGACTGCGGGACCTTCAGGGCCCCGTGACAACATATTCCTTGGAGGACAAGGGTGCGGACATCCATGCCTCTGGCCCTGTCCCCCGGGACGGGGCATATCATTACGATGTTCATGGCCGTGGATGGACCCTGAACGATGTGACGCTCAACATGGGCGGTCGCCATAACGTCGAAAATAGCTTAGTAGCCATTGGCGTCGCCAAACGGCTGGGCATTTCCGACGATGCGATCCGGGCCGCCATCGCGGATTTCAAGGGCGTAAAAAGACGCTTCGAATATCGGCTGCGTACCCCGCGTCAGGTGTACATCGATGACTATGCACATCACCCCGAAGAGCTCAAGGCGTTGATCCTTAGTGCAAGGGACATGTTCAGGGGCAAGCGCTGTACCGTGGTATTCCAGCCACACCTGTTCAGCCGGACCCGGGATTTCGCGGAGGGCTTCGCCCAAAGCCTGGACCTGGCAGACGAAGTGCTGCTGCTGCCCATCTATCCCGCCAGGGAGTTGCCCATGGAAGGAGTGGACAGTAGGCTCATCGGTACGAAAATGGAAGAGACGCATTATTACGTGGACAGCCTTGATGCAGTATTGCACTGGCTGGACACGAACCGGATAGAATTACTCATCACGGCAGGTGCCGGAGATATAGACCAGCTGACCGAACCCATCACCTACCTGTTGAGAAAAAAGAACAATGGCAGATAAGCGACTCATACGAAACATGTTCAAACTCACCGGACTCCTGATCGGTGCCGCAGGTCTCATATTCCTGCTGGTTGCCGCTGTCAGGATCCGCAGTGAACAGGTATGTACCGGGGTCGTGATCAGGTTCCATGGAAGTTCCGGCGGCCGTTACGTAGGAAAAGCCGAGATCGCAGAGCAGATGTGGCCGGGTGGCATTCAGGTGTTGAAGGGACATCCGCTGGAGGAGCTGGACCTCTCACTTATGGAACAACGCATCGAACAGGATCCCTGGGTCCGGAATGCAGAATTGTTCCTGGATGCATCAGACAGATTGCAGGTCGTGGTGGAGGAGCAGCAACCCACGGCGAGGGTCTTCACCCGTGAGGGGGCATCCTTTTATATCGATGAAAACCTGCGCCGCATTCCGCTCAATCGCCATTTTACACCCAACCTGCCCGTTTTCACAGGTCTCCCCATGACCCGGTCCGCCCGAGACCGGAACGACAGCCTGTGGTTATCGCAGGTGCTGGAGATCGTGACGGCCATGCAGGAAGACAGCCTCTGGATGGCACAGATAGAGGAGTGCGCTTACGAACCACCTCTTGGATTTGTGCTGTATCCCATGGCTGGCGACCACCGGATCATCTTTGGAAATGCAGAAAGGGCACAGGATAAATTCAGGAACCTCTTCGTCTTCTATGCAAAAGTGCTTGCAAAGGAGGGATGGAACAGTTACAGATCCATCGACCTGAGATTTGACCGGCAGGTCGTCGCCGTTCCTACCGTGCCAAGAAAAACAACGAAAGACAACCTGAGCCCTGTCATCACGGCCGCCATGAAGGTGCAGGAACAGGAACCCGACCCGGAAAACACCAACCCGGATCCTATTCCGCCCAAACAGGAAACATCCACCAACAATAATGTGAAGACACCGCGCCTGGTCATGCCGTCCAGGCAGCGAAGTCCCTGAGGCCTTCATTCGCTGGAAAACCAAGTACCTGCGAAAACACTGAAAACGTACACAAGAAAGGAAACCTGAAAACGAATGACCATGAACTCGAATGACCGCCAGCCTGCCGGTTTCGCACCGAATGCCGCATTTCCGAAAGAACAGCCTGTGATCGTAGGCCTGGACATCGGAACCACCAAGATCGCCGCCATTGCCGGCCGCAAGAACGAATTTGGAAAACTGGAGATCCTGGGTTTTGGCAAGGCCAACAGCAATGGCGTCCAGCATGGCATGGTCCTGAACATTGACCAGACCATCCGGTCGATCCAGCAGGCCATGGAAAACTGTCTGGCATCCAATCCGAACCTGGAGATCAATGAAGTATATGTCGGCATCGCCGGTCATCATATTAAAAGCCTGCAGACCCGGGGGGATATCGTTCGCAGGTCGAATGAAGACGAGATCCGTCAGGAAGAGATCGATCAGCTCATCAATGACCAGTACAAGACCTATGTGCCGGCGAGCGACCAGATCATCGATGTGATCCCACAGGAGTTCACGGTCGATAACTTCCCGAACATCGCCAACCCGATCGGTTACAGCGGGGTTAAGATAGGAGCCAATTTCCACATCATCACGGGCGACCGTAATGCGATCCGGAACATTACCCGCGCTGTTGACAAGGCCGGCCTCAAGGTGAAGGACCTGATGCTGCAGCCGCTGGCATCCGCTGCCGCGGTCATGTGCGAGCAGGATCTGGAAGCGGGCGTTGCCATTGTGGACATCGGTGGTGGTACCACCGACCTGGCCGTCTTCTATGACGGCATCCTGAAGCAGACGGCGGTCATCCCTTTCGGCGGAGAGAACATCACGCTCGACATCAAGAACGGTCTCGGCGTCCTCAAGGCACATGCGGAGCGCATGAAGGTACTCTTCGGCAGCGCCCTGGCCGAAGAAGCTCAAAGGAACGCGTTCATATCCATTCCGAGTCTGCGCGGACTTCCTTCCAGGAATATCGGCGTAAAAAATCTCGCCGCCATCATTCAGGCGCGGATGACCGAGATCCTGGAATTCGTCAGCTACAACCTCAAGCAGGTCGGACTCGACAACCGGTCGCTAAACGGAGGAATTGTCCTGACCGGCGGGGGTTCCCAACTCAAGCACCTGATCCAGCTGACGGAATATGTGACCGGCCTCAATGCCCGGATCGGATATCCGCATGAACACCTGATGACAGGCCACATTGAAGAACTGTCTAAGCCCATGTACTCAACCTGTATCGGATTGATCCTCAAGGGGTACAACGTGTACGAAAATTCCCAGAACCGGTTGGTCGAGCCCTTCGCCGCCTTTGATCAGCCAGCGGCTCCGGTCATCGAAATGCCTGATTTGAATGAAGGCAAGACTGTCACTGGCATCCCAACCGGGAGAGGCAAGAATCTCAAGCATTTCATGGATAAGATCAAGTCAGGCCTGATCGATATGTTCAAGGAAGAAACCGAGGATACGAGATTCTGAAACCCATAAGCATATCCAATGACCGATGCCCGAACATCTGCCCGGGCCAGGTTGATTCAGCGGCAGATGAAAAACCAGCAAGACATGATTTACTTTGATCTTCCGAAGCAGCAGTCCTCCATTATCAAGGTCATCGGCGTCGGTGGCGGTGGCAGCAATGCGGTGAACTACATGTTCAACCAGGGCATCGAAGGTGTCGACTTCGTCATCTGTAACACAGACCAGCAGTCGCTGGCTGCCAGCAAGGTGCCGAATCGGATACAACTGGGTCCAAATCTCACCCAGGGGCTAGGCGCCGGCGCCAATCCACTGATCGGCCGTCAGGCCACGGAGGAAAGTCTGGAAGAGATCCGCCGGATCCTGGAAGTAAATACCAAGATGGTATTCATCACCGCGGGCATGGGTGGCGGAACCGGCACGGGAGGCGCACCCATAGTCGCCAAAATGTGCCGTGAAATGGGCATCCTGACCGTCGGGATCGTCACTACACCCTTCTCCTATGAAGGGAAGAAACGACAGATGCAGGCCCAGGAAGGCATCGAGGAAATGAAGGGTTATGTCGATACCCTGCTCATCATCAGCAACGACAAACTCCGCCATCAGTATGGAAATCTGACCATGCGGGCCGCCTTTTCCACGGCGGACAATGTGCTGGCAACGGCGGCTAAATGCATCACCGATGTGATCAGTTCCAAGGGCCACATCAATGTTGACTTCGCAGATGTTTGCACCGTCATGCGGAACGGCGGCGTGGCGATCCTCGGCAACGCCAGGGCAGAAGGTGAAGATCGCGCTCGCCTGGCCATAGAGCAGGCCGTGAACTCTCCGTTGTTAAATGACAACGATATCCGTGGTGCCAAGTGGATGCTCATCAACATCAACTCTGCCGAAGGAGAATTTGAGTTCAAGATGGACGAAGTGGAGGTCATTCAGCAATACCTCATGGCGCATGCCGGTTCCGAGCGTGACCTCATCCTGGGCATGGGCTATGATAATAGTCTGGGTAAAGATATCAGCATCACCCTCATCGCCACCGGATTCGAACACAGAAG
>VFQT010002743.1_pt1 | contig 17348 bp, 11 predicted proteins | sample 3512381 | NCBI WGS metagenome assembly VFQT01 (sample SAMN10412376, study PRJNA504923) | tailings metagenome | isolation source: Relicate 2 Philex TSF3 active mining site | place: Philippines: Tuba, Benguet | collected 2017-08-29
GATGAGGGCGTACGGGCCGTTCTGTGCGTCGACGTGGTTGTCGAGGTCGACCGCCCAGTAGTCACAGCCCGAGTTCGAGCGATTCTTCGGGTCCTTGACGCAAGGCGATACGCACTGGCCAAGGCTGCAGTTGAGGCCGTCGGTCGCGCAGTTCTGGGTCGTCTGCCAGACGCCCTCGTTGCTGCAGGTCTGGGCGAGGCCGTTCTCGGCGCAGCGGCGCTGACCGGGATAGCAAGTCAGGCATTGGCCCGCGGCACAGGTCTGACCCTCCGGGCATGTCTGGACGAGCTCGAAGGTGGAGCCGTCCGGCTTGCAGCGGACGACGGACGTGCCGTCGCACTGAAGCGCGCCAGGTTCGCAACCGACGCAGGCCCCGTTGCGGCACTCGCCCTGGCAGGCGACGCTGTTGTAGTCGTTGCCCTGGTCGTTGCAGATGAGCAGCGTGCTGCCGTTACAGGTCGCGGTCCCGGGCGTGCAGTTCGAAGGGACACAATCGAAGCCGAGGCAGCGCTCGCCCGAGGGGCACTGCGCGTCGGCGGCACACTCGCGGCAGGCGTTCGCGACACAGTGGGGCGCCGAGACGGGGCACTGCGAATCCGAGGCGCATTGAGGCCCGGCCGTGTCCGTGACCGAGGTGTCGGGGACGAACACGTCGCTACCGGTATCGGTCGGCGAGACGCCATCGAAATTCGGCACACCCCGGCCACCAGGGCTCGAGCACGCAGCGAGGAGCAGAAGGGACGACAGCGCTGGGAGGGTTTTGCGAATCACATTCACTCCTTGGCCGGGGAGGCGGCGGACCCTAGCACCGCGATTGATTGCGTTTCAACAAATAGGTTCTGCTGGGAAATGGAGTCGACTCCGACCAACTGCGAACCAAGGATTCAGCGGCCTCGGATGACCTCGTAGAGGTGCTCCATCCCCTTGTGGTCATCGACGAGCCAGTCGCCAAGACGTGACATGACGAGGCCGAGGTCCTCGGCGACGCAGGGACCGGGGGCCCCGGGAACGTTGCGCAATGCAGACTTCAAGGCATCGCTGAGGACACCGATGGGCGTCTTACCGACCTCGGGTTCGGCGAACAGGTTCTTGCCGAGGTCGGTCGTGACGCGAGCCGAATCGAGCCTGCGCATCTCTCTCAGGGAGTCAAGGGGAGCAAAGACGCGGCGCTTCGCGGGCTCGAGGAGGCGGCCCGCGTAGCGCAACAGGCGCGTGATGGCGTCGATGGGAAGGCGCGTCTGGGCAAGCGTCGAGAACACTCCGAGGCTCGCGCCCATGAGGTCGGCGTCTGGGGTGGGTGGTTCTTCGGCGAAGAAGGCGGCGATGAGATTGTCGAGGAATTGTCGGTGTCGCGGGGTGTCGCGAATGATGCGCATCGTGTCGATGAGCGCCGCAAAGCCTCGGCTACCCATGGCATCGACGAGGTCGGGGACGAGCGTATCGAGGGAGTCCGTCCAGTCGGGCTGCGAGATGGCCTGTGCAGCTTCGTCAGCAAGGATTGGCAGGAGCGCGACGAGCGCGTCGAGGGCGTGGTCGTTCTGGAGTTCGCCAGCGGGGTCGAGGTCAAGGAAGACCCCGACGAGATCGATGCGGTCCCAGGCGGCTCTCGCGTCGGGAGATGCGTCGAGGGCCTTGTCGATGCGGTCGAAGGCGTGAACGAGGACCTCCAGGCGGGATGGAGAATTCTTGGGCGCGCGAATACCAGGAATCGAGGCCTGACCATTCGGAAGTCGGAAATTCGGCTGGGGCGCGAGGAGCCAGGCGAGGAAGCGGTCGAGTTCGTCGGCGACATTTGTCATATTGCCATCGATATCGATTTTGGCATTATCGGCCCATGCGGAAAATCGCAGAAAATTCTCGGCAAATTCGGTCTGCTGCAGAATTCGGACGAGAGTTGGCTCAAGGCGTCGGAAGCCAGTTCCATCCGAGACAAAGGTTCCATCGGTAAAGGCGGTCTCGCTGTAATGGCGCGCAAGCACATCGAAGAGGTCGACGAATGGGCCGACGAGGTCGAGCTTCACGAGATCCGTCACCCAGGGGCGCAATCCTTCGAGACTACCCGATGCCTGAATCGCAAGCAGGGCCGGGCCATAGCCGTTGCGGATTTGAATGCCGCGATTGCCGACAGGATTTCCGGTCACCGGCTGGTCGTGATTCATGTACAGATTGAGTTCTTCGGCCTGCAAATTCTTGTCATTGAATTCGGATATGAGCTCGACGGCGACATCCTCGAGGAGGTCGGGACTGAGATCGAGGCGGGCTTGACCAGCGATGGCGTGAACGTAGAAGTCGGCCATGTCGAGCGTGATGGCGACGTCTTCGACCTCTACGCGGTCGAATAGCTTGAGGTAGACCGGGGCTCCTTTCGTGTCGTTGAGAAGATAGGCGGTCTTCTGGAGCCAGCTCCGTTGGCTGTCCATCGTGTCAGGGGAGTCCCAGGGGGTCGGGCTGAGAAAGGTCAGGCGATCGACATCATCGGGGCTGTCGAGGAGTGACATATCGGAAGGGAGAGCGAGGCGAGTGTGCGACATCATCTCGATCATCGAGGGAAATAGGAGGTCGGTCCCGGGCTTGCGGGAGGCAGCGATGAGTGCGCGGAAGCCACCGCCGCGAGTGAGGCGCTCGAGGACGGGGTGGAGGTCGTCGAAGAGGGCGTGACCCGGGGTGAGCGAGGAGGCGTCCGTGAGGAGGTTGCGGGCCTTCGCGACGTCCATCACGAGGCCGCGGAATAGCGGCTCCTCGTCTGTCACGAAGGTCGCTATGGCCTTCGCGAGGGGGGCGAGGCGGTCGTAGCGGCGAAGCTCGTTCAGAGCGAAGACGAGGTCGATGAGCGGGGCGTCCTCGGCAAAGAAGCCAGTGTAGGGGCCGTCCTCGTCGGCGCGGTTGACGCGGCCTCCGAGGAGGACATCGAAGGCCGTGAACAGGTCGTGGTGGGCGCCGTTCGCGGTGAGTGTGCGGGCGTCGCGCATGAGGTAGGCGACGAGTGAGCGGCGCAGGTCGAAGTACTCGTAGACGAGCTCGCCGTTGAGAATGGCGCGGCCGAGGGGGTCGCGCGTCTCTTGCCGGGTTGGGGCACTTGCGAAGGTGGGCAGATCGATGACGAGACCCGAGGCGTCGATGGGGCGCGAGTAGAGGTCGACATCGAGCTCGCCGTCATTGTCGAGGTCGACGAAGGGAGGAGGCAAACTGCCGTCGGGGAGGCGCCTCACGATGGGGGCGCCGCGGCCATCGAAGCGAGCAGAGAACGCTGGGGCGCCGATGGGTTCGGTCGCCACCGAGAGCTCGAGGTCGAGGAGGCGCTGAAGCAGGGTCTTTTCGTCGGAGCGGACGATGTAGCCCTCTTCGAGGGTCGGGAGTTCGCGGTGAAGCCAGCGGAAGAGTTCGGTGAGTGTCGGCTCGAGCTCGAGGGTGAGGTCGACGAGAGGGTCGAGGACGGCGATTGGGTGGCGAGAGAGGGTCCCGAGCAGGTGGGTCGTGGCGCTGGGGTTGGCCTCTGGGGCGGTGCCGAGACGCGCGAGGGCCTCGAGGGCCGAGGGGTCGGCGGCAAGCTCGCCGAGGATTTGAGAGAGGTCGCGGGTCATCTTGGGCATCGGGCCGGGCGAGTTATCAGGAAGGTCGTCGTAGAGCGGGAGATAGTCGTCGAGGAGCGGGAGCATGTCGGTCTCGACGCGGCCTGAGGCGATGGTGTTGAGCGCCCAGATGAGGTCGTCGCGATGGGAGGAGAAGGCTGCCGCGCGGGCGGCACCTTCGGCGGGGGAGCCTGACCAGAGGAACTCGTCATAGAGGAGCTCGTAGACCTCGGAGCCGAAGTCGCCGAACTCGCGGACGGGCTCGTCGGGGAAGGGCTCGGCACAGGCCGCAGTGAGGCTCAGGGTAAGGGCGAAGAGGAATCGCTTCATGTCAGAACCCCGCGCTGAGGGTGGTGGCGAGGATGATGTTGCGCGCGGCGTAGGTGCCGTTGCCGACATAAGTGGGGTCGCCGTCTCCGTAGGGGCCGGGATCGGCGAGGTAGATCGGGTTGACCTGGGCTTTGTCGCTGGAGCTGACCGTTCGGTCAAACGTCTCGATCCAGCCGAGGGACAGGTCGACCTCGAAAGGGCCGAGCGCGAGGGTGCCGCCGAGGGTGAGCCCAAGCTTGTCGCCGTCGACGTCGAGGACGGAGAGCGTCGAATCGGGGGGCGCGCCCGATTCATAGAAAGCGCCTGCGCGAAGGGTGAGAGGGCCGCGGGCGGGTGTGAACGAGGTGCCGAAGCGGAGGGAAAAGATATCTCGATAATCGAGCTTTATGTCGAAGGGCTTGACCGAGTAGGTGCCGATGCCCGGGACGCCGACGAAGGCGACGCCTCCTTCACCTGGCGAAACGGAGATGCGGTCGAGGGTGCTCCAGAACTCGGCAACGGCGGCGAGTTCGAAGGACCAGGTCGGGTCGTAGAGGCGGACGCCACCGCGGAGGATCCAGGGGAAGTCGAGGGAGACGTTGATCTGGTCGCCCTCGATGGTGGTCGTCGAGAAATAGTAGTGGCCAGGTTTTTGGACCTTCAGGCTGCCCGTGGCGTCGGCGTGGACTGGGAGCTGGACGGAAAAACCGAGGTCGAGGTTCCAGGTCTCTGCGTCGCCCGAGGTGGGGGTCACGATGACGCCGAGGTTGCCCGAAGGGGAGAAGGTGTCGGTGACTTCGACCTCGGCGAGGACGTCGAGGTCGCGCTGCTCGGCCCAGCCGAACACGCCTGGATAGGCGGAGATTTTGAGGCGTTGGGTGACGCCGGTGACGACCCACTGGAGGCCAAGGCCGACGGCGAAGTGCGGGGACGGGCGCCAGGCGAGAGAGGCCTGGCCAAAGAGTTCGAGGGCCTGGAGGTTGATGAGTGAGTAGCGCTGAGGTCCGTCGTCTGGCCAGGTGTTGGTGCCTGCGTAGGGGCCATAGACACCAAAGGCGAGGACGAGGTCGGGGGTGAGGCGGAAGGCGGCGGCAAGCGATGGGTCTGGGAAGGGGCCGCCCTCGTCGGAGACCTCGGGGAAGCCGTTCGCGAGGGTCGGGTCCTTGCGCATGACCTCGGGAGAGTCGAGGCGGGCGAAGCGCTGATCGCTGAAGATGAGGCCGAGGTCGAGGGACAGCTCGAGATCCTGCGAGAGGCGGGTGAGGCCGGCGGGGTTCAACCACTGGGCGTTGAGGTCGTCGGCACCGGCGATGAAGGCGCCTCCGAGCGAGAGGGCCCGGGCGCCGCGCTCGGGGAGATAGAAGGCGCCGGCATGCGCAGTGCTATCGACGAGGAGCAAGGCGAGGGCGAGGTATTTCAAGGCAACTCCCGACGGGTTTCGATGATGGTGCCGAAATTGGGGGCTGTCGGCAATGTCTTGTGCCATCGCTCGGCGGTAACGGTCGACAGATTCGACAGCGGACGACACCAAGTCCGAGACGATGGACCTGGCGTCGACGGTCGAGAATGGACGCTGCTCGCAGGCGTCGACCCTTACCCTCAGCTTGGAGCAAGGGTCGACGCCAGGGGTCACCCTCGGGGGATGCCCTCTTCAGGCCGTCGTCAATGGGGAGGCGTCAGGGCTCTCAGCCCTTCGGGTCGTAGGAGAGGACGGACTGAAGCCAGCGCTCGACCTCGGCGACCGACATGTGCTTGCGGCGGGCGTAGTCCTCGACCTGGTCGCGGCCGAAGGGACCCGCCGTGAAGTAGTGGGCGTCGCGATGGCCGAGCCAGAAGCCCGACACGCTTGCGGCGGGCTCCATCGCGAGGTGCTCGGTGAGACGCATGCCGGCGCGACCCGCGTCGAGTAGTTTGAAAATCGAGGTTTTGTCGGTGTGGTCGGGGCAGGCCGGATAGCCCGGTGCCGGGCGGATGCCGCGGTAGCGCTCGCGGATGAGGTCGTCGAGCGAGAGGCTCTCGTCAGGGGCATACCAGTGGCGGCGACCCTCGCGATGGAGGTACTCGGCACCAGCCTCGGCGAGGCGGTCGGCGAGGGCCTTCACCATGATGGCGTGATAGTCGTCGTGGTTTGCTTCGAAGGCCGCCGCGCGCTCGTTCGCGCCGTGGCCAGCGGTGACCGCGAAGAGGCCGACCCAGTCGGGAGCGGTGTCCTTGTCGGCGACGAAGTCGGCGAGGCTCGTGTATGTCGCGGCCTCGGTCTCGGTCGAGGGGCGCTCCTTCTGCTGGCGCAGCATCGGGAAGCGGGCGACCTGATGGGCGCGGGTCTCGTCGCTGAAGATGACGATGTCATCGCCGTCGCGATTGGCCGGGAAGAAGCCCCAGACCGCCTTCGCGGTGAGCTGCTTTTCGGTGACGAGGACGTCGAGGAGGCGTCGGGCGTTCTCGTAGAGCTCGGTCGCGGCGGCGCCGACGATGTTGTCCTCGAGGATTTCGGGGAAGTGGCCTGCCAGTTCCCAGGTCGAAAAGAACGGCGTCCAGTCGATGTAGGGGACGAGGGTTTCGAGGGGGATGTCCTCTTCGAAGCGGACGCCCGTGAAGGCGGGCGCGACGGGCTTTGCGTCGCCTTCGAACGAGACGACGCGTCGCTGGGCCTTCGCCTTGTCGTAGCGCATCATCGGGATCTCGCGGCGCTGGGCATAGCGGCGGCGGTCCTCTTCGAGGTTGGCTGCGTTCTCGGCGAGGAAGGTCTCGCGGGTCTCGGTCGACAAGAGATTCGTCACGACGCCCGAAGCGCGCGAGGCGTCGACGACGTGGACGACGGGCCCTTCGTAGGCGGGCGCGATTTTGACAGCCGTATGCTTGCGCGAGGTCGTGGCGCCGCCAATGAGGAGCGGCATCGTCATGCCGAGACGCTGCATCTCGCTTGCGACGTAGACCATCTCGTCGAGGCTCGGCGTGATGAGACCCGAGAGCCCGATGATGTCGCAGTTCTCTTTCTTGGCGGTCTCGAGGATGGTCTGGCAGGAGACCATGACGCCGAGGTCGATGCACTCGTAGTTGTTGCAGCGGAGGACGACCCCGACGATGTTCTTGCCGATGTCGTGGACGTCGCCCTTGACGGTCGCGAGCAGCACCTTACCGCGTGAGCGACTGCCACCCGCCGCGGCCTCTTCCATGTAGGGCTGAAGCCAGGCGACCGCCTTCTTCATGACGCGCGCGGATTTGACGACCTGAGGCAGGAACATCTTGCCCGCGCCAAAGAGGTCACCGACGACGGACATACCCGCCATGAGCGGCCCCTCGATGACCGAGAGGGGGTGACCGAGCTTGAGGCGCGCCTCCTCGGTGTCGGCGTCGATGTGCGTCACGTCGCCAGTCACGAGCGCGTGCTCGAGGCGCTTCTCGACGGGCAGCGTGCGCCAGGCACCCTCGACCTTCTCGGTCTTGCCCTTCTTCTTGACGGTCTCGGCGAAGTTCACGAGGCGCTCGGTCGCGTCCTCGCGGCGGTTGAAGATGACGTCCTCGACGAGGTCGCGCAGCTCGGTCGGGATCTCGTCGTAGACCGCGAGCTGCCCCGCGTTGACGATGCCCATGTCCATGCCCGCCTGGATGGCGTGATACAAGAACGCCGCGTGCATTGCCTCGCGCACGGTGTCATTGCCGCGGAACGAGAACGAGAGGTTGCTGACGCCGCCAGAGATCTTCGCCCCCGGGCAGCGCTGCTTGATGAGCCGCGTCGCCTCGATGAAGCTGATGGCGTAGTCGTTGTGCTCCTCGATGCCCGTCGCGATAGCGAGGATGTTCGGGTCGAAGATGATGTCGGTCGGGTCGAAGCCCGCCTGCTCGGTAAGCAGCTTGAAGCTGCGCTCGGCGATTTGGACCTTGTGCTCGGTCGTAACGGCTTGTCCCTCCTCGTCAAAGCACATGACGACGACGGCCGCGCCGTAGCGGCGGATGGTGCGCGCCTGCTCGAGGAACTTCGCCTCGCCCTCCTTGAGCGAGATGGAGTTCACGATGCCCTTGCCTTGCAGCACCTTGAGGCCTGCTTCGATCACCTCGAATTTCGAGGAATCGACCATGACGGGGACGCGCGCGATGTCGGGCTCGGAGGCGACGAGGTTGAGAAAGCGGGTCATCGCGGCGACGCCGTCAATGAGGCCCTCGTCCATGTTGACATCGATCACATTCGCGCCGCCCTCGACCTGATCGCGGGCCACCGTGAGGGCCTCGTCGTAGCGGTTGTCCTTGATGAGCTTTTCGAACTTCTTCGAGCCAGTGATATTGGTCCGCTCGCCGATCATCAGGAAGTTCGCGTCCGCGCGCAGGACGAGCGGCTCGAGCCCCGCGAAGTGCGAGAGCCCCTTGTGAGGCCAGGTCGCCGGCACTGGCCGCGGCTTGACGCCCTCGACCGCGCGGACGAGTGCGCCGATATGCGCCGGCGTCGTGCCACAGCAGCCACCCGCGGCGTTGAGCCAGCCGAGGTCGGCGAACTCGCGCAGGACCGAGGCGGTCATCTCGGGGGTCTCGTCATAGCCGCCGAACGCGTTCGGGAGGCCAGCGTTCGGGTAGATCATGACGCGGAAGGGCGCGAGGCGAGCGAGCTCCTGGACGAAGGGCCGCATCTCCTTGCCGCCAAGCGCGCAGTTGATGCCGATGGTCAGCGGCTTCGCGTGCTCGACGGAGACGAGGAAGGCTTCGAGCGTCTGGCCAGACAGAGTGCGGCCCGACGCGTCGGTCATCGTGACGCTGATGAGGACGGGGAGGCGGACGCCCTTTTCGGCGAAGACCTCCTCCATGGCGACGAGGCCCGCCTTGGTGTTGAGCGTGTCGATGATGGTCTCGAACAGCAGCGCGTCGACACCGCCGTCGATGAGGCCGCGGATTTGGTCTGCGTAGGAGGCCTTCACTTGATCGAAGGTGACCGCGCGATAGCCCGGGTCATTGACGTCGGGCGAGAGCGACAGGGTGCGGTTGAGCGAGCCGAGCGACCCCATGACGTAGCGGGGTTTTGCGGGATTCTGGGTCGTGAACGCGTCGCAAGCCTCGCGCGCGAGCTTCGCGCCCGCGACGTTGAGCTCATACGCGAGGTGCGCGAGGTCGTAGTCCTCCTGCGCGATAGCGGTTGAGGTGAAGGTATTGGTCTCGATCATGTCCGCGCCCACCTCGAGGTAGAGCGAGTGGATGTGGCGGACGATGTCGGGGCGCGTGAGGTTCAAGAGGTCGGAGTTGCCGCGGAGGTCCTTGTGATGGGACGCGAAGCGGTCGCCGCGGAAGTCGTGCTCCTGCAGTTTGTGCTGCTGCAGCATCGAGCCCATCGCCCCATCGAGGATGAGGATGCGCTCGTTCATGAGGGCTTCAAGCGTGGGCTTCGTGGGGCTCGTGGGGCTCATGCAGACCTCCGCGCGCCAGGGCTGTCTGGCGGGCGCGGCGGTATCGCTTGCCTCATCCTCGAAATCAAGGATTGGGATGGGCCATTTTCCGGTCCGGGCGCCGGGCGCTGTGGCAAATTGGCACGATTCTTTCCCGGAGTTCGCGTCTCAGGCCTCGGCGACGGGCAGGCCCGCGAGGTCGTCGCGAGTGACGCCCGGGGCGAGCTCGACGACGCGGAAGCCGCGTCCCGGGCCGGCGGGATCGAAGACGCCGAAGTCGGTGACGACGCGCGTGACGCAGCCGACCCCGGTGAGCGGCAGGTTGCAGGCCGAAACGAGCTTCGGGGGCCCGTCCTTTTCGCGGAAGGTGCAGACGGCAAGCACCTTTTTGGCGCCAGACACGAGGTCCATCGCGCCGCCCATGCCGGTGACGAGCTTGCCCGGGACCGCCCAGTTGGCGATGTCGCCGTCTTCGGCGATCTGCATCGCGCCAAGAATCGCGAGGTCGACGTGACCGCCGCGGATCATGGCGAAGGACAGGGTCGAGTCGAAGGTGCTGCCGCCAGGGACGATGGTGACGGTCTGCTTGCCCGCGTTGATGATCTGCGGGTCCTCGTCGCCCTCGTACGGGAAGGGCCCCATGCCGAGGAGCCCGTTCTCGCTGTGGAGCATGACGCTGCCGTCGTCGGGGAGGTAGTTCGCGACGAGGGTCGGGATGCCGATGCCGAGGTTGACGACCATGCCGGGAGCGACCTCTTTCGCGGCGCGCTCGGCCATCTGTTCGCGGGTCCAGCCTTTTTCGGGAGTCGACATGGGGCGTCCTTTTTCGGGAGGAGGTCAGAGGATATCGAGGAGGCGCGGGGTGCGCAGGATGCCGGGATGGAGCGGGGGCGCGGGCTCGGAGTGGCGGGTATCGACGAGGACGGTGAGGGCGTCGGGGAAGCGCTCGTGCATCTCGTTGGCGTGCGCGGGTTCGTTTTCGGCGCACAGCACGACGTCGCCCATGCGCGCGGAGAAGTTCAATGCTTCGATTTTCGAGGCATGGTCGGTGAGGTGGGGGTCGCTGTTCGTCACGAGCACCGAGCGCGGACCCGCGACGGGGAAGCCGAGGCGCAGGAGCGAGGCGACCGTGGCGGAGGCGAGGTCGACCTTTCGCGCGGTGACGTAGACGACGGTGATGTCTGACTCGATGAGGGACTTCACCGCGTCGACGGCGCCGTCGAGGGCCGTGTCGTGGGCGAGCCAGTCGGGGTGGAAGAAGGCGTGGAGCCAGTGTTTCAAGCCGTCGGCGAGGAAAGTCGGAGCGAGCGTGGGGTCGAGGCCAGGGGGCAGGCACGAGGTGAGGTTCTCGCGGATGGAGAAGCGGAGCGGCATGTGCGAGGCGCGCTCGCGGGAGGCGTCGAGAGCGGGTGCGAGGGCCTTATCAGGGTGGCGGCGCTGAAAATGATCGAGCCAGTCGAGGAGGATCGCGCGAGTGCGCGGGCCGTTGTCGATGAGGGTGAGGTCGAGATCGAGCAGCGCAAGCGGGTGGCCGTCGCGACGGAAGGAGTCGAGGAGGCGGGTCATGCGGGTTTCCTCGCGCCGAGCTCGCGGCCGCGGTCGCGGGCGGCGACGATGGCGGAGGTCACGAGGTCTCCGAAGTGGCCGGCCTCGAGGACGCGGAGGGCGGCTTCGGTGGTGCCTCCGGGGGAGGTCACGCGGCGGCGGAGTTCGGCCGGGTCGGAGTCGCTCTCGGCCGCGAGGTGGGCGGCGCCAACGAGGGTCTGAAGCGCTAAGGCGCGGGCGGTTTCGGGGGCGAGGCCCGCGGCGAGACCGCCAGCGATCATCGCCTCGAGCATGCGGAAGACGTAGGCCGGGCCCGAGCCCGAGAGGGCGGTGACCGTGTCCATGTGCGCCTCGTCGACCTCGAGGGCGAGGCCGACCGCGCCGAGGATGGCTCGCGCTGCGGTTCGGGCATGGTCGGGGGTGTGAGGGGCGACCGCGAAGGCGGAGGCCCCGCGACCGATGAGCGCGGGCGTGTTCGGCATGGCGCGGACGATAGCTGCCTGAGGGAGAGCCGCCTGAAGGGTGTCGAGGCTGATGCCCGCCGCGACCGAGATGACGACGGTGTCGGGGGCGACATGCGGCGCGAGCTCTGCGAGGGTCTGGGCCATCGACTGCGGCTTCACGCAGAGGAGGATGGTGCTGGCGTCTCGTAGGGCATCGGCGGACGTGGTGCACGAAGTCACGCCGAGGTCCCGCTGAAGGGCCGCTGCGAGTTCGGGCTGACGGTCGATGACCCGGACGTTGGAAGCCGGGACGAGGCCCTGCGCGACCACCCCGCGGACAAGCGCCGCCCCCATGTTTCCTGCGCCGATGACGGCGATGTTCCCTGCGATGGCCATCGTGGTCTCCCGCAATCAAGCCTCGAGGGTCTTCGCACGAACGCAAGCCGAGAATCAAGCTGAGGTCGAGCCTCCTCATGCTTGTGTGAACTTGGAAAGGCGGGGCAGACGAAGCCGAACAGTCCCGGTCAGTGGCAGGGCGGTCGCAAAGTCTACACATCCCCGGTCGCCTCGGCGGTCGGGGCGCTCGCTCGCTGCCGGCAAAGCCGGCTTTAGGCTTCGCGATCATCCCCGACACGCGCTCGGCGCCCTCCCGCTTCGATGCTGCGGCTTTTCGATAATGCGATTGCCCTACGGTCAGTGGGCTCCCGGATAGCTGAATCTTGTCCACTCATGCAGACCTGCGGCGGATCCTTTGATGAAAGTAGGCGTTCGTTTTTCGCGCGCGGCGACCGCCGACAGATGCCGGCGCGCAATGAATTGCGCCCCTACGTCATTCGCAACAGCGAGACAGGCGAGCCAGAAACACCACCGGCGGCGGTCATGACGCGGGGTCGGAGAAATCCGAGCCCAGCGGTGGTCAGGGGTGTGGCCACATGATAGTTTGAACTCGGATCCAGGGGTGAGGGCGTTCTTGAAGGCGTGAGGAAAGCTCATGGCAGACGCGAAAGGTTCGAAGGGCAAGACAGACGACAAGGATGGCAACAAGGGGAACACCCCCGGGTCTCCTCTCGATGTGCGGGCCGACTCCGCCACAGAGGTGCGGGTCGACGCGTCCGAGCGCATGTCCTACAAGGACTACGCAAAGCTTCGCCCTGAGCCGATCATCACCGTGCAGCGCATCATCGCGAGGAAGGGAGTACCCCCGATCAAGAAGCGGCTGCTCTGGCCGAACATGCAAGTGAAGCAGGTCGTGATGTGGGGCGAGTTGCCGAAAGAGGAGCCACCCAAGCCGGAACGGCGCGCAGCCACGGTGAAGAGCTACATCATGACCGCTCCGCCGCCGCGAAAGCCGCCACCGCCGGGCATCGGCAGCATGGAACCAGGTGGCTGAGTCGTAGAGGCACGCACCATGGCCCCTTCGTTCGAGCGAGGCCGGAGACCGGCGATTTGGTTGGCTGGAAGCCCACCCTCCTTTGGGGCGAATGGACAGCGAGCCGGCGGTCGGGCGGCTGGAAACCGAAGCTGGGTCAGGTCGACTGGAAGCCGGCACTCCATCTGCGCGGGTGGAGACCGAACCGGGCTTTTTGGCGATAGACGCCGCTCTAGTGGCGTGTGGGTCGTGATGTTGTGCGTTGTGCTCTTGGGCTGCCATTCTGGGGCCGAACCGAACACTGTGGCGACCTCGAGCTCGGCGCCTGCGGGGCTTGCCGTCTCTAGTAGAGAGAGTTCGACGCCAGCAACCGAAGGCCCGGCAGCTCAGGTCGATGCGGCGCCGAGTGCGCTGTCTGTCCTGCCAGGTAGCCCTCCGAGGCGTGAGTCCGAATCCCCGGTGCGCACGATCTCGCTGTCGCCCGCGCTCTGTGCGGAGGCCTGCGAGAACGCGATGAAGATCACGCTTGCCGAACTCGAAGGCGCTGAGGCCGGCGCGATGCGTGAGCAGATCGAAAAGACAATGGGCTCGACCTGTCAGATCCGTTGCCTCGAGCGCGCCTCCCTCGACTCCGCGCGCTGCATCGCGGCCGCTCGAAATGCGCTCGAGCTCGCAGACTGTCCGTAGAACGCCCCCCTGCCCGCTCGCTTTCTTGACCAGGAGCGAGACCGCCCCGACCATGTGCGCGTCTCCGCCCTGGACGCTCCGTGAACACGAGAGACCTGCCCATACCGCCGCGTGCGGCCCTCCCGACGACGGCCATCCCGGCCCTCTCGCTCGCGGGGGCGACCCTCTTCCCTGGCACGCTGCTTCCCGTCCACGCATGGGAGCCAGCGACCTGCCGCCTGCTCTCGGACTGCCTCGCGGATCGGCGGCTCCTCGTCTTGTCTGGCGGCCCCCTCACAGCGACCGACAGAGCCCGCCCGATCGTCGGCCTCGGACGCGCCGTGTCGGACCGCCGCTACCCCGACGGTCGGATCGACGTCTTCGTCCACGGCCTCGCGCGCGTGAAGATCAGCCGCATCGCTGAGGGTCGAGACGGCCCGCTCGCCGATCTCGAGCCTGTCCCAGACGGCCTCGAGGGAGACCTCGGCACGAATGCAAAGCGTCTGCTCCAGGTCGCGCGCCTCTTCGCGACGACCGCCCCGGAGGAAGAAGCCCTCGCGATGGACAGCCTGCTCGGCTCGAGCCAGGACCCAGCCGTCCTGTCGAACCGCCTGGCAGCCGGCTTTATCGAGCCCTTCCCTCTGAGACAGCAGCTCCTCGAGACCACCTGCCCAGCGAACCGCTGCGCCCTCGTGACCTCCTACCTCGCCGAGCGCCTGCTCTCGGCTGCACCAGCGCCCGAGGGGGCTCTGCACTTAGCTTACGGCCTGGGTGGGAACCGTTTCGTTCGACGGTTGTCGAAGTCGCCCGGGCCGCATATGCTGCCTCGCGCCGAGCGCCGCCCAGGTTGAGCTGCGCCCGCACCACCCCAGGAATCGACACAGGAAGGCGCATTGGGACGCCCCGAACCCCAGCCGGACTCCTCACACGGTCGATCGACCGAAGGAGAGCCTACCGACGAACAGCTGATGCTCTCGTATCGGGAAGGTGACGCGCGCGCGTTCCGTCTGCTCATGACCCGTCATTCAGACCGCCTTTACGGGTTCATCCTGCGCCAGGTGAGGCTGCCCGAAACCGCGCGCGAGCTCGTCCAGGACACCTTCGTCCGCGTTATCAAGAACGCGCAGAGCTTCCGCGCTGACGCGCGTTTCACGACCTGGGTCTACACGATCGCCCGCAACATCTGTGTCGATGCGCAACGTCGCCAGAAGCACAGAAACACCGTCGCCCTCGACGCCCCGCTGAAAAAAGACGACTCGGGCAGCGCGACCATGCTCGAGATGGTGCGCGACCAGGGACCAGGTCAAGACCACAAGCTGCATGACCGGCGATTTTCCGCCGCCCTCACCGAAGCCCTCGAGAGCATCCCCGAAGAACAGCGCGAGGTCTTCCTCATGCGCGAGCTCGATGGGCTCAAATTCCGCGAAATCGCCGACATCGTCGGAGTGCCCGAGAACACCGTAAAAAGCCGCATGCGCTACGCGCTCGAGGCCCTCCGACAGAAGCTCGGCGTGTTCGGCGAGAATGACTGAAAATTACTGAGCAGATTATTTTCAGACATCAGGGTGAAATCACTGGCACGCCGGTGAGCGCACTGGTGAAGAAACTCAACATCGGAGGAATGACCGCATTTTGTGCGCAGTAATGGCCCTCGCGCTGCTCCTCGCAACCGGCGGTCGCTGCAAATCCGGGGACCCCACCTGCAACATACTGCAAAAATCCTCCGGATGTTTTTTCGTCGATATTCGCCTGAATATCTTCACTCGTGAACGGGAGACCCGGCACCGGATCGGGAACATCGTCGAATTGCCAAAGCCCCATCGAAATTGCCGCGGCTCGCGTCGAGTAGGTCGGCACGAGTGAATCGCCGAGGCCCTCGACGAGCATCACGCTCGCTCGTTCAGGGCGCTCGAGGGGGTATTTGTGGTCACCGTAGAGGCGGCCCGCATGAGTGAGCCAATCCTGTTTGTCGACGGCCGCCTGGGCGAGCGCGACACCTATCCAGAATTCATAGCGAGTGATATCGGGAAAAAGGCTCGTGAGCATTTCGTAGAGGCGAATGGGTTCGCGCCCGTCGGACTCCTGCTTCACCATCGTGCTGCAAAATCGACCACCGCCGACGACGAGGGCCGCGGCGTGGATTTCGGGGGCAAATGGCATGAGCCCCACGCCGCGGAAGGAGCCGAAGCTGATACCGAGATAACCGAGAGGCTTGCTCGTATCGAGGTCAGGCACGCCATCGGGGGCGTCGACAGGCAGGACGTCGAGGGTCGCGAAGCTCTCGGTGAGAAGACGGATGAACGAGAGCTGATTGGCGGTGTCGAGGACCGCGATGAAATCAGGGACGCGATGCGAATTGAGGATGTCCTGCAATACGGCGACACCATAACTCGAGAGGTCGCCAGTATTGCCAATTTCGCGATTGATGATGTCGGTAAATCCCGCGACGGCAAATCCACCTCTGGCAAAGCCGTCGTTGGCGGTGGACGGGACCTCGCGTTCTGCGCTTCCGGGGTTGCCGTGCTGATACATGATGATAGGGGCGGCCCCAGTCTTGGGAAGGCTCAGGACGAAGGGAATTTCGGTGACTCCCTCGAATTTGGGACGGCCCTCGGCATCGCGTGCGAGCATGTTGCCGTCGCGCCATCCGAGGGGATACCAGCGGCCTTTGACGGTCGCGGCGATGGGGCTGCCGACGTTGTTCGGGCGGGTGACGGAGTCGATGACGAATTCGGGAGGGGGCTCGGCGAGAATTGCGCGGCGAATTGCCATGAGGTCATCACCGACCGTATCGAGAGAGCGGACAGAGACGCTCAGGACGAGGGCGAGGTCATCGGGGAATAGGGCTGGGCGAGCGTTTGCGAGGAGGGCAGTCGCAGCGCCGGAAGGGGTCGAGGGGTCGCGCATCGCCGCGGCCATGGCCGGAGACGGGGCGAGCGTGCGCGAGGGGTCGGCGTAGGCGCGGCGCGTGACAGCGAGGGCGTAGCGGCCTTTGGGCCGGAGCGGTTCGAGGGGAAAGACGAGGAGGATGTGGGCCTCGGTTGCGTCTGCGTTCGGCTCCTCTTTCAGGATGAGGTCGAAGGGGACGCGAGAGAGATAGGTCGGGCCGCCCTCGGTGAGGTCGAATAATCCAATTGTTCCAACAGGTTCGAGACTCTCCTCTTCGGTCATCGGGAGGCTTGAGGTGTTGAGGGACACCGGGACCTCGACGACGATCGGAGCAAGCGCGCTGAAGCCGTCGAGGTTTTCGGGGAGGACCGCGTCGAGCGAATCGAGGAGGAGGACGACGCCTTCGGGGCGATCGACGGTCGGCAATTCGACGCGTCTGCCTGTGGGAGTGTTGGGGTCCTCGACGAGGAGGGCGTCGTCGGGGAAGGGGCCAAAGCGGGTCGGATCGGCGCGGTCGTAGGGGACGACGAGGTCCTCAGCGGTTGCGGCGACGGTGAAACGCAGGGCAGCGGGGCCGTCGGGGCCGGGCCAGGTGAGGGCGCAGTCACTCGCTGGGAGGGGTGCGGCAGGGTTGATGAAGACGCGGGTGTCGAGGCTCTCGGCGGTGATGGCGATGTCAGCGCCGCAGTCGAGCGCAAACCCGCGAAGGGCGTCGTTTGGCGGGGGTGAGGCGAAGGTGAGCGTCATCCAGGCGGTGGCTGGGACGTTGGTGGCGTTCGCGAGAGGGCGCGTCTCGACGAGGGCGGGAAGCGGGATCGTCGGGAGAGCCGTGTCTTCGGGGGCGGTGTCAGAGGTGTCGAGTGTGGTGTCAGTGCTCGCATCGGGGGCGAGATCGTCGGGGCTAAAAGGCGCGTCCCCAGATGGGGCGATCGCGTCTCCGCAGCCGAGATTCGAGAGCGTTGCGAGGGTCGCGAGAGAGACAAGCGCTGAGCGGGGCATGGGCGTTCCTGGCAGTTCAGGGGCGAGACTGCTCGGAAACATTAGCGCATCGGCGAAGTCGACGCACGTGCTTCGGCGGCTTTTTGTGGCCGAGGTGGCGGAGGCCAGAAACACGAAAGGCCGATGTTGTAACATCGGCCTTTTCGTCGTCGCGTGGGGGAGCCCAGGGTAGTCGAACCCCTCACCGCTA
>VFQT010002746.1_pt1 | contig 17336 bp, 17 predicted proteins | sample 3512381 | NCBI WGS metagenome assembly VFQT01 (sample SAMN10412376, study PRJNA504923) | tailings metagenome | isolation source: Relicate 2 Philex TSF3 active mining site | place: Philippines: Tuba, Benguet | collected 2017-08-29
GTGCGACCTGGCCGTATACCGCATCCCGGGCAAATGTCATCGCCGCAAACGCTATCCAGACCACACAGGACAACGCCACTGCGACGCGAACGGGACGCCAACCCGAATTGACGGTGAACAGGACCGCGGCGAGGGTAAAGGCAATCATTGTCGAATCGAACAGCGTCGATCCTGCGGGGCGCTTGGCAATGAAAAGCATGCAGGCGGGGACTGCTGTTGCGCAATACAGGGTGACCAGCCAGATGTCCGGTCTCCGCCTGTGCTTCAACGGCAGCGCTGCAAGCGCAAGCGCCAGTATGGCCCCGCTGAATGCCAGAAAGTAGCGGTAGTTATAGCCGACGATGAAGGTGTTGATGACGTGATCCCAGAATGCAGGTTCGCCGCCCGGATTCCGCGCAAACGCCCACCAGATGCGTAACGAAGCCCGCATCCTCGGATAATCGCCGAGATAGGAAACGAAATGCACGGCAAGAAATGCCGTGACGAGGCCCGCCATGGCAATGGCCGCGCGAATGACCGTTTCCCGCAATCCGGCACCGCGGAACATCACTGCGGGCACCAGAACCACGCCGGTCATCACCACCATGGTGATCTTGTTAGCTGCCGCCAGCCCGACAAAAGCGCCGAGCAGCAGCACCGTGGTCCGGCTGACCTGCCCATCCTGCCGCCAGATCATCTGGAACGCCAGTAACGTGGCGATGCAGATGACGATGTTCATGAAGTGATAGTCCGCCATCATGGCGTAGTAAAAACCCATGTACACCGTGCCGTAGATCGGTGCCAGCGAAACCAACGCCAAGAGCGCGAGATCCGTCGCTGTCAGGCGACGCGTTCGCGCCGCGGCAAGCAGCATCAGGCAAACCAGCAGGCTGAGCACTCCATTGGTGGTGATTGCAAACAGGTCGAGACGGGACTCCAGCGTGCCACCGGCCACTGCAGGGAAAAGGTGAATCGCCGCATACACGGCGTGGTGCACCACGCTGACCAGATAGCCCACGCCGACGGCGAGCGTCTCGCCCGCGAGTATCCGTTCCGGATAGAAAAACCGGTAGGCCAGCGGTTCATTGGCAATGTTGAGAAAACCGGCATCCAGATACAGGCACAGCAGGAAAGGCCCGCTGAACAGCAGCGCAACAACAGCCATCGCCGCAAGGGCGGGCAGCCCCCTGCCCGGACGGGTTTCAACCGCGGTCATGGTTTGCATCGATCGCCGGGCGCTGGCCTGCCCGTACAGCCCCTTTGACTCAGGCTTTTTTCCCGCAGCACAGCGCAAAGATGTAGTGCGCCATCTTGTGGTAGCCGGTATGCACGACCTCGTCATTCATCGAAAACATGTAGACGTTGTGGAAGTGCCGCTGCATGGTGGCTTTCAGGTCAGGCATGGTCTTGCAGTTGACATGGCCTTCCTTGCTCATCGGTGACGCATACACCTGCGACTCGATGGTCGGCATGCCGATGATCATCGTGCCATGTTCGGTGAGCGGCGCCTTCATGTTGTTGAGGAACGCCGTTTCGTTCTCGGGCATGATGTGCTCCAGCACGTCGAGGGCATACATGCCATCGAAGCTGCCCCCGACGGGCCCTTTCAGCATGTCATGGACGCGGCACTCGAACTTCCACTTGTCCTTCATGCGCGCGTTGGTGTCGGCGACAAACTCCGGGTCGAAATCAAGGGCAGTCAGCTTTTTCACCTCCTGCACCACGATGCGGGTGGCAAAAGCGTCGGCGCAGCCCACCTCAAGCACGCTTTCTGAGCCCGACAGCATCTTGGCCACAAACTTGTAGCGCGACAGGGTGAATGTCAGCCGCTTCGGATCATCGAACCATGCCTGGCTGGTCATCAGCCCCAATGACTCGAGGCCATGGCTGTCGCGGTACTCGAGCATGACCTGATACTGTTTTTCCTGCGTGTGCTTGTCGCTCAACGTGTTTCCCCTTGAAGTCGTGAGTCAGGATCAGCCGGTGATGGTCCATTCCGGATCGATTTCGAGGATCGTCCAGAAATAGTCCCCGGTATAGCCTGCCTCGTCCAGAATCGCAACCCAGTCTTCCGGCTTGCCGTAGGTCCGCGCGGTCAGCATCCAGTCCTCGAACACCTGCCGCTCGGCCTCGTTGCGGTAGGCGTCCACCTGGATGTACCCCTTGCCGGGGGCAAGGCGCTCGAATTCTTTCAACGCGCGCACGCAGTCATGGCGCTCCAGGTTGTGCACCGTATTGATCGAGATCACCGCCTGGAAGCTGTTGTCGGGAAACGGCAGGCTCACGGCGCTGCCGAGGTGCAGGCGGCCGACGGTTTCCGGCTCGCAGTGCCGCAGGGCGTATTCGGAAATGTCCAGGCCGAAGGCTTCGAGCCCGGGGCAGGCCTTCATCAGGTCCTTGACCAGGAAACCCTTGCCGCAGCCGACGTCGAGGACCCGGTCGCCGGGTTTCAGCCCGAAGTGGCGGATGATGTCCTCGGCGATGGGCAGCCAGCGCCCGTCGTAGCGGTAACCGCCATAACCCTGTTCGCGGCTGCCGTCGAAATACTCGCGGCCGAATTGCAGCGCAATGCGGCGGTTCTCCTCCTTGTTCCCAAGACGGGCCTTGACGTTGCGTTTGGCCTTCGGGTAGCGGGCCAGCAGGTTTATTTCGGTTTTTGCCATGTCATTGCTTTCTTGTCGTGCCGGTCCGTGCCGGCCTGCGGGAGCTAGCCGTTCGGATGGCGCTTGCGCCAGATCCAGAGAAAATTGGTCGAAAGGCTGAACAGCGTGGAACAGCCCACCGCGGCGATGCCGGCCAGCAGGTAATGCACGCCGACGAGTGTGAGCGCGTTGGCGGTGATCCACCAGATCGCAAACGCGCCGGCGTTGGCGATGTGATACTGGATGCAGTTTTGCAGCGAGGGATTGCGGAGCCCGAACACCCAGTAATGATTGACCACAAAACGGAGCAGCGTACTGGTTTCGGCAGTGAGCAGCGTGCCGATCGGCACCGACAGGCCAAGCAGGTCGACAAACCCGTAGAGCAGCGCGGTGCTGATGCCCATGAAGGCGAGCCCCGCCGCAAACCAGCGCAGCAGTTTGCCGCGGTTCTGGCTGGCAAAGGCCAGCCCGGCCTGGATGATCCTGGCGGGAAATCCGCGCTCAGCCGGCATTCCCGCGATCCTGAGATGTAGATGGCCAGCCAGTTTCGCTATCCACTACATGCAGTGAAAGTGTATAGGGCCGGCGTACCGGACGCCTGGAATAACGCTCCCGCTCCCTGAAATACACATCGGCGAAAACGTGAAGATAAACACGGGCTGTTTCCATCAGGCTGCGCCAAGTCGCTGATGTACTGCCCTCCATCCCGACCTGCCGGTTGCTTGGCAGTTCGACAAAGCTGACGCCCTGGCGCAGCAGCTTGACGTTGATTTCGGCAACGATGCTGAAGCGCGTGGAGTGCAGCTTCAGCGCCCTCAGGCCTGCCGTCGGATAGACCGCCGGGCCGTTGACGTAGACCACATACAGGTCAAAGGTCGTGGTGTAGATCACCCGGAACAGGTTGGACAGCAGGTAACGCATCCTGCCGCGCTGTTCGTCGTTGTGGAAATAGGTCATGACCACATCCGCGGCATAGGCGTTGCGGAACAGCAGCTCAAGGGTCGTCAGCGGGATGTCGTTGTCGCCGGGGATGAACAGGAATTTCTCCATGCCGGCGGCATCGATCGCGCGGCGGATCGACGCGCCGAGTCCGATGTTCTGCGGGTTCTGGAGCATGCGCACATTGGGGTGCTGCTGCATGAGGCCACGCACGATGTCGGCCGTCCGGTCGCGGGAGCCGTCATCCACCACGATGATTTCCACCCGCAGCTCGGGCACTTTCGCGGCGGCAGTCAGCACCGACTGCACCGCGCCTTCAATGTTTTTTTCCTCATTGAGCGCGGGGATGGCGACCGTGATCGACGGTGATGGCGTCTGCTGCGCCGCCCCCGGGGTGGCGTGGTGTTGGTGTGCTGCAGTGGATTCGCTCATTGTTGATTTCCGGTCATGTGGCAAACGTGCCGTGGGTCTGGCCAAACGCCTGTTCTTTTTCTGTGTCCCGCCCTCATTTGCGCAACAGCACCCTGCGCAACAGTGCGAAAAAGGCTGCGATCAGGGCCACCCCGCCTTCACAGGGGAAGTAGCGCCCATCCTGCAGGCGGATCTGCCCGCCGGTGACCAGGCGCTCGAGTCGCGCACTGAGGATCTCGGCGGCGGGATATCGCGCGAACATTTCGGCATCGGTCAACGCCCGCGGCTGTGCAGCGAGGTATTCCTTGAGCATGCGGACCCGCAGCGATGAGACATTGGCGTTGATCACGTTGAACAGTCCGAAACCCATGCAGAAGTAGATCATCAGGTGCAGCAGCAGGTAGCCGATGCGGTCGGCCGGGGAAAACGGCTGCTGCCACAGCAGATGAACCAGCAGGCCTGCGACCACCGTCATGCCCAGCCCGAACGACAGGAACTGGATGCGCACATGCGCGCCGCCGGCAATCATACGTGCAAGGCAGGCATGCGCGATCATGTCCACAAAGAGCCCGAGCAACGGCACCAGCGGCAGGCAGAACACGAACACGGGATCGGGCATGGCAGTCTCAGGCGTTTCTGCCGATGTTGAATGCCCGGGCAATTGCCACCGCCAGCCGCGCTGCCTTTTCCCCCCTCGGGCTGAGCACGCAGCCATCGCCGGTGGCCTGCAGTATGCCGTCCCGGCGCAGCGCATCGAGCCGCGGCTTGATGAAATTGCTGTCGGTCACGACCGTGGAGAGGTCTTCGCGGCTGCAGCCGGCATCACCCGCGGCCTGCAGGGCAGCAAACACCGCCAGCGAGGGGCTGGTCTCCTCGATCGCGGTGTAGGCAATCAGGTAGCAGCCGACCGCCCCCATGTACAGCAATGCAACACCCGGAATGTCGGCAAGGCCGATCAGATGCGGAGCACCTGCAACCAGCCACAACCCTGCTGCCAGCACTGGCGTTGCCGCAAACAGCAGGAGCAGCGCGCCGGTATGGTTGGCCGGCAGCCGCAGCCGCCACCACAGCAGGTGCAGCAGCCAGGCCAGCATGAACAATCCCAGTGCGCTCAGTAATGCGGCCATGGCTCGGCGGTCACCAGGGCATCGCCGGCTTGGCGCTGATGAACAGGCTGCCTTCGCGGTGCGACGTGGGCACATCCTCCAGCTTCTGCACCCGGTTCCAGCCGATTTTCTGGGCATACATGCCGATGCCCGACGACTGGAAATGCGCGAATACTGCCTTGGCATTTTCCGGATTGCCGATTTCGACCATGATGTCGAGCTTCTGCATGATCTGCGGGGTTGCCGCGAGCAGCAGTTCCTTCTCATGACCCTCGGCATCGATTTTCGCGAAGTCGGCCGACTCGAACAGCGGCGCGACCGCGCGGATCGGCACCGTGAACACTTCCTTGTCGCCGTAGGAATCCTTGGAACCGGCGAGGTGGCTGCCCGTGGTGTTGCCGAGCACGCGCACGAACTGGGCTTCACCGTCCTTGACCGAGACTGCCTCCTTGAAGGGGGTGACATTGACCTTGTTGGCCGCGAGATTGGCGGTGAGCATTTCGTAATGCCAGGGGTCCGGCTCGAAGCAGCGCACGCTGAAGCCGCAGCGGGCGAGGATCGTGGAGTGCAGCCCGAGGTTGGCGCCGATGTCGATCACGTTGCGGTAGCGCGCGCGGTTGGCATTGTAGAAGGCGAAGATGATCAGTTCGTCCACGCCGAACAGGTCGAGCGAGGTGATGTTGCCCATCTTGGTGAAGGGCATGGAGATTTCGCCAAACGGTCCGAATGGACGCGCGATGCGTTCCGTCGAGGAAAACATTTCCTCTACGGCCTGGCGGGCTACTGTCTTGCACAACCGGTAGAGCGCGGATGAATGCACATGCCGCTCGGGATTTTCGGCAAGGGTTTCAAGGATCAGGTCGAGTGCGGACATGGCAGGCCTTTAATTTTTGAGGGAAACGGACATCGGTTTGACGATCATGTTGGCGAGGAACTCGTCGCGGTCGAGCAACGGGTCGGCGTCCTCGTTCGGACGCCCGTACTTGACCTGGGGCACGACCCGGTGGTCGGGATCGAGGTCGACATTGAGCAAGCAGGGTTCGTGGTCGCTCAGCATATCGTCCAGCGCCGCACCGATGTCCGTATTGAGCGCCAGGTTGCCGGTACGCAGGCCGTAGGCGCGGGCAATGGCGGCAAAATCCGGATTCGGCAGTCCGCCTTCGGTGGACGTGGCGTAATAGTTGCCCTGCAGCCACATCTCCTGAGTCTGGCGCACCATGGCATGACCGCGGTTGTTGAGCAGGATAATTTTCACCGGCAGCCGGTGGCGCGCAACGGTGGCGAGTTCCTGGATGCTCATCTGCAGGCTGCCATCCCCGGAAATGCAGAGGATGTTGCGCCCGGGGTGCGCAAAACTCGCACCGATGGCGCCGGGCAGGCCGTAACCCATCGGCGTATTGTTGAAGGCATGGAAAAAGCGCTGCCCCGGCTTGAATTCGAAACACTGCATCATCCAGGCCAGTGCGCAACCCGTGTCCGAAAAAATGATCTGGCCATCCTGCAGCCGCGAGGACAACTGCTTCACCAGCCAGTAGGGATTGACGCGGGTTTCTGCAGCATGCGCAGGCAGGCATTCGGGATAACGCGTCTTCCATTCCCCGATGCGCGACAGCCACTCCGTGAAATCCGGCAGGGTCTGCTTGCCGACACGGCCCAGCAGCGCGCGCAGGAAATCCCCGGCGTCGGCGCGGATGCCGATGTCGATCCTGCGCTGCAGTTTCTCGAACTTGCGGATCTCGGTGTCATCGATGTCGAGCATGATCAGCTTCGCCTCCCGCGCGAAGCTGGACGGTGGCGATCCGGTGGCCTTGGTGTCCAGCCGGGATCCGACGGCAATGACCAGGTCGGCGTTCTGCACCGCGAAGTTGGCAAACCGTGTGCCGTGGGTGCCGAACCCGCCGATCGACAGCGGATCGGTTTCCGGGATCAGGTCGCGCGCGGCCCAGGTCGTCGCCACGGGAATGCGCAGCCGGCGCGCCAATTCCAAGGCCACGGCCTCCGCGCCGGCGAGGTGAACCCCCCAGCCGTAGACCAACACCGGACGGCGTGCCGCCTTGACGGCGGCAATGCAGGCATCGATTGTGGCGTCATCGATGACCGGCGCCGCGGACCCGGCTTCGGGCACGTATTCAAGCAGTTTCGCCGGATCGATATCCATGCGCTGCAGGTCGTCCGGGATGTCGACCAGCACCGGCCCGGGGCGCCCCGCTTTGGCGATGGCGACAGCTTTCTGCAATTCGTAGCGCACGCGGTACGGGTCTTTGACCAGCACGGCATACTTGGTAATGGTGCGGCAGATATCGACGATTTCGGTTTCCTGGAAACCGATCTGGCGCACGCCGGTGTCGCCCTTGGCGCGGAAGGTGGCGACCTGCCCGGTCAGGTACAGCACGGGCACGGAATCATAGTAGGAGCTACAGATCCCCGTGATCAGGTTGGTTGCGCCCGGACCGCTGGTGGCGACGGCACAGCCCATGCCGCCGGTCACCCGCGCGTAGGCATCGGCCGCATAGGCGCCGGCCTGCTCATGCTGCGGACAGACATAATCGGTGCCTTCGGTTTCGGCAATCGAGTGGATCAGGTGCAGCGAGGCGCCGCCGGAAATGGCGAACACATGGCGGATGCCCTGCTCGGCGAGGAATTGCGCGACGACATTGGAGAGTTTCATGGTTCACCTTCGGTAAAGCGCCGTTCATTGCCGTGGCGGCGCAGCTTGTAGAGATCCCGGTCCTGCGCGAGCTGGCGTTTCAGTGCGCCGCCACCCTTGCGCCAGGCATCGTGCACCAGCGCGATGTTGCGTCCGCCGACGACCGCCTTGCCGGCATCGATGCACCAGTTGAGGCAGGCATGGATGTCGTCGTGGCTGGTGCCCGGATCCGGCGACTGCAGAAATTCGATCACCTTGCGGTAATTCAGCCCGCTGCGTTCGGGCTCGCGCAGGGTCTGCTCGTGGATCTTGGTGCGCACGATGCCGGGCCCGATGATGAACACACTGGTGTCCGGGGATTCCGCGTCCAGCAATTCGCACATCTTGATCAGCATGATCTTGGACGCGCAGTACGCGGAATAGGCAGGCGCGGCATTGTTGGTGCCCGACCCGGAAAACAATGCGACCGCAGGCCTGCCCGCCCGGTTGCGCAGCGGATAGAGCCGCCGCAGGAATCGCAGCGGGGCAAGCGCGTTGATCCCGATGCCGCGGTCCCAGGCCTCCTCGTCGCAATCCCAGAACGCGCCGATCGGCTCCTCGGTGCCGGCGGCCACCACCAGCACATCCCACTGCAGGTTCTCGCGGCGAAAGGCTTCGGCGGCAGCGGCGATGTCTCCGGGCACGGTGAGGTCGCAGGAAAACGTTTTGACCGCCGCCGGCAGCTGTTCGGGCCTGCGTCCGTCACGGCAGGTGCCCCACACCGTCCAATGGTCCGCGGCATAACGCCGGGCAAGCTCCCGCCCGATGTCGCTGCCCAGCCCGAGGATGACGATGACCGGCATGCTCAGAGGCCTCCGGCCCGTTCAGCGTCGGCCAGCCGCGCCAGCCCGGTTTCAAGCGGCGTGAAGCGGAATTCCGGAAACGCGGAAAAAATCGCCGAGTTCACGAAGGTGCGATGGACGATGGGTCCGATGGGACGGCCGAGGTTGTAGATATAGCGGAACAGCTGGGTGGGCTTGTACGGCTTGTGGATGACGGGTACGGTGCGCGGCGCTTCTTCAATCGAAACGGGCCGGCCCGCGAGGTCGATGACGATCCGGGCAATTTCCGCGAACGACACCGCCGGGCGGGCGGCGATGTTGAGGGTTCCGCTGCTGCACCGGGCCAGCGCAAGCCCGATCAGGCGGATGACGTCATCGATGAAGACATGGCTGCGTTTTTCTTCGCCCTTGCCGAACAGCACGATGCGGCCGTCCTTCAGCGCGGTGCGCACAAAGCGGTTGGGGCCGTAGGCATTGTGGGTGTCACCCGGGCCGTAAATCGTCGTCAGCCGCAGGATGCAGCAGGGAATCTGCAGCCGGTTCAGTTCGCTGCCGAGCATCATTTCCCGGGCGGTGTGGCACAGCGCGTAGAGGTCGGTCGGTTCCCGCGTGGAATCTTCGTCGAGCGGCAGCTTCTGCGCGTCATAAACCGCGTCGGAGCTGAGATAGACGAAATGGGCACAGGGGGTTTGAGCCAGCGCAAGGCATACCGTTTCCGCCATGCGCAGGTTGCGCATCAGCGTCTGGTAATCACGCCCCTTTTCCGGAGTGAGCGTGGAAGTCATCACCACGGCATCGCCGGGCTGCAGCAGGGCGGCGAGCCGGGATGCATTGCCGGTTTCGCTAAGGTCGACCTCGGCGCTGCCGACCGCCAGGCAGGGAATGCCGCCGGCCTCGCACCAGTTGCGGAGGTGGCGTGCAATAAAACCATGGGCCCCGAGGACCACCACGCGCTCCGGCGCTTTCGGTTGGGAATTGTGGTGGCTCAGCATGGGGTGTGATCGACAGGCCGGCGCGGGGGAAGCCGTCGCGGCTTATCTCCCCAACGTCATGTAGTCCAGCCCAGCGGCGCGGCAGGCGGCTTCATCGAGCAGGGCGTAGGGATCCAGCAGCAGTGTTCCGCGCATCTGCTTCGCCAGTTCCGGCATCGCGAGTTTCGCGAACTGCGGCCATGGGGTCATCACGGCAACGGCGTCGGCGCCGATGCAGGCATCGAGTTCGGAGGTTGCGGCATGACACTTCGGGTGCGATGCCGCCGAGGCCGGAACCACGGGATCGAAAACCCTGACGCGGTACGCCTGGAGGTGTTGCAGCAGTGCCAGGGCGGGAGAGTTCTTGGTCGAGTGGGTATCCTGCTTGTAGGCAAGGCCGAGAACCGCGATCACCGGATCCTTGACCTGCGACAGGATTTTCTGCTGCAGCACGCGCTGCGGCCAATCGCGGCGGTGCCGGCTGTTGGCAATCCACGCCCGCACCACTCCGGCATCGGTGCCGTGTTCGTCGGCGAAACGGCAGACCGTGGCCAGATCGCGCTCGAGGTTGCCGCCGGCAATGCCGAGTCCGGGCGCAAGGTAGGAAAACTGGCCGATGCGACGGTCGAGCTTCAGCGCTGGCACGATCTCGGACCAGTCCGCGCCGATTTTTTCGCACAGCTCTGCGAGGGTGTTCGCGGTCGAGACCGATGCCACCAGGCACATGTTGATCGATATCTTGGCCAGTTCGGCGCTTTCGTAGCGCATCGGCAGGATCGGGCAGCCGTGGGCTTCGAGAAATGTGCGGAACGCCGGGGGCAAGGGTTTCGCGGGGTCGGCACATCCGATGATGTAGCGCTCCGGATACATGGCGCGCTCGACGGCGCGGCCGAAAATCAGCGTCTCGACCTGGTAATAGAGCAACCTGCCCGCCCGCTGCTTGCCGCGGGTGAATCCGGGCGGCACCTGCGACAGCACCACCAGCACCGCATCGGGACGCGCGGCGTCGAACACGGTGTCGAGCAGGCTGTTGATGACGCCGAGATCGCTGCGCCCCTGGTCATCGGTCGCGACATCCGGCGCGACGTAGACGACGTCACAGGCCTTGAGGTCAGCAGGGTCGGCGGTGAAGCGCAGCCGCGCGGCGTTGTTCCGCACCAGATCGTCGAGCTGCGGCTCCGAGACCGGCAATTCTCCGCGCTGCAGGGCCGCAATGCGCGACGCATCGGGATCAAAGCAGACCAGCGTGAAGCCTTTTTCAGTTGCCGACACCCCGGATACCAGTCCGAGGTGCGTCATCCCGGCAAAACCGATCACCGGCTGCGTCATGGTTGTCCTCCGGCGCGGCCTTCCTTCAGTTGCCGCGCATTCACGGCGGCCATTCCCTCGCGCCAGCCCTTGAAGCGGAAACCGGGAAATGCGCGCTGCACGGCGGCATTGTCGAAAGGACGGTAGCCGTTGTGCGGCATCGGGCCGCTGCGCGGCGAGCCCTTGATGGCAACCGCCGGCGGGAAAGCCGCGGCGGCAAACTCGGCCAGTTCACGGAAAGACGCGACTTCACCGGATACGGCATTGGCTATCCCGGCACTGCGATGCAGGACGATCAGACGCACCAGCCCGGCAACATCCTCGACATCGACATGGTCCCGCCGCTCCTCGCCTTCGCCGAACAGCACGATCTCCTTGCCGGCAGCGGCAAGCCTGCGAAACCTGTTCGGGCCATAACCATTGTGAGGGTCGTCAAAGGCGTACACCAGCGTCGGCCGCACGATGGCCAAAGGCCCGGCATGGTCCTGTCGCAGCGCCACTTCGCGGGCGAGGTGCATCACGCCATGCAGCGCGCCGGGTTCGGCGCAGGAGGCTTCGGTCAGCGGGCCGGATGAATCCTTGTAAACCGCATCCGAGCTGATGTAGACGAGATGGGCCACGGACCGCTTGCGCAGCGCCGTGCAGACGGTTTCCGCCATCAGCAGGTTTTCGCGCAGCATCGACAGGTCCTTGCAGGGCGCTTTCGCCGAAGCGAACACCAGGGTGTCCTGTCCGTCCAGGACCTGCGCAAGCCGGTCCGCTGTTCCCTGCGCCATCAGGTCGAACTCCGGACGCCCCAGTCCCAGCACCGTGATGCCGTCGTCCTTGAGCCGGCGTGCGATCGCGCCGGCGATGAAACCGCCCGCGCCCAGCACCACCACGCGCCGCGGCTTTTCCGGCTGCGCATGTCCGTGCGTCAGCATGTTTTGCCCCCCGCTCCCCGCGCCAGCTCGTCGCTCAGGCCGCGCAGGGTGTTGTTGATCCAGATGTCGTTGTCGATGTTGCCGGCCCCGGTCTCGCACAGTTTGCGGAAATGCTCGTACTCGACCGCCCAGGTCGGATCAGGCTGGACCAGGGTCACGGATTCCTCGTCCGGCCTGCCGCTCGGCAGCTTGCGGTCGCGCACGCTGAATGTGCTCGGGCCCCATTTGCACAGCGAACTGATGTGCGCGCTGCCGTTTTCGGCAAACACGTCGGCATAGAAGTGGTTGCGCCAGGACAGCAGCGTCACCTCGAACTGCAGGACGGGGTCGGCATTGGCGCCGAAGGCCACATGGTCGGGTGCGCGGTTTTCAAAGCAGTTCGCGGAATGGATGCGGAACCCGTCGACGGGTTTCCCGAACCAGAACAGCGCGGTGTCGAGCAGGTGCGATCCGAGATCGGGCAGCACCCCGGCGCCCTGGTCGCGCCAGGCGGAATCGCGCACCAGCCGCGCTGTGCCGTTGCCGTAGAACATGCGCACGCTGTAGATCCGTCCCAGCCGGCCCGAGTCAATCAACTGCTTCATGCGCACGAAATGCGGCTCGAAGCGGTGGTTGTAGGCGGTGTAGCAGACGGTGCGGTTTTCCGCGGCCAGCGCTTTGAGCCGGAGCAGATCGGGCGGGTGCGCGGCAAACAGGGGCTTTTCGACCAGCAGGTGCTTGCGGTTCTTCAGCAAATACTCGATGACCGCGATCTTGGGCTCGTCCGGTATGCACAGCAGCGCGGCATCGTAGCTGTCCGGGGGTACCTCCTCGATGCGCTTGAACTGCGCATCGGGGTGCACCGGATCAACCGTCGCAACGACTTCCTTTCCGGCGACCGCCTTGCGCTTCTGGCCCTGTACGCCGAGTCCGGCGACTACGACCCGCATCGCCGGCACCGGACACGAACGGGGCTTGGGACATCATTCATAGCGGGCCTGCTTTTCGACCGCGGCAATTTTCTTCAGCACCAGGTCCGGCGTCACCGGCCAGTTGCCGTCATGCTCGCATTCGATACCGGCGGCCATGTTGCCGAGGATCGAGGCGATGACATCGTTGCCGGTCGCCACCATGGCGAGCGTGGCATAGGCAATCAGCGCGTCCCCGGCGCCGACGGCGTCAACCACCTTGTCGGCGAAGGTTTCGACGTTGAAGAATGCGCGAAGATCGGTCGGCGAGTTCGACCGGTAGGTGATGATGCCGCGGTCGCCGCACTTGAGGATCAGCGTCTTGCACTTGGAGCGCTGGTGCAGTTCCAGCGCCAGCGGACGGACCACGGAATCCTGGTCGCCAAGGGCGAAGCGGGCCTCCCGCTCGTTCGGGGTGATCAGGTCAAAACCCTGGAACTCGAGGATGTTGCCCCAGCGGCTGGCGACCTGGCTGTCGGCAACCCTGAACGCGTCCTTCGGAATGGCCGACGTGAGCTGGGGAATGGTCACCCGGTTGAACAGGCCGTGGCGAAAATCGCAGAATGCCACCGCCTGGGTCTTGGTGTCGGCGATCTGCCGTTTCAGCTGCTCGACGATCTTGTCCGAGATCGAGCGGTTGTCGAGGGTGTCGATCTTGAGCAGGCGGTAGCCCTCGGCGACGATCGCGTTCTTGTTGGTGGTCGGCCGGGTCTCGTCGATGATGGGCATGCAGTGCACACCGAAGGTGCTGAGGTCGTCCAGCACGAAGCTGCGGTAGTCGTCGTTGCCGAGCACCGTCGAGAAGGTGACATCCGCGCCTGCCGCACGCAGGTGCTTGGCCACGATGCCGGCGCCGCCCACGTAATCCACCTTCTTCTCGAAGCGGACGCTCATCGTCGGTGTCTTGGTCATGCCGCCGATCATGCTGCAGTAGGTGTAGCTGTCGACGATGGTGTCGCCGACCACATGCGCCTTGATGCCCTTGAGCTTGCCGACCGCGTCGCGCAGGTCCTGGAACGTGACGCCCTCGGCGTCCATCAGCGTCATCAGTTTCTCGACGGCAATCGAGGGGGGCGCGAGCTCGATCAGCGCGGAAGACGAGTACACGATGTCGCCCGGCGTGAAGATCATTTCACCGCCGTAGGTCTCGAGGACGTCGATTTCCTCCTGCGTCTTGGGGTGCACGGCACCCGCGGTGTACTCATAACCCTTGGCAAAAAAGTCGGGCTTGATCACGCCAAGGTTTTTCAGCGGCGTCGGATCGCGGTCGATCACCACATAATCAACCATCTCCAGCGCCGCGAGGTTTACCGCCCGCAGGTCCTCCGGCACGTAGGGCCGCATGTTGCCCTTCTTGATGTGCTCGTCCGCGGTCAGGCTGGCGATGAGGATGTCGGCCTTGGTCTTTGCATACAGCAGATGGCGCACATGCCCGGGATGCACCACGTCGAAAGTGCCGTGGCACATGATCGCCTTCTTTTTGCGCGGGCGCGGCCCGATGGCCTCGGCAATCTCCGCTGCGGTTTTGATCTTGTGCGAAAAAAGATGCTTGCTTGCCGAGTCCATCATCAACGTCCTTGTGGCGTCATGAATTCGAACCAGGTTTTGGTGGCCTTGGCGATCGAATCCGGGTCCCAGAGCGGCGCATTGCGCCAGTAATCAATGTTGGCGACGATGTTGGCGACGCCCTGTTCGAAGCTGACCTGCGGTTTCCAGCCCAGTTCGGCGGTGATCCGCGAAATGTCGGCCCAGGTGCAATCCGGTTCGCCCGGACGCTTGGGAATGTAGGTCACGTCACCGCCCAGCAACTCGACCAGCCGGTTGACTGACTGCGGTTTTCCTGCCCCGAGGTTGTAGATCCGTCCCGTGCGTTCGGTCTCCGCGGCGGCAAGAAATGCCCTCGCGACGTCGGTGACATACAGGAAATCCCGCGTCTGCGTGCCGTCTCCAACCACGGTATAGGGCTTGCCCGCGAGCTTCTGGCGCAGGAAGACGCCGAATACCGCGCCGTAAGCACCCGAGGTACGCGAGCGGGTTCCATAGGCATTGAAAATCCGGATCGAATTGACCGGCAGCTTGTATACCTGGTGCCAGTGGAATGCCGCCTGTTCTCCCTGGTACTTGGACAGCGCGTAGGGATACTTCGGCTCGATCGGGTGGTCCTCGGTCGTCGGCGTCTTCGCGAGTCCGTAGCAGGATGATGAGGCAGCGTAGACAAACTTGGCCGCGCCGGTATGTCTCGCGCATTCGAGCATGTGCACCGTACCCTGCACATTGGCCGACATGTATTCCATCGGCCGCTCGATCGAGGGCACGATGTCGCCGATGCCGGCAAAGTGGATGACATACTTGACGCCGCGGAACAGCGCGTCGTCAGGCGCATAGCTGCGGATGTCCCGCTGCTCCAGCACCACGTCCGGATTTCCGCGGTAATGCGCGAGGTTCTCCTCCCGGCCGCCCACCATGTTGTCGATGGCGCGGACCGCGAATCCGCGCTCGACCAGAACGTCAACCATGTGGCTGCCGATGAATCCGGCGCCACCGGTGACCACGGCAACAGGTTTCTGGCTCACTTGGCCCCGATCGCTTTCATCGTGCGGACGTTGAAATACTTGTTGTCGTCGAAGCTGTTGGGCAGCTTGCCTTCACGGAAGGCCTTGCACAGGTCCCGGACCGCATCTTCGATCGAATGTTTGGGCTGGAAACCGAGAATGCGTTTGATCTTGTCGGAATTGATGTGGTACGAGCGGGGGTCGTCCGATTTGGTGACCTCGATCGGAATGACGCCCTTTTCCGGAAACAGCTCCTCGACCACCTTTTTCACCGTCTTGGCGATGTTCATGATGCTCATGTTCTGGAAGCCGCAGTTGAAGACCTGGTTTGCAACCTTGTCATCCGGGGCCGTCAGCAGCAGCTTGCACAGGTCGGCGTAGTCCTGCACGTGCAGGTTGGGGCGCAGCTGGTCGCCGCCGAAGACGGTGATCTTGCCCTTGTTCACCGCGTGGTTGGTCAGGATGTTGACCGACAGGTCAAGGCGCTGGCGCGGGGCATAACCGCAAACCGTGGCCGGCCGGAAGATCACACCGACAAAATCCTTGTCGGTGTGTTTGAGCAGCAGCGGCTCGCACATGCCCTTGTACTTGTTGTACAGGGTCAGCGGCACCAGCGGATGGTCTTCGGTGACATCGGGATTGTCGGACACGCCGTACACCGAGCTTGAGGAGGCGAACACGAAGCGCTTGACGCCCGCCTTCTTGGCAGCGTTCACCAGCGGCTCGAACGAATCCAGGTTCACCGAGGTCGACAGTTTTTCATCGAGCTCGAAGCTGGCGTCATTGGAAATGCACGACAGGTGCAGGACATATTGCTGGCCGGCGAGGGCTTCGGTCACCTTGGCGATATCCCGCACGTCACCCTGCACCAGTTTCAGGTTGGGGCTTTTCGGCAGGTGTTCGGTGCCGTACCAGAAAATGTCGAATACCGTGACGTCCCAGCCTTCAGACACCAGCTGGGGAACCAGAAGGCTGCCGCAATAACCACCACCGCCGAAGACGATCAATTTTTTCATTTGGGAACTCCTGTGATTTTTCGGGATATATGCAAACGGATGCAGTGCGCAGGCGCCGCCCAAGGCGGCGCCTGCGGGATCTTTACGCTGTCTTGATGCTGAACCCTGCGGCCTGGGCGTCCTTGCAGAACATCTCGACCGTTTCCAGGGAATAGGCATCCAGGTCCTTGCCAACCAGGGACAGCTTCTTGAGGATGTCGTTGGTCGCCGTGATGATGTGGCAACCGACCTGGTCCGCCTGGAAAATATTCAGCAGCTCGCGCGGGCTCGCCCAGATCAGCTCCGCCTTGGGCCTGGCTTTCAGGATGCGCACCGATTCAGCCATGACCGGAACCGGGTCACGGCCCGTATCGGCGATCCGGCCGGCAAACACGGAAACGATTGCCGGCGTCTGCGGCGCCAGCTGATCCGTAATCCGCTGTACCTGGTCGAGAGTCATGACCGCAGTGACATTGACCTGCACGCCGGCTTCGGAAAGACGCTTGACGAGCGGACCGCAAAATTCGCCCTTGGTGTTGGTGACCGGAATCTTGACGTTGACCTTGGGTCCCCAGGAGGCGATTTCCATGGCCTGGCGTTCCATCGTGGGGAAATCGTCGGCGAACACCTCAAAGGACACCGGCCGGTCCGGCACCACCTTGAGCACGTCAAGCGCAAATGCCTTGTAGTCACTGATGCCGGCCTTGCGCATCAGCGTGGGATTCGTTGTGAACCCGCCAATGGCCGGATTTGCCGCCATCTCCCTGATTCCGGCGAGGTCGGCGCCGTCCGCAAACAGTTTGACTTTCAGTTTTGCTGCGCCACCCATTTCCACTTTCCCCTTGGCTTGGAACAAACAAGTCTTCGATGAATGCCGTCCATGCAGAATGCTGCCTATGCGCTGTCGGCAAGTATGTATTGCACTGAATTTTCTAGTGATTTTACTACAGTGTAGGGGGGATCCGGACGCTTTTCGTCGTAGCCGTAATCGATGAAAAAGCAGGCCCGGCAGCCCGCCTGCTGTCCAGCGGCGACATCCCGCCAGCGATCCCCCACCATGTAGCTTGCGCCGAGATCAATGCCAAAATCCCGCGC
>VFQT010002748.1_pt1 | contig 17328 bp, 9 predicted proteins | sample 3512381 | NCBI WGS metagenome assembly VFQT01 (sample SAMN10412376, study PRJNA504923) | tailings metagenome | isolation source: Relicate 2 Philex TSF3 active mining site | place: Philippines: Tuba, Benguet | collected 2017-08-29
GCCCTCGTGCCCTTCCTGCTCGAGCCCGCCGACGGCATGGCGATGTCGTCCATCATCTTCTCCGACATCCGCGTCCACGGCGAGGGCCAGCGCGAGCTGATCCGCCTCCGCCCCGTCGAGCTGCCCGAGTACGGCATCCCCGGCTTCGGCCACATCAACGGCGTCCAGTTCCGGAACCTCCGCGTGGACGGAGCGCCCGGGGCCTATCAGATCCAGCTCCAGGGCGTCGGGCCGCGGAACCTCGTGCGTGCGGTGACCCTGCGCAATGTCGTGATCAACGGCAACAACCTCGCCCTCAACCGCACCTACATCAAGGCCAACGAGCACGTGAGGGAGCTCCGCGTCGAGCGCTGACGCCGCCCCGCCCAGTGAAAGGGGTCAGCCCCGGAATCCGGGCGTCAAACCGGATTCCGGGCCTGACCCCTTGGGCGTTTGACAGCGGGTGGGGGTGGCGGACGATGCGGGCATGCTGTTGTCCGATGCCGAGATCGCCGAGGCGTTGCGCGGGTTGCCGGGATGGACGCGCGCCGGCTCGGCGTTCACGCGCACCTTCCGCTTCCGCGGCTTCCCGGAGGCCGTCGCCTTCGTCGGCCGCCTGGTCGCCCCCGCCGAGGCCGCCAACCACCACCCCGACCTCCTTGTCTCCCACAACAAGGTCCATGTCACCCTCATGACCCACGATGCCGGGGGCCTGACGCGGAAGGACCTCGATCTCGCCCAGGCGATCGACCGCCTGGCTTAGGTTGCCCCCATTAGGGTGCCGAGCTACTTCCAGCTGTTTTAAAAGCCCGCAAAAATAACATAAAATACTGATAATCAATAATTTAAGAATTAAATATCACGAGAGTATCTTCTCTCGTCGAAAAGTTGGCTTGACCGAGGCAGCGCTTGGGTAATCCTTGAACTCATACCCCTTAAGTCATCATGCGCACTTCCCCTGCGTCCCTAACTCGTATTTGCCTTCTCGCCGCGGCACTCGTCGCTCCCGCGATCGCCGAGGCGGACAACATCAACCGCTATTTCTCCTGGGACGCCGGCTCCGGGGCCGAGACCTGGGATAACTCGCTCTCGAACTGGGGCACCACCACCGGTTCCCAGAGCGGCTCGGTCTGGACCAACTACGACAATGCCTTCTTCGAGGGCACCGGCGGCCTGGTGAACGTCGCCGCCGGCGTGCGCGTCAACAAGATCTACTTCACCGCCAACGGCTATGAGATCGCCGGCACCATCGGCGAGTTCGGCAATCCCGTGGCCAACAACCTGGGCGCCGACGCGGGCATCACCGCGCTGATCTCCGCCAATGTCACCTCGACCTACGACACGGGCATCCGCAAGTGGGGCGCCGGCACGGTCAACTTCTCCGGCACGAACACCTTCAGCCGCATCTATGCCTCCGCCGGTGTCCTTGGCATCACGGGCGGCACCACCAGCGTCAGCGGCAACTTCGCCGAGATCCGCACGGGCGGCGAGCTGGCCGTCTCGGGCGGCACCCTCAACCTCGCCAACGGCCTGTCCGTCAGCTCGAACAGCTTCCAGGCCAACGACGGCGCCACCTCCACGCTCCGCGTGTCCGGCGGCACCCTGAATGTCACGGGCGGCAACTTCCTCACCGGCCGATCCACCAACGGCTCCGGCCTCGCCTCGCGCATCATCCAGACCGGCGGCGCCATCAGCTACACCAACGGCACGGGCTGGATGGGCTTCGCCGACGGCGGCGGCAACACCCAGCTCGACCTCTCGGGCGGCACCTTCTCCTCGGTGCTCAAGCTCAACTTGGGCGTCCGCGGCAACGTCACGCTGAACATCTCCGGCACCTCGGTCGTCACCGCCCCCTCGGTCGACTACTTCTACGACAACTCCGTCACCGGCTCGGGCAAGACCTCCGTCATCAACCTCAACGGCGGCGAGCTCCGCACCGGCAGCATCCAGAACAACGCCTCGAACAACACCGCCAACCTCGTGCTCAACGGCGGCCTCCTGACCGCCACCGCCAACGCCACCATCAACTCGAACCTCTCCTCGGTCTCCGCCGGCGCCTCCGGCGCCCGTTTCGACACCAACGGGTTCACCCTGACCGTGGACAAGATGGTGAGCGGCGCGGGCTCGGTCTCCAAGCAGGGCACGGGAACCCTGGTGCTCGCCAGCTCCGGCAACACCTACGCCGGCTCGACCACCGTCTCCAACGGCACCCTGGACGTCAGCGGCCTGCTCGGCAGCGGTTCCTACGCCGGCGCGGTCGCCATCAACGGCGGCACGCTCAAGTTCAGCCGCAGCGGCTCGACCCAGGTCCTTTCCGGCGCCCTCACCGGAACCGGCGCCCTCCAGAAGACCGGCACCGGCACGCTGACCCTCGCCACCGGCGGCTCCTACTCCGGCGCGATCGCCCATGATGCCGGCACCCTGGCCATCAACGGCGCCCTCACCGCCTCCGGCTCGTCCCTCGCCGTCGCCTCCGGCGCCACCCTGCGCGGCACCGGCAGCTACGCCGGCGCCGTCACCGCCGCCTCGGGCGCCATCCTCACCGCCGGCGACGGCACCTCGGGCACCCTCACCCTCGGCTCCCTCGCCTTCTCCGGGACCGGCACCCTGAACGTCGGCACCCTCTCCGGCTACGCCGCCTCCACCGCCCTCGCCGTCTCCGGCAACCTGTCCCTCGGTTCCGGCACGATCACGGTCAACCTGCCCACCGCCGCCGTCGGCGCCGGCGCGTATCGCCTCCTCTCCTTCGGCAACACGCTGACCGACCTCGGCGGCCTCGTCCTCAGCTCCTCCAACAAGCCCGCCTTCGTCGCCGGCGGCCGCACCTCCGAGGGCGTCCTGCGGCTCAACGGCAACTTCATCGAGTTCTACGTCGCCGGTGACAGCCCGTTCTGGACCGGCGCCGTCGACGGCGCCTGGGACACCACCACGGCCAACTGGAAGACGATCAACGGCAAGGCCTCCACCCAGTACCTCCCCGCCAGCGAGATCGTCCTCTTCAACGACGGCTACGCCGGCCACGGCGTCGCCAACACCGCCGTCACCCTCGCCGCCGAGGTGACCCCCGCCTCCGTCGAGTTCAACAACTCGTCCAACAATTACACCCTCTCCGGCGCCGGCGCCATCGCCGGCGCCTCGACCACCCTGACCAAGGGCGGCACCGGCAGCGTGACGATCGGCACGGCCAACACCTTCCAGGGCGGCACCAGCGTCAACAACGGCACCCTGGTCCTCGGCAACGCCGCCGCCCTCGGCACCGGCGCGGTCGCCCTCAACGGCGGCGCGCTCGACCTCGGCGGCCAGTCCGTGGGCAACGCCATCGCGCTCGCCGGCGGCTCCCTCGCCGGCTCCGGCACCGTCACCGGCGTCATCTCCGAGTCGGGCGGCTCCCGGTCCCTGACCATCGGCGGCGCCGTCGTCCTCGCGGGCGCCAACACCTACACCGGCGGCACCACCGTGAGCGCCGGCGGCAGCCTCGAGATCTCGGGCAGCGTGACGGGCAACATCGCCAATGCCGGCGCCCTCGCCTTCAATCGCTCCTCCGCCGCCACCTACGGCGGCGTCATCTCGGGCACCGGCACCCTCGCCATCCGCGGCGCGGGCAAGATCACCCTCACCGGGGCCAGCACCTTCAGCGGCGCCACCACGGTCGAGTCCGGCGCCTCGCTCGACATCGGCGACGGCTCCGGCTCCGTCTCGTTCGGCAACACCGTCATCGCCAACGACGGCACCCTCCGCCTGCTGGCCGGCGCCTCCGGCACCGCCTCCGTCGGCGCCAACGGCGCGCTCACGGGCGCGGGCGCCTTCGCCGCCTCCGGTCGCAAGGTCCACCTTTACTCCGACATCACCCAGTCGGGCGCCGTCACCCTCACCCAGCTGGGCGCGGGCGGCAACTACCAGGACGCCATCGAGCTGAGGAAGGCCGGCACCACGACGATCACCGCCGGCTCCATCACGCTCTCGGGCGACGTCGGCAAGGACAACGGCGACGGCAACACGCTGGTCCTGGACACCAGCGCCGCCAACGGGACCATCGACCTCGACATCTCCCTCGGCCGCTCCGGTGTCATGTACATCCCCGCCGGCTTCCAGGCCAACGCGGGCACCGGCGCCATCAACGTCACGGGCACCGGCATGGCCGACACCGGCTGGCGCAACACGCCGGTCTCCCTGACCGGCGGCGCGATCTCCATCACGTCCGGCGTCGCCTCCAATTCCACCCTGACCATCGCCAATTCCGGCGCCTCCGAGGTCTCCGGCGCCCTCTCCGGCGGGCTCGCCCTCACCAAGCAGGGCTCGGGCACCCTGACCCTGTCCGCCGTCGGCTCCAACACCGGGGCCATCACCGTCTCCGCCGGCACCCTCGCGGTGACCGCCGCGACCGTGACCGGCAATCCCGTCAGCGCCCTGGGTTCCGGCGCCAATGCCATCACGGTCGCCGCCGGCGCCCGCCTCCACTTCACGGGCTCGAGCACCCGCACGGCCGGCTACCACACGGGCGCGGTCACGGTCAACGGGGGTCGCATCACCTTCGACACGCTCGACAACTCGCTCGCCGCGACGAACACGCTCACCCTCGACACGGCGGCCGGCACGATCGACGGCGCCGGCCAGTGGCGCCTGCGCGACGGCGCCAACAAGCTGGCGGTGACCGCCGCCGCCTCGGGCTCCGTCGTCTCCGTCGCCCAGCTCACCCTCACCGGCGCCAACGCCAACCACACCGTCGAGGTGGACGACGGCGCCGGCGCGGCCGACCTGACCATCTCCAGCGCCCTTGCCGGCCACTTCGGCGGGGAGCGCCTCACCAAGACCGGCGCGGGCACGCTCGTCCTGACCGGCGCCGCCACCCACACCGGCGGCACCACCATCTCGGCCGGCACGCTGCAGGTCGGCGCGGGCGGGACCACCGGCTCCCTGGCCGGCTCCGTCATCAACAACGCCTCCCTGGTCTTCGACCGGTCCGATGCCCTCACCCACGCCGGCGCGATCTCCGGCACGGGCAGCCTCACCAAGCAGGGTTCGGGCGCCCTCACGCTCTCCGGCGCCAACAGCTTTGGCGGCGGCGTGACGCTCCTGGGCGGCTCCCTCATCGTCGGCGACCTCACCGCGCTCGGCACGGGCACGGTGACGCTCTCCGGCGGCACGCTCGACCTCGCCAACTTCGCCGTGACCAACCCGATCACCTTCGCGGGCGGAACCCTCACCGGCGCCGGCTCCCTCGCCTCGGCCATCACGGTCACGGGCAACGTGTCGTCGGCCACCCTGAATAACCTCCCCGGCACCGAGGTCTCCCTCGGGGCCGGCGCCACCGTCGACCTCTCGACCCTCACCAAGGACGTCGTCCTGACCGGCGCCGCGAACCTCACGAACCTGGCCTCCTTCACCGGCAAGCTCGCGGTGGCCGGCGCCCTCGACCTCTCCTCCGTCGGCAACCGCCCCTCGGGCGCCACGATCGAGCTCCGCTCGGGCGGCACCCTCGACTTCGGCGCCACGGCCTTCTCCGGCACCGTCGCCTACAAGGGCGGCGCGATCCAGGGCGCCTTCACCGGCACCGTCAACGTGGCCGACGCCAACGTCGCCCTCGACGATGCCAACCTCCCCGGCGGCACGGTCGCGGTCGGCACCGGCGCCTCGGTGGATGTCTCGGCCTTCACCGGCAACCTGCGCCTCACCGGCTCGGGCGCCGTGAGCACGGGTCTCTCGGGCTTCTCCGGCTCGCTCGAGCTGGCCTCCGGCGCCGAGCTCAACCTGACGACGGCGGACGCGCCCAACGCCACCCTCACGGTCGCCTCCGGCGGCACGCTCCGGGGCGTCGGCTCGGTCGGCGACACCACCTTGGCCGCCGGCGGCACGCTCGCGCCCGGCAACTCGCCCGGCACGCAGACCTACACGAACCTCACCCTGCAGGGCGGCTCCTCCATCGACTTCGAGATCCTCAACACCGGCGGCGGCCTCTACCTGCCGACCCCGGGCTCCGACCACGACACCCTCGCGGTCACCGGCGCCCTCGACATCTCCGGGCTCTCGGCCGGCAACCAGGTGACGCTCCAGATCCTCTCGCTGCTCGACGCCAACACGGCGGGCGACCTGCAGGACTTCGACCCGGCGGGGACCTACGCCTTCGACCTCATCAGCTACGGCTCGATCACCAACTACGGCGGCTCCATCAGCCAATACTTCAACCTCGATGCGACCGGCCTCACCTACCAGGGCGCGGCCATCAATCCCTCGTCGCTCTCGCTCTTCGACAGCGGGACCGCCATCCAGCTCCTGTACGCGCCCATTCCCGAGCCCTCGACCTACGGCCTGGTGCTCGGCGGGCTCGCCCTCGCCGGTGCGGCGGTGCGGCGGCGCCGCAAGACCTCAAAGTAAAGAACTCAAAGGACAGGAGAAGCTGGGCGGGCCTCTTGGCCCGCCCTTCTTGTTTCCGGAAAGGACGCCTCGGCGAGGCGCCCCTACCCGAGGCAGCGGCCGGGGCGGATACCCGGCGCTACCTGGGCGCCGATGGCGTGGGCGTCACAGAGGCACGGGATCACGGAGGCACGGAATCCCGGAATCTACAGAAAGGGAGGACGCGGGTGTGTGCCGCCGCGCCGCCGCGAAGCCGCGTTTCCGTGCCCCTGTGAGGCTGCGAAGCCGTCCTTCCGTGAAGCTGCGAAGCCGTGCCGCCAAGCCACGATCCCGTGCCCCTGGGATTCCGTGATTCCGTGCCCCTGTCCCCTGTCCTTCGAGGTCTGTCCTCTGAAATCTATCCCGCTCAGGCCTCGTTCTTGAGGATCTTGATGAAGGCCTCCTGCGGGATGGCCACCTTGCCCACCTGCTTCATGCGCTTCTTGCCCTCCTTCTGCTTCTCGAGGAGCTTGCGCTTGCGGGTGATGTCGCCGCCGTAGCACTTCGCGGTCACGTCCTTGCCGACCGAGCCGAGGGTCTCGCGCGCGATGACCTTGGAGCCGATGGCCGCCTGGATGGCGACCTTGAAGAGCTGGCGGGGCAGGAGGTCCTTGAGCTTCTCGCAGAGCTGGCGGCCGCGGCCCTCGGCCTTGGTGCGGTGCACGATGCTCGAGAAGGCGTCGACCGGGTCCTGGTTGACGAGGATGTCCATCTTCACGAGGTCCGAGGCCACGTAGGGGCCCATCTCGTAGTCCAGCGAGCCGTAGCCGCGGGTGATGGACTTCAGGCGGTCGTTGAAGTCGACGAGGATCTCGTTGAGGGGCAGGGTGCAGACGAGCACCACGCGCTGGTCGTCGATGGTCTCGGTGCGGTCGCAGGTGCCGCGCTTCTCCTGGACGAGGGCGAGCATGTCGCCGATCGAGCCGCCGGGGATGTGGATGCGGGCGAGGATGGTCGGCTCCTCGATGGTGACGATGCCCGAGGGGTCGGGCATGAGCACGGGGTTGTCGACGATGTGCAGCTGGCCGTCGGCGGTGTGCACCTTGTAGACGACCGACGGGTAGGTGGAGATGATGTCGAGGTCGTACTCGCGGCGCAGGCGCTCCTGGACGATCTCCATGTGCAGCAGGCCGAGGAAGCCGCAGCGGAAGCCGAAGCCGAGCGCCACGGAGGACTCCGCGGTGTAGGTCAGGGCGGCGTCGTTCATCGCCAGCTTGGCCAGCGAGACCTTGAGCTTCTCGTAGTCGGCGGTGTCCAGCGGGTAGATGCCGCTGAAGACCATGGGGACGACCTCCTTGAAGCCGGGGACGGGCTCCTTGGCGGGCGCGTCCGCGAAGGTCAGCGTGTCGCCGATCTTCACGTCGTGCACGTCGCGGATGTTCGTCACGATGTAGCCGACCGAGCCGGGCCCGAGCTCGCCCGCGGGGACCATCTTGGGGCTGAAGCGGCCGACCTCCTTGATGACGGTCCTGACGCCGTTGGCCATCAGCTGGATGGACTGGCCGGCCTTGAAGGTGCCGGAGAACACGCGGACGTAGGTGATGACGCCCTTGTAGGTGTCGAAGACCGAGTCGAAGATGAGGGCGCGGCCCTGGGGGTAGTCCGACCAGCGGGGCGGGGGGACGCGGCGGATGACGGCGGCGAGGATGTCCTCGATGCCGATGCCGGCCTTGCCCGAGGCGAGCACGGCGTCGTCGGCCGGGATGGCAAGGACGTCCTCGACCTGGCGCCGGGCCTCCTCGACCCGCGCGGAAGGGAGGTCGATCTTGTTGATGACCGGGACGATCTCGAGGTTCTGCTGCAGGGCCAGGGTGGCGTTGGCCACCGTCTGCGCCTCGACGCCCTGGGAGGCGTCGATGAGGAGGACGGCGCCCTCGCAGGCGGCGAGGGAGCGGGAGACCTCGTACGAGAAGTCGACGTGCCCCGGCGTGTCGATGAGGTTGAGCTGGTAGACCTGCCCGTCGGGGGCGGTGTGGGTCATCGTGACCGGGTGGCACTTGATCGTGATGCCCTTCTCGCGCTCCAGGTCCATCGCGTCGAGGTGCTGGTCCTTCATCTGCCGCATCTCGATCGTCTTGGTGTGCTCCAGGAGGCGGTCGGAAAGGGTCGTCTTCCCATGGTCGACATGGGCGATGATGCAGAAGTTGCGGATACGGGGGTCGGACACGGGAAAGGGGCTTCAAGGGGAAGGGCAGGGGTGGGAAAGGTCAAGGGTCATGCGGGATGCAGTCGGGGAGGAAGGGATAAAAGGGATGGAAGGGATAAAAGGGATTAAAGGGAGGGGCTGGGCAGGGGTGTGAAATGAAGAAGGTAAAAAGTGAAAAGGAGTATCCGGGGCATGGGGAGGGATTGGGGAGAGGTGGTGACAGGCGGCATGCGACCGGTGATTAGGCCCACTGGGAGCGCCGCCCCTTTCTACCTTTTACTTTTCACCTTTTACCCTGCCAGGTCGTCCCTCCTCCACTCCCGCTTGCTCCCCCTCTCCGCCTGCCTAAGGTCAATCCCATGCCGCGCGCCGCCTATCTCAACCCGAACGCCCTCTGGGGCGCGGTGCTGGCGCGCACCCTCGCCAACCTCGGCCTCCGCCACGTCACGGTCTCCCCGGGCTCGCGCTCGACCCCCCTCGCCGCCGCCCTGGTCGAGCAGGCCGGCCTCGAGGTGACGGTCGCCCTCGATGAGCGCGCCGCCGCCTTCCACGCCCTCGGCGTGGCCAAGGCGACGCGCCGGCCGGCCGCGCTCCTGTGCACCTCGGGCACCGCCGCCGCGAACTACCTCCCCGCCGTCGTCGAGGCCCGCCTCTCGGGCGCGCCCCTCATCGTCCTGACCGCCGACCGGCCCCCGGAGCTCCGCGAGTGCCGGTCCGGCCAGACCATCCGCCAGCCGGGCATCTACGGCTCGCACGTCGTGTGGGAGGCCGAGCTGGCGGTGCCGGAGGGAGACCTCGCCCTGCTGCGCCACGCGCGGCAGACGATCGTCGACGCCTGGCAGCGCGCGCAGGGACCCGTCGCCGGCCCCGTCCACCTCAACCTCCCGTTCCGCGACCCGCTCCCCTCGCACGTCCCCCTCAAGGGCTTCCGCGCGCCCAAGGGCCTCGACCTCGACGCGTTCTGCGCCGTGCCGTCGCTCCCGCGCGTCGTCACCGGCGTCCGCCCCGCGGAGGTCCTCCGTGTCCTCGGCGCCGCCCGCCGCGGCGTCATCGTGGTCGGCCCGCACGCGCCCGCCGATCGCGCGGCCTTCGCCCTCGCGATCCGCGAGCTCGCCGGCCTCAGCGGCTGGCCGGTGCTGGCCGACGCGGCCGGGACGCTCCGCGGCGACCTCGCCGGGCAGGACTGCCTCGTCACCGCCTACGACCGCATCCTGCGCGACCCCGCGGCGGCCAAGGCGTTCCGCCCCGACGCCGTCATCCGCGTCGGCGACCTGCCCGTGAGCAAGGTGCTCCGCGGCTGGCTGGCCGAGGCGGATGTGCCGACCGTGCTCGTCGACCGGCCCGGCGAGAACACCGACCCCGCGCACGCGCGCTGGGTGCGGCTCGACGCCACCCTCGCCCCCGGCGGCCTCGGCGGCGGCGTCGCCACCACGCCGCTGCAGAAGGCCTGGGCCAGGGCGGAGCGCGCCGCCGCGCGCCGCCTCGACGCGGCCGCGTCCGTCAGCTGGCCCTTCGAGGGCCGCGTCGTCCCCCTGCTCGAGGAGGCGCTCGGCGCCGACGACCGCCTCGTCGTGGCATCGTCCATGCCCATCCGCGACCTCGAGGCCTTCTGGCGGCCCTCCGGCGCCGGACCCGAGATCCTCTGCAACCGCGGCGCCAACGGGATCGACGGCCTGGTCTCGACCGCGCTCGGCGCCGCGCGCGACGGGCGCCGCACCGTGCTGCTCTGCGGCGACCTCGCCTTCCTGCACGACGGCAACGCGCTGCTGCTCGCCGCCGGCTTCCGCGGCCGCCTCACGGTCGTCGTCATCAACAACGCCGGCGGCGGCATCTTCAACCACCTGCCCGTCGCCGACTCACCGCACTTCGAGGCGCTTTGGGGGACGGAGCAGCGGGCGGACATCGGCAAGCTGTGCGGCGCCTTCGCCACGCCGCATGTGGCCATCCGCGACTGGGCCCACCTGCGCCGCGAGCTCGCCCTGGACCGACCCGGCGTCCGCGTCCTCGAGGTCCGCACCGACCGTGCCCGCGACAGCGCGCATCGGAAGCGGATGTTCCGCGGTTGAGGCAGCGGAGGCACGGAATCCCGGTGGCACGGAATCCCGGAATCCCGGTGGCACGGAAGCACGGATTCCAGAGGCGCGGGGACGTACCGGTACGGGAAATTAAAAATTAAGAATTAAAAAGGTAGGCGGGTGGGGGAGGGGGCCTGTGGCAAGGAGCGTCAGCGAGTTCTTGCCTGCAGACACCGCAGACACCGCAGATGCCGCAGATACCGCCGACACCGCGGATTCCGCTACCGCTCCCCGGCAGGTCATGGACGTAGCCATGACCCTACCTCTCGACCCCGCGTGACAGCGCCCCAGTGTCCTAGCGTGAAGGCGATTCCCCCTCATTTTCCTTCCGACCCGGCCCGCCCGCGGCTAACACTTCCCCCATGATCCTGACCTGGTATCGGAACCGCGGCCTCCGCAAGCAGGCCAAGGGCCTCCTTGAGATGGCCGAGAAGGTCGACTCCCTCCGCCAGGACATCCTCCCCGCGGCCGACGTCGCCGAGCTCCGGCGCCTGCGCGACGGCCTGAAGGCCGCCGCCAAGGCCCGGCCCCTCGACGCCGAGGCGCTGAACGCCGCCGCCGAGCCCCTGCACGTCCACCTGGCCAAGGTCGGCGGCAAGGTCTACCCCGTCACGGTCGGGACGGATTGGACGGAGATGATCGTCCTCGCGGCCATCGTCGCCGGTGGCATCCGCAGCTTCTTCCTCCAGCCCTTCAAGATCCCCACCAACTCCATGTGGCCCACCTACCACGGCATGACGGCCGAGGTGCGCGCGCCGTCGGAGCCCGTGCCCAACCTCCTCGAGCGGGGCTGGGGCAAGGTCACCCAGTGGAGCAAGACCATCGCCCCCCTCAGCCCGCGCACGGGCGAGATCCTGATCCCCGTGCAGGCCACGCTCGCCGGCCTCGAGCCGGTGCCCGGCCGACAGGTGCCCGACGGCGGCATCCTCGGCACGGGCCTCCTCCGCGGCATGGACCGCGTCCACATGCTGCGCATCGGCGAGGCCGGCGACGTCGGGGTGCAGGTCCCCGACGAGTTCACGATGCGCGCGGTCTACCTGCGCTCGTTCTTCCCGGCCGAGGCCGCGCTGCCGCTGTCGGAGGCCGCGCGCTGGGCGCAGGCCATGGAGCGCGCCCAGGCCGAGGACCGCGTCGTCCGGCTCGGCGGCCAGGCCTATGTCCGCACCGGCCGCGTCGCCGAGGCCGGCAAGCCGGTGGTGAACTTCGACATCCTCACGGGCGACATGCTGTTCGTCGACAAGCTGCGCTACCACTTCGTCGCCCCCGACGTCGGCGACCCCTTCGTCTTCCGCACGGGCAACATCCCGGAACTCCGCCGCGCCGGCGAGCAGTACTACATCAAGCGCCTCGTCGGATTGCCTGGCGACACGCTCGCCCTCGTCGGCGGCGCGCTGTCGCGCCCCGGCCATCCCGCCGCGGACCCGGCCTCCCCGATCGGCCTCAACAACGCCCGCGCGGCCGCCCGCGACTACTTCGGCTACCTCCCCCGCTGCTCGCCGTCGGACGCCATGCCGCTCGAGATGCCGCGGCGGATCTCCGACCACGGCTACTTCGCGATGGGCGACAACTCGTCCAATAGCTACGACTCGCGCGGCTGGGGCGAGGTGCCCCGCGCCGACGCCGTCGGCCCGGCCTTCGTCATCATCTACCCGTTCACCGCCCGCTGGGGAATGGCGCGCTGAGGGTTGTCGGGGAGGGGCAGGATACTAAGGGACCAAGGATACTGAGGAGGCCAAGGATACTGAGGAGGCTGAGGATGCTAAGGAGGTAGAGGATTCTAAGGACACTAAGGATACTAAGGATGCTGAGGATACTGAGGATGCTAAGGAGGTAGAGGGTGCTGAGGCATTCAGGTGTGGACCGACGGCCCCTGTCCTTTTCTACTTTTTACCTTCTACCTTTTACCCATTCTCCCCCGCCCCTCGGAATCCTTAGTATCCTCTTCCCCTCCCTCCCTTGCACTCCCCCATCCTCGAGCAGGTCGAGGCCCAGCTCGTCGACCTCGGGTTCGATCCCTTCGTCCCCTCCCTCACGCTCGCGCGCCGGCTCGCCCGCCGCCGCAAGGCCCTGCGCGAGGGCATGTTCGTCCACGCGCTCCCGGGCGGCAGGGAGTTCTACCTCGCCGGCTCCACGAATGTCGCCGAGCGCACGCTCCGCGACATCGCCGACGAGGCCGATATCGCCGCGACCGCCTTCCTGCAGGGCGAGATGGCGCTGCTCGCGCACGTCGAGACCGAGGTGCTCTCGCTGCTCCGCCGCCGCGGGGCCCGCGTCCGCGGCGTGCTGCGCCCCTCCTCCGAGGGTTGGCAGCCGGACCTGCATCGCCTCGTGCCCTGGCTCGGCCGTCCCAAGGAGGTCTTCGAGGAGGCGCCCCCGCCCCGCGCGCCCGAGGACCTCGCGCGCTTCGACGACCGCATCGCGGAGCTGCGCGCGCATCCCCGCTTCGACACCCGGCTCTTCGACCTGCTCAGCGCCTATATCCGGCGCTGCGTGCCCGACCCGGCGGCGACGGAGGGGGAGTTCTGGTCGCTGACCTGCCTCACGCGCGCCTATCGCGACGACCCCGAGCGCAAGACGCTCGCCCGCCTGACTGTCCGGCGCCCGGAGGTCCTCTCCGTCATCCCCGCCGCCGAGGGCGCCGACCGCGACGCGGCCGAGATCGCCTTCACGGTCGCGGAGGACGGCTTCGAGCCGGGCGACCTGTTCGCCCTCTCGGCGACCTGCGCGGCGAACGTTTTCGAGGGTGGCTTCCGCACGGCCGACTTCCCGCACGCGCGCCTCGAGGTCGGTTCCTACGCCGATGCGCGCCGCCTGCTGCGGCATCCTCGCTTCATCAAGGCCTGCCGCCTGGCCAACCTCCGCCTGATGCGCGCCGGCCAGCTGCACCCGCACGTGGCCGCCGCCCACAACCACCGGCTGGTGCAGGCTGCGCTGAGCCGTTTCCCCGTCCGCTGACGCCTCCCGCTCAGCGTGACTTGGAGACGACCCAGGCGCGGATCTCCCAGGGGCCGAGTTCGGCCACGAGCGGCGCCCCGGGGGCGGGCGCGGCCACCGGCGCGCCCGTGAACGCGTCCGCCAGCGCCGCGCCTGCCGGCAAGCCGCGGAGCTCGAAGCGGGTGGGCTCGGGCAGGGAATTGGCGAGGAAGACCCAGCGGCGCTCGCCCAGCTGGAGCTCGACCTTGGTCCAGGGATGGAGGACGCCGCGGGTGCCCTCGGTGGGCAGGCTGGTCGTCGCCTCGAGCGCGTTGCGGGCCGAGGTGCCGAGCGGGTAGGGCTCCCGTCGCTCCCGGGTCGCCACGCTGAGGTCGTCCCGCCGCTCCCCGAAGAGGAAGACCCTGCCGAGGCCGGGCGAGCCGTTGATCTCCCGTCCGCACTCCGCGTACGCCTCATGCCAGGTCTTCCAGGTCGCCTTGACCTCCTTGCGCGGGAAGAGCGACCAGGTGAGCATGCCCTTGGCGCCGGACATCAGGCCGAGGTAGCAGTCGTGGCGGACCCAGGTGCGGATCAGGGGACGCTCGGCGGGCTCGGGGTCCTTGCAGAGCTCGGGCATGACGAGCGTCCAGGCGCCGGGACGTCCCTTGGCGGCCGCCTCGACCATCTGCTCGACCGACCAGCGGATCCAGGCCCGGTTGTCCTTGTGGCCGGCCGCGTTGGCGTAGCAGCCCTTGGCCACGACGTCGACGTGCGGGACGATGGCGGCGAGCGAGGCGGCGTCGCGATGGTTGGGGTTGTAGAGGAAGACCGGGCGCCGCTCCGGGTCGGCCGCGCGCACGGCCTCGGTCACGGTCCGCAGGTAAGCCATCTCGTCCTTCCGCCAAGGGCGGAGCTCCTCGGGTCCGACCGCCCACATCACGATCGTCCGGTTGCCGGCCAGCGCCCGCACGCGCTCCGTCACGCGGGACCGCACCTCCTCCAGCGGAAGCTTGGACACGGCCTCCCAGCTGCCCGAGACATTTCCCGGGAACGGGCCGATGTGGGCGATGACCGGCAGGCCGAGGCGCTCGCAGGCCGCGAGCTGGACCTCGTTGCCGCCGCCATAGTGGGGCCCGGCCACGCTGAAGCCCGCCTTCAGGTCACGTTCCGCCACCCCCGAGTAGCCGGCCCAGAGCAGGCGCTGGCCCTTCGGCCAGATGCCCTCCGCCGGCAAGCCGACCGAACGGTCGACGGCCGGAGCCTGGAAGAAGGTGGTCGGGTCGGCGGCCGTGTCGGCCGCGAGCGACGTCACCAAGCCGAGGACTCCCGGTAGCAGACGGGTGAGACGCGTCATCACACAAGGTTAGACAACCGTTGGCCCGGGAGTTCCCGCGGCATGAACCAGCAAGCCTCCGCATTCATAAGTTTAAAACCTTGTTGGACAACTATTTGCATTACAAAACCCCATGACTGGCGCCGAGAGGTTTTCGGCTGGAAGGCCCGGGCGAAAAAGGGGATGATAATAGACCTATGAGTCGGCTCCCCGCGCTCATCGTCGCCCTCGCTGCCATGCCTCGCGAGCTTCGGGCCGCCGCTTCCGTGTCGGGTGAGGTCCTGCCGGCGGTGGCGGCTTACGACGGCACGCATGCCGCGAGCTCGCCCCTCGGGCTGCTCGCCGTGGCCGCGGGCTTCGTGATTGTCGGCGGCTGGCTCCTGTGGATCTCGTCCCGCTCCCGGGCCTGAGGCCTCAGAACCGGTAGGAGATGCCGGCCGACCAAGTGTCGTCGCCGACCCGTTCCGTGCCCCCCAGCGTGTCCTTGCTCGACCAGCCGAGGTCGAGGTTGAAGGCGCTGCCCGAATTGTAGCGGAAGGTCACCTTCGTGGCGTTGAGGTCGCCGCCGAGCGCCGCCGGGTTGTCGTAACGGATATGGGCGATCTCCATCTCCCAGGAGGGCGAGAAGTCGTAGGCATAGGCGATCTCGAGGCTGTCGCGGTCCTGGGTGAGCGCACCGTCGTCGTGGCGGCCCCAGAGGTAGCTGATGCTGTACTTGCCGGTCGCGTTGGCCTCGCGAAGGCCGAGGCCCGCGGCGGAGGCGGCGCCCGTCAGCCCGGAGGCGGCGAAGTCGATCCGGGTGTGGTAGGCGCGAAGGATGAGGGGGTTGTAGAGGTCCAGGGTGGCCTCAGCCGAGATCCCGGTGTCGTCACCCCGCCAGATATGGGAGGCACCGACGCGCGACTTGCCCTCCTGGACCGTGCGGCGAGCCATCGGGGCGGCCTCGAGGGAGGTCAAGGTGGCGGCGATGGCGAGGAGGGAGGTGGGCAGGGGGCGCATGGAGGCAGGCTGTCCGATGTCCCCGCCCGTGGGAACCCTAATCGGCCCCTTGCCAAGGCGGGTGGCTGGCATAGGATGCCCTCATGCTTCACCGCATCCTCGCCCTCGTCCTGGCCTGCCTCGCCGCCACCCTTCCCGCCCAGTCGGCCAATGCCGGCAAGAAGACGCGAGCCGCCCGCGACCTGCCTGTCGCCGCCCAGCGCGCCGCCGCGGCCGAGGGCAGGGTGTCCGAGGGCGAGTTCCGTTCCGCCTGCGGCCGCGACAAGTGCCTGCATGTCGACGCCAAGGGCAAGCCCCTGTACGTCTGCAACCACGGGCCCGTCGCCGAGGCCAACGTCGGCCAGCAGACCGACCCCTATGTGGCCACCGCGACCTTCCCCCTCGCCGACACGTTCAAGCTGCACTCCCGCCCCGGCGCCAAGCGCATCATCTACCTCGATTTCGACGGCCATGTGACCCGCGGGACGTCCTGGAACAGCGGCTTCACCGCCGGGGCGGACATCGTCTCGCCCGCCTTCGACACGGACGGCAACGCCGGCGCCTTCTCCGATGCCGAGCGCACCGCCATCCAGGATATCTGGCGCCGCGTCGCCGAGGACTACGCGCCCTTCGACGTCGACGTGACCACCGAGGAGCCCGGCGCGGCGGCCTTGTCCTATTCCGGCACGGCCGACACCAACTGGGGCATCCGCGTCGTGGTCGGCGGGTCCAGCTCGACCTGGCTCGGCGCCGGCGCCGGCGGCGTCGCCTATCTCAACTCCTACACCGCCTCGAACGACACGCCCTGCTTCGTGTTCCCCCTGGAGCTCGGCAACAGCGCCCGCTACATCGCCGAGGCCGCGAGCCATGAGGTCGGCCACACCGTCGGCCTCTACCATTCCTCGCAGTCCAACGGCACCGAGTACTATGCCGGCCATGCCGACTGGGCCCCGATCATGGGCGTCGGCTATTACAAGGCCGTCACGCAGTGGACCAAGGGCGACTACCCCCTGTCGAGCAACACCCAGGACAACCTCGCGGTGATCTCCGGCTACCTGCCCCTGCTCGCCGCGCCCGGCGCGCAGTCCCTCCCCGGCGCCTCGGCCTCCGCCGGCGGCATCCTCGCCCGTCCCGCGCAGGCCGACGTCTACACCTTCACCGCCGGGCCCGGCCCCGTGAGCTTCGCCGCCAAGGTTGCCGTGCCCTCCGCCAACCTCCGCGCCTCGCTCACGTTGCGCGACGCGACCGGGCTCGCCCTCGCCACCTCGACCCCCTCCGGCATGGGCGCGACGCTCTCCAGCTCGGTGACCGGCGGCACCTACACGGTCACCGTCGACGGCGTCGGCACGGGCGACGCGCTGACGGCCTACACCGACTACGGCTCGCTCGGCCGCTACCTCGTCGAGGGCTCATGGCCCGCGCTCGAGGTCACCAACCAGCCGCCCGTCGCCTCCACCCTCGGCACCACGCCGACCTCGGGCACCGCCCCCCTGACGGTCCAGTTCAACGGCACC
>VFQT010002749.1_pt1 | contig 17325 bp, 10 predicted proteins | sample 3512381 | NCBI WGS metagenome assembly VFQT01 (sample SAMN10412376, study PRJNA504923) | tailings metagenome | isolation source: Relicate 2 Philex TSF3 active mining site | place: Philippines: Tuba, Benguet | collected 2017-08-29
TGTTTTTGCAGTCGTTGCAGTACGTTGGTGGGGATGGTGTGTGGTCCAGTGAACTGGATGAAGTCCACGGTGAAGCGGTTGGAGTGCAGCAGGTCGCGGAGTTCGAGGGCTGGGGAGATTGGCAGGATAGTGTCCTGTGTGCCGTGGGATTGCAGGACCGGGCAACCCGGGTGTGATTTGGCGAGGCGGGTCCAGTCAGATTTTTCCAGCATTGTGCCGGAGAGGATGGCCAGCAGTGCGGGCTGAAACTGGTGACGCAGTGTGATGCAGGTTGTGACCATGGCTCCCTGTGAGAACCCGCCGATGATGCAGCGATTGTGAGGCACCTGCCAGCGTTGCTGCATCTGGTTGATGGCTGTGTGCAGTTGTTCGGCGGCGGTGTGCATTCCCGGGGGAGTCATTTCGGTGAGCTGGCTGAAATCCTGAGTTTCGTTGAGCTTTGCCAGCATGGCCATGTTGATGGGCCACCACGCACGGGCTCCGGGCATACCGTAGCGTGCAAGGTCCAGCGGTGCTGCCGGGAAGACAAAGCGGCAGCGGGCGGCGAGCAGCGGGCTGTTTTGCATGAGCCACGGGCCGAAATCTGCGAGGTCATCCCCGGGGGCTCCGAAGCCATGGCAGAGTACCACGAGCAGATCGGGAGTTTCGCTGGCGTCGGAAATGACGATGCAGTCCAGTTGATTAAAAGACTCGACGCTGGCGGAGTTGGGCATCTGTATGGTTCTGTAATGGAAGTGTTCAGGATCCGGAATCACGGGAGCCGGAATCACGCGAACTGGAGCGACGCCGTCGGCGGGATCTGCCCGACGACGGATCCTGTGAGAAATCAGACGACCGGCTGGAGTACGTGCGTCGATTCCTGCGTGATCGAAACGGGCTGACAAGGATGCGGAAGAACAGCAGCACGACAAACCAGAGAGTGCGTTCGATGATGGAGAAGAATCGGCCGAAACGGATCAGCAGGCCGGGCAGTCCGGCGATTTGCGAGTGGTCACTGAGTCCGTAGCGTGGCTGATCGGCGTCGCCGGAATCGGGGCCCTGGCGATTCAGGGCATCGGCAAGTCCGGGCAGCAGGCAGAGTACCTCGGGAGGGCGACTGAAGACGGTGAAGCAATGCGGGCATTTGAAACGTCGGATGGGCAGCAGAAATCTGAGCCATGGGAACCTGCCGAGCGGCTGCCGCAGCAGGCGTTCTTTACAGAAGGTGCATCTGTAGTTTCGGCTGGGTCTGGAAATGTCTCACCTCGCTGCTGCTTAACCCGAATGCATCTGCTTCATGTCCGGCGGGGACCCCTGGGGGCGTCGCGATAAGGAAGTGATCGGCAGAGTCTGTGCAGGCAGGCAGGGAAAACCCGGGTGGCAGTCTGAAATCCTGGAAATTCGAGGGGTGCATTGGGGGCGGAACGGGTCGGTGCTGCGTGCGGGGACGCGGGGCACCGACCCCATTTGGCAGACGGCGGGTATCGCAATCCGAGTGTTCAGGCTTTGGCTGCAGCCAGAACAGCGTCGTAATTTGGGTGTTCGGCGATTTCACTGCAGTATTCGGCGTAGCGAACAGTACCGGCGCCATCGATGACGAACACGGCGCGGCAGAGGCAGCGATCGAGCGGACCACCCTTGATCAGGACTCCGTAGTCTTCGCCGAATTTTGAGCAGCGGTGTGCGCTGAGGGTGCGGACTTTGTCGACGCCTTCGGCACCGCACCAGCGTTTTTGTCCGAATGGCAGGTCCATACTGACGACGAGGATTTCGACGTTGGCCAGTTGTGCAGCCTGTTCGTTGAATTTCTTTGTTTCGACGTGGCAGACTGACGTGTCGAGGGACGGGATGGTGGCGATGATGCGAATTTTCCCGGCGCTGGATCCCAGTGTGACTTCTTCGAGTCCGTTGCCCTGCAGGGAGAATTCGGGGGCTGCGACACCGGCGGTGAGAGCAGCACCGGCGAGATCGACGGGATTTCCTTTGAGTGTGACAGCGCCCTTACGAATGTCGGCCATGATTTCCGGGTCCTTGTGTTGCAGAGAAGACAGTTTACAGGTTGACGTGTTTCCGGTGCAGTAACCGTCAGATGCGAATCATAGCGTGCAGGAATTATTCGACCACCAGGCGGACGGGTATCCCGATTTGGATGATCTGTCCACCAGCGGCGAGAACTTTTGCGGTGATGCCCGCAACTTCTCCGGCGGCAGCATTGTCGGCGATGGAAATTGCGAGGTCGGCTGTGGAGTGTTCGGCAGCGATGCTGGCCGGAGTGGCGGTGATGCCTGCGGGCAATCCTTCGAGGACGACGCTGACGGGTTCACGGAACAGCGGGTTGCGCCTGATGGTCAGCGGCAGAGTGATCATGGTGGCCTTTTTGGCTCTGACCGGTTCTGCAGGAGGTGTGACCGAAACGGCATTTTCGACGGAGAAGCGAATGGGTGCGGTCCAGGCCCTGACGGGGCCTTCGGGTGCCAGAGGCTGATCAACAAATTCCGCGGAAATCACGGCATCAATCACCTTCGAGGGTGTATCGAGCGGAACGTTGATGGTGAGCGGCGTGACGGCGGTGCGGACGGCAGCAAACTGGAAGTCAGCCAGTCCGACGGCGGGCTTCAGCGGAGAATCCGGTTTGCCGGGATCTTCGCGGCGTCGAGGTTCTGTCGTCTGCATGTCGAAGCGTGCCAGTCCGGGCAATGTTTCCTGCAGCGGCAGGACCTGTACGGAAAGCGTGGCTGGCAGTCCGCGGAAGAGCACGGGTGGCAGACCAGCGGGCAGAATGACGGCGGGGACTGTTTCTCCGGGGCCGGTCAGGATGGTTTCGCCGGGGAGCGTGAGTCCTTTTTCGGGGAGACCTTCAATTTTGAGTGTGGTGGTCCATGCGGGTTCGGAACCTTCGGTGCGGGCTTCGATGCGCAGGCTGTCGGCCGGGTTTTCCGCGGCGACCGTAGCGTTGCGTGTGATCATGAGCAGCACATCGTGGTTGCCTTCCTGCGGCGGGATAACTTCCGGGACGACGGTGAGCCCTTTGGGTCCGCTGAGGCTGAGTCGAATGGGGCCGGTGTAGCGGAAGCTGGGGGACTGTCGGATGACGGAGATTCGCAGGGGTACTGAGCCATTGGCCGGCAATCGGAGTCCGGCATCTCTGGTGGTCAGGAGGAATGCCTGGCGATCGGTACGAGCGATCTGCAGTCGGTAGACGTGGCCGGGTGAGCCTTTGCCGGAAACGTCGCGGATGCGGACCTGCAGCTGGGCGACGCCATCCGGAACGTCATAGTTCAGAGCGGGGTCACCGGCACCGGCTTCACCGTCATTTTGTGCGACGAGATTTTCGCCGTTGTAGAGCATCAGGTGCGGGCGGAGCGGGGAGGCGATACCGCGCGCGGCGATGGACAGATGCAGACTCTGTTTGGGTGTGACTTTGATGTTGACGACATCCTGTTCTTTGGGGGTGGCGATGCGTCCGCTGGCCAGCAGGGCCGGAAATGGGGCGGCGGTGAAGGTGGCATCGACGGGATCGGCAGCCCAGGTGGCGTCGATGGGTTCGACGATGTGTGTCCCCGGTTCGACTTTGATCGGGGGCAGTGGCAGAACGATGGAGGGGGATGCGGCGGCAGCAATGGCGGCACCGGACTTTTTGAGCGAGACGGGTTGTGAGACGCCGTCGCCGGAGGCCGTGCGGACCGCGGTTTCTGCCGTTGTCAGCACGGGGGGAAAGGCGGCAGCACTGGGCGGCAGGTCACCGACGAACAAACGCCAGATACTGCCACCGGGGGCCTGGAACTGCAGGTCGTGCAGTTCAGCGTAGTAGAGGCCGTCGACGGGGATGACGACCGCGGCTCGGGCATCACCGAGCAGGTCGGGCTGCTGCCACTGAACGGCGAGTGGTCCACCCTGCTGACTGCGGATTTCGACGACGGGATCGAGTGTTGAGCCGAGGCGGCGGGCGTCTGCTTCGGCGATGATTTTCTGCCCGGCTTTGGCTTTGAACCAGACGCGTTTCTGTTCGGTACCGCCGAGGATACCGGCGACGGAGACGGGCAGAGTTTCAGCGGGTGCGGATTCGGTGAAGGTACCGTCGGGCGCTGTCGGGACTCGGTCGCAGGCGATGACGGCGGCGTTGCTGACGCCGGCGTTTGTCACGCAGCGGACCACGCAGCGACCGGGAACTGTTTCGGGGGGCACAGTGACATCGAAGGCGACGGCTTCGGCAGTGCCGGCATCAACGGGTTTGCAGCTGATGGCGGTGACGTCTGAGTACAGGCGGGCCGATGCCAGATTTTGTCCGTAGACAGTAATGCGTGTGGTGCGACCGATTTCGGCGGAATGTTGTGAGAGTCGGGTGATGACGGGGGTGGGGAGAGTGGTGCGAGCGGCGGACTGTTCGGCGGCGATTTCGGCAGCGGACGCGGCAGTGGTCAGTTCGAACAGAGTTTTGGCGTCGGCATCAGACAGGGCTTCTGCGAAGACGAAGAGGTCATCGCAGATGAGGCGGGTGAGTTCGCCGTCGGTGAAGCTGGAACCGACTGTGAAGGGGGTGTTGCTGACGCAGGTGGCAAGTGAGACGTCGGTGAGCCATGCGGTGTTGCCTTCGATGAGGCCGGCACCGGTGCCGGTGGGCTTGAGTGGCTGACCGTTGATGAACAAACGGACTCGCACGTCATCGACGTCGGCATCAGCATCAGCAGCGGGGGCATCGGCATTATCGAAGCTGGCTGTCAGATGGACTCGCCGCCGCGACCCCAGTGCGGCTTTGGCGCTGAAGTTGACCACCTTGTAGCCTCCGCCGGCATTGATATAGAGCTGCAGGTTGTCGGTGGAGGGGCCGAAGTTGATGCCGTAGTTGGTGGGGTTTCCTTCGGTGGCATTGCGTTTGGCGAAGAGGCCGTGGAAGGTGGCATCGGAATCCGGGTGGAGGCTGGCGAAGAGTGCGGAGATGGTGACAGCGTCGGGTCGGGCGAGATCTTCGCTGGAGGCGATGACGAGCTGTTGTCCTTTGGCGGGATCGAGCAGCAGGGAGCGTCCGGAGGAGTTTTTGATGAAGGCGGAGGGGATACGGGAGGCGTCTTTGGGGAGTGTGGCAACGTCCTTGACTTTGCCGGCTGCGGCGAGGTCAGCGAGTGGTGCGGCGTCATCATCGAAATTGAGTTTCAGGACGGCGCGGTCGCGGAGGTCCTGGGCGGTGGCTGAGCCTGAGCAGAACAGGCCGAGGAGCAGCAGGCAGGTTATCAGACCGGGGAGGCAGCGGGACATGCGGGCGTCCTGGCGGGTAACAAAGTGGGCGGGAGTCAATGGGCTTGCAGTGTAGCAAAATGGGTAGTGTGGACCAGCATGCAATGCTGGAAAGCGGGATCGTGGGTTTGTTTGTGGAGCGGCATGTCGGTTGCGCGGGGTGTGTGGTGTGGGCAAAAAAAAAGAGCCGGCAGAGCCGGCTCGAAGTGTTTATCTGAGCTTACGGGGAGGATCAGCTGACCTGCCCCTGACGACGTCGGCGGAGGGCCCGGAGACCAAGGCCACCGAGTACGGCGGAAATGGCGAGCACCGATCCGGGTTCCGGGACCGCCGCACCGCCACCACCACCTGCGAGTTGTTGCGGAATGGTGATGGAGAGATTACCTGGGTAAGACGACGTCAGCCCCAAGTTCGGCAGGATTGGAAGATCGGCACCATCAGTTTCAATGAAAGTGCCTGAATAACCTGTGGGTCCGATGCGGCTGAATACCAGATCGGAGGTGCCGGCAGCCGGGCGGTTAAAGGTCAGGTCGAAAGCAGCAATCTCATTGACAGCATTTGTCCCGGTCGCAGGGGCGTTCGAGGAGATTGGAGCTCCCGTGGCTTTCGCACCCGTAATCCTGAGAATGTTCGTCGGGTTGGAAGTGGACACGCTGAACTGAGCCCCGCGCCAAAACGAGCTGGCATCGACGGAGGCGAACGTTGACCCAGTCAGGCCGGAACCAAAACCTGCAGTGCTGAAATCAAACTGGAAGTTTGAGACCGCCCGGCTGGCAGTATCACCGCCTGCGTAGAACTTCACGTGTGCCACTGAGGTGAGCGCGTTGTGGGTGTAGCTCACGCTGGGCGTCACGATGATCGAGGCCATCGACGACGAACAGATCAGTCCGATCAGAGCAGTTGCGAGGATGCGAACCATGAAACAACCTCTTTACCAAAAGAACTACAGTGTCAAAAATCATTGTCAGACGCCGGAACAACCCTTAACAATTTGTAAACCTAGGCGACATATGGCGACCGTGCAAGCGGGAGGTCGATGTTTTTGAAGAAAAACACGAATTTCGCGGCGGGCAGCGGTACTTACTCCAGCAGGGGAGCCAGAAACTTCACTTATGGGTGTTTTTTACCTTCAGCTTGTTGTTGCCAGCTGCAGCATGAAATTCTGCAGTCGGGCGGCCATTTCGTTGCCGTCCGGGGCCAGTCCGGCCTGGATCATGGCGTTGGCGTGCAGCTGCAGGGCACACTGCCGCACGAATTCCGGATTTGTGGAGTTTTCCGTCATTGTGGCCAGTTTTTGGACCAAAGCGGACTGCGGGTTCAGTTCCAGAATCATCTTTTGCATTTCGAATTCCGGCGTGTTCATCCGCAGAATGCGCTGCATAGTGGTGCTCATGGACCCTTCTGCGTTTACCAGGCAGCAGACGCTTTCGGTGAGTCGTTCTGAGCGTCTGACATCCCGGACTCGGTCGCCCAGAACTTCCCTGAAGACACCGATCAGCTGATCGATGCCGGCGGCATTTTCTTCGGATTTCTGCTGTTCTGCGGGCTGCTGCGCCTTTTCTTCGTCGGACTGCGGAGGCAGCTGCAGGTCGGCTGCGTCGATGGAAACGACCTTTTTGTCTGCGAAGGTGCCCAAAGACGAGAGGATGTACTCATCGGCCGGATCGGCCAGCACGAGTACTTCCAGGCTGCGTTTACGGAAGACTTCGAGATTGGGGTCTCGCAGAATCGCATTCTGGTCGGTGCCGCAGGCGTAGTAGATCTGTTCCTGCCCGGGTTTGGCGCGATCGACGTACTGCTGCAGCGACACCAGTTCGCCGGTGCCGGCGGTGCTGGTGGAGGTGAATCGCAGCAGGGCCGCCACGCGGTCGCGATTGCCGTCATTGGCGGTGACGCCTTCCCGCACGATGACTCCGAATTCACGATAGAACTTTTCGTAAGTCTCGCGCTGTTCCGTGGCCAGATCATCGAGGTGATCCAGCACTTTGCGGGTGATGACCTTCTGCATTTTGCGGAAGACCGTGTTGTCCTGCAGGGCTTCGCGTGAGACGTTCAGTGGCAGGTCGGCTGAGTCGACGATGCCGCGGAGGAATCGCAGGTAGTCGGGCAGCAGGTCGCGGTTGTCATTCTGCACGAGGATGCGGCGGGCGCAGAGGTGCAGTCCGTGGTCAGTGCGACCGAAGCCCATCCGCTCAAGGTTGGCGTCCGGGCAGTAGAGAATACTGTGGAACTGGAACGGTGAATCGGCTGACAGGTGCAGGTGCCAGGTCGGTTTCTGGCCGGGAAAGTGCGTCAGATACTCGTAGAAGTTCTGGTATTGTTCGTCGCTGACGCTGCTTTTGGGTTCCAGCCAGATGGGTGGCTGGTCGTTGACGTGTTCGCCGTCGAGGTGAATGGCGTGGGGCACGAAGGTCGAGTACTTGCGGACGATATACTTCAGCCGCACGGGTTCGGTGAATTCCTCCATGCCGTCCTTCAGGTGCAGTCGGATGCTGGTGCCGCGTTCGACCGATTCCGTGACGGGGGTGATCGTGAAATTGCCGTCGCCGGTGGATTCCCAGCGCCAGGCGGTGTCCGCGGTGGCACTGCGTGACACGACTTCGACTCGTTCCGCCAGCATGAACGCCGAGTAGAAACCGACTCCGAACTGCCCGATCAGTGACAAATCCGGGTTGCCGTCGGTGGAACGATTGCGGGCCTGTTTAAGGAATTCGAGGGAACCGCTGCGAGCGATGGTGCCGAGGTTCTGGATCAGTTCCTGCTGTGTCATCCCGATCCCGTTATCGCGGATCACGAGGATTTTGGCGTCTTTGTCGGGTTCCAGCCAGATACCGAGTCCTGCGGCAGTGCCCTGCCCTGTGGTGACGGACTGGTAGCGGAATTTGTCGAGTGCATCGGAGGCGTTGGAGACGAGTTCGCGAATGGTGATCTCGCGATTTTGGTAGAGGGAGTGTGACAGCAGGTGCAGCAGCTGCTTGATTTCGGCCTGGAAGGAGTACTGCTGGGTTTGTGTTTCTGTCATGGGATCCTCGCGGAGGAATCTGTGTTTTTGGAGCATTACGGGGCTCTGCCGTGTGAAAATCGGCAGTCAGCCCGGCCGTCCGCATTTCTGCCACATTGGCAGGTGTTTCGGTTTGTTGACAGGGATGCAAACGGTATGCCAGTTGTTGGGGGTTGGGGGTTGGGGGCTGTGGTGGCTTGAGTGGTTTTTCCTGTTTTTCGCGGTTTTCGTTGGTGGTGGCGGGTGTGTGTCGGCCTTTTGTGGACTTTTTGCCACGTTTTTGGAAAAGGTGGGGTAAAGTATTCAAGTGTGGCGTTGCTGGTGTGCGGCGTCGAACTGAATTGGGACGGGTGCGATGCAGACGGATCGAAAAATCGGTTTTGCCATGGGAATCCTGCTGGTCGGGATCGTGGCTGCGCTGTTTTTTCGGAACGAGCCTCTGGAATCGGAAGTGAATTCCGGTGTTGGCGTGGTGGGTGAATTTGAGCAGTTGCTGAACCAGCGACTGCGGGACCGTCAGGTGGCGGTTTATGTGGACCGGCGTGCTGCGGCAGGCGGGGGATCAGCCGAGCCTGCGTGGACGATGCGTGATGTACTGAAGGACATGCATGATCGGCAACGCACACTGCCTGCTCCGGTGATGCCTGCTGAGGAGACTCTGGACGGCGGGGTTCGGCGGAACAATCTTGACGGCTTCAGGACTCGTCGGGCGGCTCCTGCGCACGGTACCAGCGTGGCTGCCGCGGCCAGGCCGGTGACGGCGGCGAGGCCGGGAAATTTGCCTGCCGTTGCTGCTGTGTCCCCGGCAATTCCGACTGCTGATGCTGTGTCCCCGGCGATTCCGGAGGAGCCTGTTTTTGACGCTGGTCCGGAAGACCTGGAGGGTGTACCGGAGGCGGTTGAGCCTGCGGTTGCGGAATCAGCGGGGTTTCAGCCACCGCTGGAGTTTGACGAGTATACGGTGAAGTACGGGGACACTCTGTCGGGGATTGCGGAGCGCACCCTGGGTGCTCAGGGGCGTTATTCTTTGATTTACGAGGCGAACCGGGATCGGATGAGTAATCCGAATCAGCTGGTACCCGGCAAGGTGCTCCGGATACCTCGAACGGCCTCTGTGGCGGGTGTTCGCTGAGTGTGGGTGCGGCTGGGTTCGAGCGGTGCGGGATTGGGGGGGGGGCGCATGCATCCGGAGCGGCTGGGGCCCTGGCAGATTGAGCGTCGGATCGGCGCCGGCGGGATGGGGAACGTGTATCTCGGGGTCCATGCAGAGACGGGTGAGCGGGCTGCGGTCAAGGTGCTGCCGGCTTCGATGGCTCGCGAGGAGGGATTTGAGCAGAGATTCAGCCGTGAGATTGCGGCTTTGCGGAAGTTGTCGCACCGGAACATTGTGAGTTTGTACGGGGACGGTGTATCGGACGAGGGATTGCTGTATTACGCGATGGAGTATGTGGACGGTGTGACGCTGACGGCCGACATTCAGTCGCGTCGTCGTCTGCCGTGGCGTGAGGTCGTGGAGCGTACGCAGCAGCTGGCGGGGGCGCTGAAGGCGGCGCATGACGCCGGGATTGTGCATCGGGATCTGAAGCCTGGCAATCTGATGGTGGCAGCGGACGGTCAGCTGAAGCTGACGGATTTTGGTGTGGCCAGCGTGTTTGCGGCCGAGCGGCTGACTCGCACTGGCGGGATCGTGGGGACAGCCGATTACATGTCCCCGGAGCAGGCTCGGGGCCAGCGATGTACTCCGCGGAGCGACTTGTATGCTCTGGGGGCGGTGATGTACACGATGCTGACGGGACGTCCGCCATTTACGGGCGAGACGACGGCGGAGCTGTTGCGGAAGCAGCAGTTTGGTCAGTTTGACCTGCCTTCCCGGTATGCTCCTGATATGCCAGCGGGTCTGGAGGAGCTGGTGTGTCAGTTGCTGGAGAAGGATCCGGGTCGGCGTCCGCCGGATGCGCTGGTGGTGCTGCGTCGTCTGGAGCAGGTGCTGGCGAAAGCGGAGTTTGTGGAGCGTCAGCTGGAATCTGAGACGGTGGTGCGGCCTGGCGGATCAGTGGCGGGTGTTGCTGGCGTCGGCGGCGTGGGTGCTGCGGGAGCGGGGGTGGCGGGGACAGCGACGACGGTGCGGAATCTGCTGCGTGCTGAGAATCAGCGGCGTCGATCGGGTGGTGTGAGTGCTGTTTTGGACAACACATGGGTGTTGCTGTGTTTGCTGGGGCTGTTGATTGGATTTGGTTGGTGGATGAGTGGTCGTCGGAATGTGCCGACGGATGCGGCGCGGCTGGCTGAGGCGGAGCGGATCCTGCGGGGCGAGCCGGGGTCGGCGTGGCTGAGTGTGCGGGACGATGTCCTGAAACCATTGCAGGAGCGGTTGTCTGCGGGTGGGGTGTCTGATGTGGATTCCGAGCGAGTGCGGGAATTGCGGCGGCAGGTGGATGACTATGAGTTTTTGCGATCACTGGGTCAGGAGCGGGAGCGTGGAGTGGAGTCCGGTGTGTCGGCTGTGGATGACGAGCTGCGGCGACTGATTCGGCGTGCGTATGTGATGCGGGAGTCGGGGGATGGTGCCGGGGCGGTGGCCGAGCTGGCGGCGGTGCTGAGGATTTTGGAGCGACTGCGTGGTGGCAGTTATTTGCAGCAGCATGTTGCTGAGACTGTGGCGGGCTGGGAATCGGAGCTTGACGGGCGGGGTGCGGAGCTGGTGCTGCGGGAGTTGCTGCGGCAGTGGGTGGCGTCGGGCGAGGAATCGGAGAAGCGGCAGTTGCGGGGTGCTCTGGAGGCCGCGCTGAAACTGTATGGTGGTCGACTGGAGCTGGCGGAGATTGTGTCGGAGGTGCGAGCGGCGATGGGGGGCGAGGAATGAACGACGGTCAGGGTCGTTCGGCGGGTCGGATGGTCTGTCCGTTATCGATTTCGAGCTGGCAGTTGGGCAGGCTTTCGAGGAACAGTCGCCCGTAGGGTTTTGTGAGCATGCGTGGATCCAGTATGACGACTCGCCCTGTATCACTTCTGTGTCGGATCAGTCGTCCGAAGCCCTGTTTGAGTTTGATGATGGCCTCGGGTGTCTGGTAATCGCGGAAGGGGTTGCCGCCGCGTTCTCGGATGGCGTCAAGTCGTGCTTCGAGGAGCGGGTGATCGGGTACGCTGAAGGGGAGTTTGGGGATGATGACATTCTGCAGGGCTTCACCGGGAACGTTGATGCCCTGCCAGAAGCTGTCTGTTCCGAACAGGACTGCGCGTTCGTCGGCTTTGAATTTGTCGAGCATCGCGGATCTGGGGAGACCTTTACCCTGGCAGTAGAGGGTGAGGTTTTGTGAGGCGAGCCAGCCGGTGAGTCGTTCGGCGCAGTTTTGCATCATGGCGTAGCTGGTGAACAGGACGAAGGCGCGTCCGTGAGTTTCGCCGACGTGTCGTTTGATGCGTTCGCAGGCCTGCATTTCGAAGTTGCGTGGATCGGCTGCGGGATCGGGCATATTGGTGGCGAGGATCAGTCGTGCCTGCTGCCGGTAGTTGAAGGGGCTGCCGAGTCGGATTTCGCTGCCGCCGGTGAGTCCGATGCGGGAGCGGAAGAACTGGAAGTCTTTTTGTCCTGTGGCGAGTGTTGCGCTGGCCATGATGACGGACGGAATTTTGTTGTAGAGTTCATCGCGGAGGATGCCACCGACTTCGATGGGTGCGCTGGCGAGTGTGAGTCGTTGCTGAAGTTTTCCGGTGGCTTCGACCCAGTAGACGGAGCGTTCGATGGACTGAGTGGCCCATGAGTTGAGCTGGCTGGCGAGGATCTGGCAGCGGTCGGCGGCGGCGGTAAGTTCGACCTGGGAGGATTCACTGATCTGTTTTTCGGCTTTTTCGCGAATTTCGAGGGACAGTTGTTCGAGTGCCGGGGAGAGTTTGTTGGGGATGCTGACGGGGTGATTGAGTCTGCCGTTGGGGCGGCAGTTGGTTCTGGTCCAGGCCTGCAGCTCAGAGAACCAGATAGTGGACTGAATGCGTGCTTCCTGGTTAAGTTTCTGTGCGTCGACGAGGTTGTGGCTGTAGAGAATGCCGCGCTGGGCCTGGTCGTTGTAGAGTTTGTTGAGCAGGAATTCGACCTGACCTTCGCTGACGGACAGTCCGAGGTGATCTGCGGCGACGGCTTCGATGGTGTGGGCTTCATCGAAGATGACGGTTTCGTAATCCGGCAGGATGCTGGCACCATCGCGACGGAGTGCGAGGTCAGAGAAGAAGAGTGCGTGATTGACGATCAGCAGATCGGCATTCCAGACTCGTCTGCGGGCGGCGTAGTAGAAGCAGTCGGTGTGGGTGGGACATTTCTTTCGCAGGCAGTCACCGTGATCACTGTAGACTTCGTCCCAGACGTCCATGGGTGGCTGGAACGGCAGATCGGAACGACTGCCATCGCGGGTTTGAGTGGCCCACTGCCGGATGCGTGAGAGTGCCTGTTGTCCGGGGGCTTCGAACATCATTTTTTGCCCGGACCGCTGGACAGCTTTGTCGAGTCTTCTGAGGCTGATGTAGTTGCTGCGTCCTTTGACGAGCACGGCTGAGAATTCGACGGGGAGCACGGCCTGCAGGAAGGGCACGTCGTGATGAATCAGCTGTTCCTGGAGGCTGATGGTGTGTGTGGAGACGATGATGCGGCGTTTGCCCTGTTTCGAATCTTCTTCGTCGTCGCCGGATTTTTTTTTGTTTTTGGCGGGCGGTTCTTCGCTTTGGGCTGCGAGGATGGCGGGAACGAGATAGGCGAAGCTTTTGCCGACTCCGGTGCCGGCTTCGGCGATCAGATGTTTTTTGGTGGCGATGGCCTGTTCGACGGCCTGGGCCATCGCCAGTTGTTCTGGTCGAGGTTCGTAGCCCGGCAGTCTGCGCGCGATGGAGCCCGAGGTTCCCAGTACGCTGGCGACATTGTGTACCGGTTCGGGCATGCAGGTTTCCGGGGAGGTTGTGGGGTTTGTGTGTGTGCAGTCTATTGTGTGCGGAAGTGTGACGGCGGTACAGCGAGCTCAGCACTCATTCCTGTCACCGCATCGCAATTTCCTGCGGGATCCTGGATTCCGGAGCGGTGTTGTACGTACACTGCCTGTCTGAGTCGGCGGTGTTCAGGGTTTTCGGTGCTGGAGAGCGGGCGATGAGACGATGTGTGTCGCGGTGGATTTTTCGTGTGCTGCCCGGGCTGTTGGTCAGCAGTTGTCTGCTGCTGGGGTTCAGCTGCAGTCTGGCATCCACCGCAAGTGCTCAGCTGCCTCCGGGTTCGCAGCCGCTGGAAGGCTGGAAATCAGGGGAATCGAAAGCATTTTTTCTTGACAATCGCCTGTTTGTTGTCCCGGAGAAGGTGGAGCGGGATCAGGTGCTGCAGGTGCCGCGATTTTCTGCCGTGGTGTTGAAAGTCGGCTGGCTGAAGGGTGGCAGTGGCGATTTGACTGTGCAGCCGGAGCCGGGTTACTGGGCGGTGAAGCTTTCGCATGTTCCAGAGCCGGTGGCGGGCGAGCAGCCGGTGCTGGTGCTGGAGCTGGACAGTCCGGTGCGACTGTTCGATCCGGCTCGTGCGACGTCGGCTGGTGCGGACGGCAGTGTGGTTTTGCGTGCCTGTGATGCGATTGTGCGGGGGAGGAATCTGCGATATGAGCCGCAGCCGCACAAGAACACGGTGGGGTACTGGAGTGTGGCTGAGGATTCGGCGGAGTGGCTGCTGCAGGCTGCTGCGGGCGAGTATTCGGTGGAGATTCTGCAGGGTTGCGGACGCGGTCATGGTGGCAGTCGTGTGCAGCTGTCGGTGCAGGATCAGCAGTTGGAATTTGTGGTGCGTGAGACGGGGCATTTTCAGAATTTTGTCTGGCGTGCAGTGGGCAAGGTGCAGCTTGGGAATGCAGGGGAGCGGTTGTTGACGCTGCGGTGTCTGGAGAAGCCGGGTGGTGCGGTGATGGACGTGCGTGCCATTCGGCTGGTGCCGGAGGGTGTGCAGCGGTCGTGGCAGCCGGAGCTGGTGGACGCGAGGGCTTTTTCTGACCTGCCGGAGTTTCGGCTGCCTGAGTCGGATGAGGGATTGGCGGGAGCCGGACCGATTCGGCGGTATGATTGGTTTCGTGGTTTGTGGCAGACGCGTCGTGCGGGCTGGGAGGCGGTGCGTGACGGGGATCGCGGAGCGGTGGTGTTTCTGGGGGATTCGATTACGCAGGGTGCGGGAGATGAGTTCTTCGGGTTATTCCCGGGTTTGCGGATGGCGAATCGGGGAATCAGCGGCGACACGACTCGGGGAATGCTGCTGCGGCTGCAGCAGGATGTGTTGTCATTGCGTCCGGCGGCGGTGGTGTTGCTGCTGGGGACGAACGATCTGGAGGAGGGGGCTGGGGCTGAGGAGATCGCGGGAAATCTGAAGCTGATTGTGGCGGCGATTCACCGCGAGTGTCCGGAGGTACCGATTGTGCTGAACCTGGTATTTCCGAGTTCGGCTGCGAAGAAGCGTCCGGCGGATTCGATTCGTCAGATCAATCAGTTGTATGCGAAGGCGGTACGGGGTGATTCCCTGGTGACAGTTCTGGACACTTGGTCTTTATTTGCGAATTCGGAGGGTGATGCGAAGGCGGAGGACATGCCGGATTTGCTGCATCCGAATGAGGCGGGTTATCGAAAGTGGGCTGGGGCGTTGCGGCCGGTGCTGGCGACGCTGGGCCTGCTGGAGACGGGAGTGGATGAGTTTCAGCCTGAGCCTGGATTTGAGCTGTTATTCAACGGGCGGGACCTGACGGGCTGGGGATTTCGTCGGACGGCCGATTCGGTGCGAGAGTCAGCGAAGAAGTGGATGGCGCGTGATCCGGAGGGCGTGGTATGGCCGTTTGTGGATGCGGATGTGGCTTTTGCGGGTGAGGTGCAGTCACCGGACGGCCGTTATCGGGTAATCAACGGTCGTCTGGTTGTGGCGACTCCTGTGGAAGGCCGTCGGATCCAGCAATTGTGGACGGTGCGGGAGTTTCCTGAGGATTTCACTTTGAAGCTGGAATTCCGGGCGACTCCGAATGCCGACAGCGGGGTGTTTTTGCGTGAGCCGCAGTTGCAGTGTCGGGATTTTGTGCTGGCGGGTCCGTGGAAGGATTTGCAGAAGTACCGTGCCGGGGACTGGAACGAGCTGGTGGTGGAGGTGAGTGGGGGGATGGCGACAGCGACATGCAATGGGGAGGTGCTGGGTGAGCCTGTCAAGCTGCCTCCGACAGGGCCGATTGGACTTGAGGGTGATCGGGGTCAGATGGAGTATCGTCGGATACGGATTCGGGTGATGCGATGAAGTATGTGGTGACGGGATGAGTGAGCGGACTTACAAGCGACTGCGGATGCAGATGCTGCTGTCCGGCCAGCTGCCGGCTCGGGGGCCGCTGCCTGCGGGTTATCGCTGGCTGCCGTGGCGATCACTGCTGATGGAGCGTCATGCGCAGGTGAAGTGGCGTGCATTTCGCGAGGATCTGGACGGCCAGGTGTTTTCCTGTCTGAGTCGTGCGGACGGTTGTTTGTCGTTGATGCGTGAGATTGCGGCGCAGCGAACATTTTGTCCGCAGGCCAGCTGGATGGTGGCCTACCAGCCCGAGCCTGACTGGCCACCGGCTGATGTGGGGACAATTCAGGGGATTTTGCGGAGTGGCGGGACGGGAGCGATCCAGAACATTGGTGTGGTGCCTGAGCATCGTGGACTGGGGCTGGGGCGTGCGCTGCTGGTGCAGGCTCTGCATGGGTTTGCCGAGAGCGGCATGGCGACAGCGGCTCTGGAGGTGACGGCGGAGAATGAGGTGGCTGTGGGTTTGTATCAGGATCTGGGTTTCCGCACGACGGAGGTGCTGTATCGTCGCGGTGGCACCGGGGAGCTGGTGTATCCTCAGGACAACTTTCAGTTTGACACGGGGCCGTCGTAGTGTGGAGTCGGAGTATGAATTCTGATCGGCGCGGGTTTCTGGGTGGTGTCGCGAGCGGGCTGGCGGGGGGTCTGCTGTGGTCGCCGGAGGTGCGATCGGGTGGCCGACCGCGCGGTCTTTATGACGAGCAGTCGCCGACGGCGTTCCTGATGATTTCGGACACTCATGTGCTGGCGGATGCAGCGGATGCTGCGAAGCTGGACCAGCGGAGTGTGGCGGTGACGGAGCGTTTTGTGGACTGTCTGAACGGACTGTCGGGAACGGAGATACCTGAATCAGCGGGTGGTGGTCGAGTGCGGGAGCTGCGCGGGGTCATACACGGTGGTGACTGCATCGATACCGGTGATAAGCCGCGTGTGGATATGCAGCGGACGGAGTGGGCGGGATTTGAAGACTTCTACGGCCTGACGGGGCGGGAGGGGCGACTGCGGCTGCCGTTGTATGAGGTGCACGGGAACCACGACAGTCCTCGTGGTGACGGTTATGCGGTGCAGCAGATTCGCAGGCGGAACAGGGAGCGATTGGGCCTGACTGCCGTTTCGGAGAACGGGTTGCATTATTCGTGGGACTGGGGTCCGGTGCATTTTGTGAATCTGGGGATTGTGGTGGGTGAGGTGTCGGAGCCTGCTCGGCGTCGGCGTTATGCGCCGCTGGGCAGTCTGCAGTTTTTGCAGGATGATCTTCAGAAGCATGTGGGCAGCAGCGGACGTCCGATCGTGGTGACTCATCACATCGACGTGCTGCGGTATGCTCAGCCGTTACCCGTGGAGATGGTGAGGGCAGAGGGTATGGAGTGGGATCCGGCGGACGTGCATGCGTACTATGAAGCTTTGCGGGAATATCGAGTCGCGGGGATCCTTTACGGACATACTCATGGCCGCAACATTTTTCGCTGGGATGGGACAGCGAAGGCGGGGAAGTCCGGGGTACCGACGTTTAACTGCGACAACAGCAGTCATTTCGGGGGTAGTCAGCAGGCGTTCCTGTACTTTGAGATTTGGCCGGATCGGTTGTTGGTTCGGGAATATGGAACGAGGGATGGCTGGTCGACTGCCGGATGGACTCCGCAGTTCTGGCAGATGGATTTAACATAGTTGTCAGTTTTCAGTTTTCGGTTTTCGGGCGAGCCGCGGACGGCAGTCTGCGGGTGAGTCAGCGGTTGCGTTGCCCTGCCGTGCCGGGTTGGCCTTTGGTTGCGTGCTGAGGTGACTTGCC